>Ga0315274_10008476_pt1 | contig 14886 bp, 11 predicted proteins | sample YL17G02_20_MG_FD_203700 | JGI IMG/M metagenome (GOLD analysis project Ga0315274, IMG submission 203700) | Sediment microbial communities from Yellowstone Lake, YNP, Wyoming, USA - YL17G02_20 | ecosystem: Environmental > Aquatic > Freshwater > Lake > Sediment | place: USA: Wyoming | collected... | reverse complement strand
TCCAAGTGCACCAGCTGATGTTCGGCGGAGAAACGGCGCCAGTAATCCTTCTCGATCATCTGGGGCTTGATTCGACTGAAGGATTCCAGGAAAAGCTCGACCTCATCATTCGTGAGACCCTGATGGACAACAATTCCTTGCAGTTGGCCCCGGTCCAATAGTTTTGAAAATTCATCGGCGACAAGTCTATATTCTCCAACATCTATCTTCTGTCCATTGACCATTAGGGTTTGCTTGTCCTTAAAGATTGCCAGGCTTTCATTTCTGGCCAGGATCGGGGCGATGGCTTCTTTCACCTGGCGAATGGCGCTCACCACCGATTCGGTCCCAGCAGGATAGAGTTTGATGGTACGCAGGGAACTGAGCAGGCAGCGGATGACTGTGGGGACAAGGGCCAAACTGACGGAGTCCAGGGGGGCAGCGGAGGGGGAAAGCTCTGCGCGGGTCTCTCCGGAGTACAGGGTTGCTTCGGAGGGGTTGAAGACCTTGTTGTTACGCCCCGCTTGGAATTGTTCGTAGGTTCGGGCCTTTTCCTGATTGGCCGAGAGTTTAAAGTGATAGGCCAGGGGGGCCGCCGAAGGTAAGAGTCGCCGCTGGTAGAGAGTCTCCTGGTATTTACCGATGCGCTCGTGCAGCTCCCGTTTCTGCTCCGGCTGGATGCCCTTGTCCGTAATCTCCAGGATCCGCTTCCCGCGAAAGCGGATGGTCTCGTCATTTAAATGAAAATCGGAACTGAGTAACCCCTGCTGCACCGCCTGATCGACAAATTCAAGGACCCGGGCCTCCCCTGTTTCCGAGCCCCCGGTGAGAACACTCAAGGAGACGTCCTCACCGAAGGTGGAGACCTGCTGGAGCAACCCGCGACTTTCTTCATCCAGGGCGGCAATCTTCTGGTTGATGATCGCCTCCAAAGATTTCGGAAGTTCGCCCACGGCCAATGGTTCCATGACCCATTGTTGGCCCATTAGACTGATTTTCCGCTCCATGACCAGCCGGTGCAGAATCTCCCCGAGGAACAGGGGATTCCCTTGGGTGATCTCCTCCAGATCCTTTTCGAAATTCGGAGGTACCTGGATCTGGGGGAAAACTCCCTGCAGATGCTCGGTGATGTCGGCGGCGGTCAAGGGAGTGAGGGTGACCTTGCGAATGTCCAATTCCTGGGAGTTCCCCGCGTAAAAAGTCTCCAGGGGAACCGGCTGCTCTTGCACTTTCAACTCTCGCGAATCCGGGGAAGTGCCGCATATGAAGAGAGGAAATTGCCGGCTCAGGAAAAGTTGCCGCAGGAGGAGCAGAGACGCCTCGTCGATCAATTGCAAATCATCGATGAGCAGCACAAAAGGATTTGACTCGATCACTTTGGGAATAAAATGGACGAGGGTGTTAAAAACACCCTCCCGCATCGCTTTGGGTTCATCCTCCAGTTTGACTTCAACCAGGTCCCCCAGCTGCGGGAGGATGTTGGCGAGATAAGCGATCTCGTTGGCGCTCAGTTTTTTGAAGACTTCCACGCCGGCACCCTCGCGCAGGTTGAGAAGCTCAACCAGAATGTTGGTGGTCATGTAATAGGGGCTGAACGACTCTTGCGTGTTGCCGTTCACCTTGGCCAGCCGGATCATCTTGTTATCGGCCAGGTTTCGCCGAATGGTTTCCAGAAAGGTGCTTTTGCCCATCCCGCCAGAGCCTTCCACGATGAGGAATTGGTTTTGACCCTGGCTAAACTTTTCCAGGAAGTCAGAGACCAAGGCCAGCTGCTGCCTGCGGCCGGCGATTTTCTCCTTCGCCAATTGGTAAAGCGCCGTCTTGGGAAACACGTCCTGAGGGGCGATTTCTGCGGCGTTGGCCAGACGATCCCGCCCGGTTTTCTTCGCATAATAGAGAGCCGTATCCGCCTTTTCGATCAAGCCTTTACCGGTCTGGGCGTCCTCGGGCGCGGAAGCCACCCCGATACTGAAGCTGACGCGCAGAGCGCCGTTTTTCGGATGATTCGTCCCGCCAATGCGCATGGGTTGCTCCCGGACCTTCTGGAGAAGGGATTCCCCCAATTGGAGGGCCGCCTTCTTTTCCCTCTGGGGCATGAGGATCATGAATTCGTCACCGGCATACCGAATCGCTAAGCTCTCCTCCCCGGCGATTTCTTTGAGCAGCACACCAACCCAGACCAGCGCCTGATCGCCCATATGATGGCCATAAGTGTCGTTGATCTGCTTGAAATGATCCACGTCCATCATGATCAGCGCCAGCGGGTTTGCCTCCAAGGTATCCCAGGGGACTTTGTATTGAAAATAATTGAGCAGAAAACGGCGATTGTATATACCGGTGAGCTCGTCCTCGAAGATCAGACGGGAGGGATCTTTGCCGATATTTTGTAAGAAATCTGGAAGTTCTTCATATTTCATCGGGTGAACCCATCAATCCAAATTTGATTTATGATACAAATATGATGATCTCGTAAAAAGTCAAAACTACCCCCTCTCCCTTGACGGGAGAGGGTCAGGGTGAGGGTGAAGAATCAAGAAATTTCAACAAGTTATTTATCCCCCTCCCCTTCATCCCCTCCCGCCAGGGGAGGGGAAATTCTACTTTTTACGAGATCATCAAATATGATGATCTCGTAAAAAGTCTGTAAATTCGTTTTCCTGTCATTCCCGTGGAAACGGGAATCCAGTCTTTTCAATAGGTTTCGTGGGGCCTGGATTCCCGCCTACGCGGGAATGACGACTTTTTACGATAACATCAAATATATCGGCTACTCAAATGAACATCTAAAGTGTTTGAGGGGAAAAGTTTATTAATTTTTTAACTTTTTGGCATAATTCTCCCTAAGACTGGATAGAAATTCTTTCGGAGGCGATCCCTAAAATCCATTATAACACGACTCTTCCCGTTATCTCTTGGAAAACGACTGACGGCTGCCTGTGCATTATAAGATTGTGAATTATTTATTTTTTAATGAAAAACTTGACAAGAATAACGGCTTGTGATCTGCTAAATAAAAAAATCTTCCGAAAAGGGGCCATGGATAGCAATCCCCTACGTAAAGGTCTTTTGTTCAGGTTACTTATAGCCCAAGTGCGATTCAGTGAGCCTTTACATAGGCGGAGAAACGGGGATAGTAAAACCTAAAAAAGACGATTTACCACAGAGGGCACAGAGGAAATTTGAGATAAAACAAGAAGATAAACTCCTTTTCTCCGCTTTGCTCTGTGCCCTCGTTAAGTGAAAACAATACAATATTCTAGCTGCCGAATTTATTACCTGAGGACACAGAGAAAAGATTGTTCTTATTTTGTTTTTTAACTATGAAATTATTCTCCGTGTTCTCTGTGGTTTAAAAAAATCGCTCAATTTAGGTAAAAGAAGAGAAAGGCAGGCAAAGAAAAGATGAAAAAAATGAAGTGGGCGGCTTTGATCATCCCAATTCTGATTCTGGCGGGAGCTGGAATTTGGGTGGCACTCGTTAAATTCGAATCGGAAAAACCGACCCTGCAACTTCTGATGGATTCACAGTATGTCGGCCAGAACCTATCCTTTAGAGTTGAAGACCAGAAGAGCGGCGTGGCGGAAGTTCGCGCTGAGGTAGCGCAACAGGGGAAGACTACGGTGCTCCTGGTGGAGCATTTTCCCAAAGAAACGAATCGCGTCGAAAAAACGCTGGTCATGCGCCCCTTGCCCCCGGGCCTTAAAAATGGGGAAGCCCAAATCCGAATCTCCGCGCTGGATCACTCCTGGAACAGAGGGAACCCGGTGTCCCTGGAGAGAAGCGTGATCATCGATACCGTTCCCCCTCAGTTGACGGTGTTGGGTGCTCAGCATTACGTGAATCAGGGTGGAACCGGCCTGGTCACCTACCAGACATCCGAAGAAACTCCGGTGAACGGGGTCCGGGTGGGAGGTCTCTTATTCCCCGGCTATTCTGTAAGTAGGAATCAATACCTGTCTTATTTTGCAATTCTTTACGATGCCCCCGCGGGGGTGCCGGTTTCGGTAATGGCTGAAGATCGGGCGGGGAACGAGACGAAGGCCGCCTTCCGGCCCGTCATCAAGCGGAAAAGTTTCAAACACGATAAGATTCAGATCACCGACACCTTTTTAAAGAACATAGTTCCTTATTTCACAGAGCGGGACCCGAATCTGACGGGTACCCCGCTGGACATCTTTCATACCATAAATCAAAAACGGCGCCAGGTCGATCATCAGGAAATTCAGAAGCTTTGTCAGCATACCGAACCCCGGCCATTATGGTCAGGTCCGTTCCTCCGGCTTCCCAATTCAAAACCCATGGCCTCGTTCGGGGAGGACCGGACTTATTGGTATAACGGGAAACAGGTCGATCACCAGGTTCATCTGGGAGTGGACCTGGCCTCTACCGCCCAAAGTCCGGTACCGGCGGCGAATTCGGGAAAGGTAATCTTCGCCGGGCCGCTGGGCATCTACGGGAATAGCGTCTTGATCGACCATGGCTGCGGCTTGTTCAGCATGTATTCCCACCTCAGCCAGATCACCGCCGAAGCCAAGAAAGAAGTAAAGAAGGGAGAGACCATCGGGCGTACCGGCGCCACGGGGTTAGCCGGGGGTGACCATCTGCATTTCAGCGTCCTGGTCCACGGCGTGTTCGTGAACCCGATTGAATGGTGGGATGAACATTGGATCAGGGATAATGTGGAGAAAAAAATGTCCGGATGATTTTTGGCGTCCTTCCAGAAAATCCTGAAGGGATGCCATCCTCTTCAGGCCCTCTTTTCGCAAAGGCCTCCCGGGCCTTTTCAAATGGGGCTCCCTTTCAGCCCCTGAAGCCCTTTCACGTACCGAATTTCACCCAGATGCTCGGAACCGTGCCCGAAGACGACTCCTCCGATGACCTGATAACCGTTCCGCTTCCCCAAGAACTGATATTCTTGAACCGGCTCAAGGTCAGCCTCTTTCACAATATCCAGATAGGCTTCGCTTGCCCGGAATACGTTCTCCATATACTTCAGGAATTCTCCCAAGCTGGCGATTTTGATGGAGGCAGCCTGTTCGTCGGTCATGCCCGTTCCTTGAGCCTTCGGGTCCATGCCGAATTTCTTATCCCATCCTTCCGCATTCCAAACCGGAGGCTTCTTCTGGAGTAAAAAGTTCACGACCAAGTCCTCAGTCCTCACTGTGTGCCAAAGCGCAAAAGCAATCGAATTGCCTTTTCCTAAAGGCCGGAAATGGAGCTGTTCATCCGTGAGGTCCTTGACGGCGTCCCTGAAACTGTTATGGAAGTTTTTAAGGGATGAACGGAAAAAATCCAAAGAACCCATTTTCTTCTCTCCTTTCTCACGTAAATAGAGACGATATTAAAAGCCCCTTCGAGACCCCTATTCCTTTTTATCAGGAGGCTAATGAAAAATCAACTCTCCCTTACCCCGCGCCTCCTAATCCCATAAATAAGAAAAAGCCAAGGGTCATCCGTCAAGATGCTTCTGGCCAAAGGGAGAATTCAAGAATTCAAGAAGCTCTCTCCGTTGCCCTAAAAATCTTTTCCATCCCAACCTCATTTTCTTAGGCGCCACCGGCAGGCGACTTCCCCTCAACGGACGATTTAAGAAATTAAGAAAATATGCCGATAAATTTTCAAGTTCGCTGGATGGAAGCGAAATCCGTCATTTATAAATACTTTATTCCACGGAAACGATACCTCCAATGGATAATTCATTTCCCATACTAATTGTTGAAGATAACCCAGTCTCATTAAAAATGCTCGAAATGATGATGCGGAAGGCCGGTTACGAGGTGGTTTTGGCGAAAGATGGGTTCCAGGCTCTAAGTATTTTACAGGATCAATTCTTTCCCATTGTAATCACCGATTGGGTTATGCCGAAATTGAACGGTCTGGAACTGTGCCAACGAATCAGGCAGATGAACTCCTCAGGCTATGTCTACCTCATTCTCTTTACAACCAAAGATTCCAAAGGCGATATTGTTGCCGGGTTGGAGGCCGGAGCCGACGAGTATTTAACCAAGCCGGTGAATCCGGACGAGTTGTTCGCCCGCCTGAAAACGGCCAAGAGAATTCTGAAACTGGAAAGCTCTTTGAAAAAGAAGAATGAAGAGATCAGATTATTATCGATTACAGATCAGCTTACCGGAGCCTTCAACCGTCAATATTTAAGTGAACAATTTCCCGCGGAAATCAAAAAATGTTCCAGGTATCGACAGCCTCTCTCGCTGCTCATGTGCGATATTGACAACTTTAAAAAGATCAATGACTCTTATGGGCATTCGACCGGGGACCTGCTGTTACAGGGCTTTGCGGGACGTCTAAAAAAGTCCCTTCGAAAGGAAATCGATTGGATCGTTCGGTTTGGGGGGGATGAGTTCCTGATCGTGATGCCCAACATCGACCTCAACGGCGCCTGTGGGGCCGCGGAGAGGCTGTGCGCTTTATTTTCCGAAGAAGATTTTGCCATCAAAGATCGGCAGATAAGAATCACCGCCAGTTTTGGGGTTTCGGCAATCGACCCCATCCGACAGGATAACCCCATCATCCCCGAGTCCCTTATCGAACAGGTCGATGAATGTCTCCACCAGGCCAAAAAGGCGGGGAAAAATCGGATCCAAACCATTACCTGCCAAAATTATCTCCCAGTGGGAAACTGATCCAAAATCCCCCGCCTTCCCAGTTGAGGATTCGGATGGAGGCAGCCTGTTCGGCGGTCATGCCCGTTCCTTGAGCCTTCGGGTCCATGCCGAATTTCTTATCCCATCCTTCCGCATTCCAAACCTGGGTCTTTTTCTGGAGCAAAAAGTTCAGCACTAAATCCTCGGTCCGCACTGTGTGCCAGAGAATGAAGGCAATGGAATTGCCTTTTCCTAAAGGCCGGAAATGGAGCTGTTCATCCGTGAGGTCCTTGACGGCATCCCTGAAACTGTTATGGAAGTTTTTAAGGGATGAACGGAAAAAATCCAAAGAACCCATTTTCCTCTTTCCTTTCTCACGTAAATAGAGACGATATTACTAATGAGTCCATAATAGTCTAAACATCATTGGTTGGAGGACCTTTCCTTTTGAAAGCCTCGGACTGGACTCCGGCTTTCGCCGGAGAGACGAACATTAGAAAGGCATGGTTCTTTGTCGTCATTCCGGCGGAAGCCGGAATCCAGGATGATTTAAAAAAGATGAAATCCATGTCTAGACAATTTTGGCCTCATTAGTAATATACCATTCAAGACCCCTATTCCTTTTTATCAGGAGGCTAATGAAAAATCAACTCTTCTCGTTTTCATCAAATTCGCCAATCATCGATTTCAGGAAAAATTTTGAGTAGGGATGCGGCGGCTTCATGGCGGTGAATTTATGGAATTCGAACATCCCAGGGGGCGGTCATCGGGTGTTGTAATAAGGTGAATAGTTCGTTAGGCCCTCTTACAAGGTAATTTCTTTCATGAATATTCTTGATTGATTCCATTTTCACTTTCAGGATTTGCACGAACATTTCTGGTGCAATTCCCTCGCTCTGATACTCTCTTAGGACACTTTGCAAGTATTTCTGGGTTTCCGGATAGGGGGGAATGCCCCCATATTGCCGCACTGCCCCAGCACCCGCATTATAAGCTGCCAGAGCCAGAGAAAGATTCCCGGAAAACTCCAAAAGAAGGTAATGCAAATGTCTCACTCCTGCTCGGATGTTAGCCAAAGGATCGAAAGGATCCGCGACCTGGCATGCCTTTATAACTTCAGGCATCAGCTGCATGAGACCCAGCGCCCCCCTGGGAGAAACCGCCTTCGGATTACCTTGGGACTCCACCTGAATGATTGCCTGCACCAGCTTAGGGGAAATCCCATACTCCCGAGAGATTCGAAATAGGGCATCGGACAAACAAATGGGTCCATTGGCCGGTGAGGCCTCTACTCCCGGGTCTTTTAACGTTCCGAGAGCCGTTGTCGACCCCGCCGGCCCGTCATCCGTGAAGCCGGATAGGGCTAAAATAAAAACGGTCATCATCAACAGAGTAATGATAGATAGACGCCGATTCATTATCCCCCTCATCTTAACTTATTTTAATTTCAACATCGTTGGCTTGCGTCTCTTCAGTGGCGGGGAAGGTCTTTTTCCTTGTACTCTTCGAAGACCATCGTAAAGCAAAGACACTTCTAGAAAAACCTATTCATGAAATATCCGGAAGAAAATTTATTATTGGATCTTACTTTACGGCGAGAAAAGAGTATTGAATTTTACCAGAGCGGAAAATGGTGTCAAGGATATTTTGGGCAGGATATTTTGGGCAGGCCCACCCCATCCATCGCTCTCCCCGCCGGGCAACCCTGGCGAGGAAAAAATGGGGGTGGGCAAGGATTTTGGGGTGATGACGCGGCCTCTTGCCAGGGCGCTCTTTTCGTTGTATTCTGCAGATATGAGTCTTACAAACCTTCCAGCTTATTCTTGCTGACCCCGGGGAAACGAGGCTCGGGTGAGCCTTCCCAGCCTGAACCAGCCATTCGTGGTTGGGTCGATTCCAACCGCCGTGGGCGAAGTGCCGCAGGTTTCTTCCTCTCTACGGGCAATGGACTACTGGGGGATGTTCAAGGTCCGCTGGAGGATCGGACGGATGCGCTATAAGATCGAGCCCGGCCTCTACGCCCTCGGCCGCCCCGATGATCGCTCTCCAGTCCTGGTCACCGCTAACTATAAAATGAGTTTCGACCGGCTCCGGGAGGCCCTGCCCGGGCGGAATGCCTGGATCCTGGTTCTGGATACCAAAGGCATCAATGTTTGGTGCGCCGCGGGTAAAGGGACCTTCGGCACGGAGGAGCTGGCCGCGCGCGTTCATTCCAGCGGTCTCGCGCAGGTGGTCAGTCATCGCGAGCTGATTCTGCCCCAGTTAGCGGGGCCGGGTGTGGCCGCCCACCAGGTTGAGAAGCTTTCGGGCTTCAAGGTGATTTATGGCCCCATTCGGGCAAAGGATCTTGGCGCCTTCCTCGATGCAGGGCAGAAGGCCATGCCGGAGATGCGGCGCAAGACCTTCACCACCTTGGAACGGGCCGTCCTGGCCCCAGGGGAGTTAGTGGCGACCATGAAATTCGGCGTCTTCATCCTGCCCCTTTTTTTCTTCTTGGGTGGACTGGGAGGTCCGGGGGATTACTGGACGAACGCATGGAATCATGGCCTTTTCGCCGTGCAGGCCCTTCTTTGGGCTATTCTGGCGGGGGCGGTTTTAACCCCAATCCTTCTTCCTTTTCTGCCCGGACGGGCTTTCTCGTTGAAAGGGTTCTTCCTGGGGGTCGTTGCCGCGGTCATCCTCTTGATGATTCGAGGGGGTCATTTCGCCACCCCGGCAGGACTCCTGGAGATCTTGGCCTGGCTATTCATGGTCCCGGCCGTTGCGGCCTATTTAGCCATGAACTTTACCGGTTGCTCAACGTACACTTCTCTGTCGGGAGTAAGGAAAGAGATGCGCTTGGCCTTGCCGCTGGAAATTGCCGCCGGCTCTTTGGGCGTCGTTCTCTGGGTCGGCTCCCGCTTTCTGGCCTGAAGGAGTGTAAAGGATGGGTCGAATGGTCTATCTGAAAGATGTGGTCACCCTCAAGCTTGCCGAGGAAAAATGCGTTGGGTGCGGCATGTGCCTTGTGGTATGTCCGCATGCGGTCTTGAGCCCAAACAACGGTCGGGTCCGGATCGAAAACCGCGATGCCTGCATGGAGTGCGGAGCCTGCGCCCAAAACTGCCCGACCCAGGCGCTTCGTGTGAACGCGGGCGTGGGTTGCGCCGCGGGGGTGATCAATTCCGCCCTGGGGCGCAAGGACTCCTCCTGCTGTTGCGTGATCGAGCCCAAAAAGCAAAACGACGATCCAGAAGTTTGCTGCGGGAAATGAGACCCTTCCGGTCCGCATGGAAGCTGTGAAAAAACGCCCTAAATCACCCCCACCCTTCCCTCCCCGAAGGTGTGAAAAAATTGGTGAAACTGGGGTTTTTCCGAAAATTTTCCAATGATATCAATAGGCATAATTCCCATTTTTTAATTTTTTCACACCTTCCCCCCTCAAGGGGGAGGAAATTTCTTTTTGATTTCATTTTAGTTCCCCTCTCCCCAGGCGGGAGAGGGTAGGGTGAGGGGGTATTTTTCACAGCTTCATGGCGGGAGGGGGAGAATCACGGCGGATCATTTCTGGTGGATGAGCCTTAATCCCGGATGGGGCACCTCAAAGTAGGGGATCGTAGAACCCTCCAGGCTTCCGATGAAAGCAGTCTTCCTCCCTTCCCGCCCGAAACAAATATTGGATGGATGTTTGAGTACCTGACCTTCAGGATCTTCGAGGAAGATCTTCAGCTCTCGGTCCGGGCTAAGGTAGCCAACGGCGTTTCTCAGCGGAAAGGTAATCCACAAGTTTCCGGCTTCATCGAAGGCGATCCCATCTGGGAATCCAAATTTCCCCAGAAACCCGGGACCATAGACCTCGGCACCGGATAAAGATCCATCCGCACCGATCCGGAAACGCAGGATCCGCCTTTTCATGGTCTCCGCTACATAGAGAAATATTTCTTCCTCGTCCGTCGCCAGCCCATTGGCAAAATAGATGTCTTCGGCAACGATCCGGGCGGCTCCATTTTCGATTAGAACAATCGACCCATCCGCCTCCGGCTTCTGGAGAGCCTCATCCAGATTCTGGCGGTACGTTGAGTTGGAGACCCATAGCCTTTTCTTTGAATCCACGAGCGGGAAATTGGGAGTCGGGATTCTTTTCCCGTCGGCTTCGGTCAGCAGAACTTGGTGGTGGCCATCGGGGGAAAGGGATTGCACTTCGCCATTTCCTATATTCGCGACGATGCAGTTACCCCTGTGATCCATGCAGATGCCGTTGGGCATACCTCCCAAAGAGCCCAAGAAGGCGGTTTGGCCGTCTTGGCCAACCCGGGAACACCGGCCCCGGGCATCGGCGGTGTAAATACTCCCATCGTCCAGGGCGACCACGCCCTCGGGCCTCAATAGCCCGCGGCCTACGGTTTTGACTTCTGAAAGTCCTATTTCCATCCGGCCCCCTTTGCAAAAATTCAATACTGTAGAAATTTACTAATCTTCGATCTTTCTTACCTAACAACGGTCACCCATGTCTGGTTACAAAATAGAGCTTCCTAAAAGCACCTTGACAAAAGCCTAAATTTATAATATCAAAGTTAAGAAATTAAGAAAGGTTGTAAATCATCCGGGATAAAACACCGAAAAGTATTGATAAAAGGTTGAGACAACGGCAATGACCTCTACTGGCTCCAAAGCCCTGATCCAAAAATTGGAAGCCCTTTCAAAGATCAGCAAGGCGATCTCTTCTGACCTTTACCTGGAAGACATCCTGCGTTTGATGGTGGTGGTTACGGCTGAGGTGATGAAGTCCAAAATCTGCTCCCTTTGGCTGGTGGATGAGCGGGATAAAGCCTTGAAAATCAGGGCTACCCAGTCCATGAGCGAAGAGTATCTAAAAGAGCGAAGTCTGAAGCTGGGGGAGGGCGTGGTGGGATATGTGGCCCAGGAGAATCGGCCGATGATGATCTATAACGTCCTCAAAGAACCCCGCTACAAGGAGAAAGAGTTGGCCCGCAGAGAAGGGCTGGTATCTCTCCTGAGCGTACCCATGTGCGTGAAGGATAAGGTCATCGGGGTGATTAACTGTTACACATCCTCCCCCCATAAGTTCACGAAGAGCGAAATCGAGGTGTTGACCACGGTGGCCAGCCAGGCGGCCATCGCCATCGAGAATGCCGGCCTGATCATGAAGGCCAAGAGTATCGAAGATGAGTTGATTTCCCGAAAGCTCGTGGAACGGGCCAAAGGAATTTTAATGAAGGAACAGCGCCTTTCCGAAGAAGAAGCTTTCCGGAAGCTCCAGAAGAAATCCATGGACCTGCGAAAGTCGATGCGAGAGATCGCCGAGGCGGTTATCCTGGCGAATCAAATTCAAGGCTGACTTCATTTCAGTAAGAAATTGAAAATAAACATGAAAAATCTTGGTTAACTTTTGGAATTTTAAAATCTTTTCATTGAATCCGTTGTATTTCCCCCCTTACTTATTTCCAACCGTATCTTTCCTCTCCCTTATAAAAAAAGCCCTCAAAAAACAAGCCCTCAAAAAGATCTTGACAAAAAATTGGGCATTGTGTTTAATTATCCGGCAAAATGATGTTCATAAGCCGCCCAAAGGCGTGCGGCGTATGAGTAGACAAGGGTGTCCCGAATTGAACAGGACATCCTTTTTTATTTTTTAGAATCACCCCTGGGCATTCGGCATATTGGGCGATTACAGAAAAATCGACCCTTAGAGAATTGACAATTTTAGAAAAGAAAGGAGAGAATCGTGTCCCTCATCCAGGAGGTTATTGACAAGGCCAGAAGACAGGATTCTGATCAGCCTGAATTTCATCAAGCGGTAAAGGAAGTATTGGAAACCCTTAAGCCCACGGTGGAGAAGCACCCTGAATTCGTGAAAGCTAAGATATACGAGAGAATCGTCGAGGCTGACCGGACAATTATATTCAGAGTCCCTTGGGTAGACGATAAGGGCGAAGTTCAAGTCAACAGGGGGTTCAGGGTTCAGTTCAATAATGCCATTGGCCCCTACAAAGGTGGACTCCGATTCCATCCCTCTGTAAACCTAAGTATTATGAAGTTCCTGGGTTTTGAGCAAACCTTTAAGAATTCACTTACCACCCTCCCTATGGGAGGGGCAAAGGGAGGCGCTGATTTTGATCCGAAGGGTAAATCAGACAATGAGGTGATGCGCTTCTGCCAGGCCTTTGCGCGGGAACTGTTCCGGCACATTGGGCCCGATCGGGATGTTCCCGCGGGCGATATCGGAGTAGGAGCGAGGGAAATTGGGTATATTTATGGTTACTATAAAAAAATCGTGAATGAGCATAATGGAGCTTTAACCGGAAAAGGGTTGGAGTATGGGGGGAGTCTGATACGGCCCGAAGCTACAGGTTATGGGCTGGTCTATTTTGCTGCGGAAATGCTGGCCACGCGGGGAGAGGATTTCGCAGGAAAAGCGGTGGCCATCAGCGGCTCGGGAAACGTGGCTCAATATGCCATGGAAAAAGTAAATGAATTTGGGGGGAGAGTGATTACTCTTTGTGACTCGAATGCCACTATTGTGGACGAGGAGGGAATTTGCGCTGAAAAATGTGATTATGTGATGGACTTGAAAAACATGCGCCGGGGAAGGATTGCCGAATATGCAGATAAATATCCCGTGGTCTGTCATGTGGGGAAGAGTGTATGGGATGTGATCCAAGAAGAGGGGATTCGAGTGGATATCGCCTTTCCTTGCGCGACGCAGAATGAGATCGACGAAAAAAATGCGGAAGCGTTAGCCAAAAACGGGTGTTGCTGTGTTGCCGAGGGAGCGAACATGCCTTCCACCCTGGAGGCCATTCGGGTTTTCCAGAACCACAACATTCTATTCGCTCCCGGAAAGGCGGCCAATGCCGGCGGAGTAGCCACCTCGGGTCTGGAGATGACCCAGAATAGTATAAAATTGAATTGGTCCCGGGAGGAAGTAGACCGACGGCTTTTACAAATTATGAAAAATATCCACAAAGAGTGTTTGGAAGCGGCAGAAGAATATGGGTGCCAAGGAGACTATCTTACCGGAGCGAACATTGCCGGGTTTATGAAAGTCGCCAAGGCCATGCTGGCTTACGGAATCGTCTGAGAAAACCCAGGAAGGCCCGGGTGATTCCGCAATTTGGGGAGGCGCCTTCAGCTCTTTCCTCAATGGAAACATACCACTTGGCGAGAGACTATATCCGCCAAAAGGGTGAGACCCATTCCCTCCACATCATAAACCCTTAGGACTCCTCCATGGCGGCTTCCCTCCCGAATGAGCTGATCCAAGAGATTGGGTAAAGGGTCCATCCATTGCTTATGGAAAAAGACATTTTCCTTTTCCGGGAAAATGGCCACGTAGAAGATATCGGTTTCCACCAGATCCTGGAAGAAATGAGTCCCAAAAGAAAGTTCGGGCATCAGGTTCCCGCTGGAATATTCAAGCTCCACAATGGCGGTCATATGATTAATTTCCGAAAAACTCACCGGAACTCCCAGCGAAGGGGTTGAGGTGCCCCATCTCCCTGGGCCAATAAGAAGGGTGGGCAGGTCTTCGCGGTCTTCGATCTGCTGGTTTAATTTCCCTACGAGGCGGGCAATCGTATATTTTTCCGAAAGGGAGGTCTGGCTATAGCTTTCAGGATTCACGTAGATAATACGCTTGAACGGCTGAGCCAAGTTCCCCCCCATAAAATTCCCCTCCGATTGAAGCAGGATTCTATCCATCGGGATATCGGCAGGAATATGGACCCTTTTCCCCTGTCCCTTGGTCTGCAACGGCCGGCATTGGAGCAGGTTCACTTGGGGGGTTTCACCCGGACCAAAATTGACGGTGAATTCGATATCCACGGGGTAGCGATAGCGATCTTCCAGGCTTTTGAGCATTCTTTGCATGACTTCGACCAAGGGACCTGCGGATAATAGGGGGTCAAAGGTGAGAATCCAAACCTGCAGATTCCGGATTCCCTTTTCCCTCAATCTCTGGATCGTTTCCTGATCTCTCAGGCCCAGAAGATTCATCGGGAGCCCTAATTCCTCTGGGTGGAGATCCAGTAAAGAAACGGTCTCCAGTTTATTCTTTTCAGTGTTGAGCACATCCACATCATGCTGAGAATACTTTCTCGCATCCGCCGTTCCGGCGTGGGGTTTCAAAAGAGGAGCATCGAGAGCCACCAGCCGGGGATAATCATTTTCCACCCGGTTTACGGCCCGTGTGCCAAGCCCCATCACTAAACGCAGCATTCCGGCTTTGGGGTCCATCCCTTCCTTCCAGACGAAAGGATTATGAGAGACCCCCACCCCAGCCAGGTCGGGAAAAAAGTAATG
>Ga0315274_10008475_pt1 | contig 14887 bp, 17 predicted proteins | sample YL17G02_20_MG_FD_203700 | JGI IMG/M metagenome (GOLD analysis project Ga0315274, IMG submission 203700) | Sediment microbial communities from Yellowstone Lake, YNP, Wyoming, USA - YL17G02_20 | ecosystem: Environmental > Aquatic > Freshwater > Lake > Sediment | place: USA: Wyoming | collected... | reverse complement strand
GGCCGGTCATCGAAATCGTCCGCCGCGGCGGGGTCGTTGTCTACCCGACGGAGACGTTCTACGGCCTGGGCGTCGACGCCTTCTCGGCCGCGGCCGTCCGGAAGGTCTATGCTCTCAAGGAGCGCGACCGCGGGAAACCGCTTTCGATCGTCGTCGCCGGCCTCGCCGAGGCCGAAAGCGTTGCCGCCGAAAGCGCGGGGGAGGATTCCCAAGGCGCCGCGGCGGCCGACTCTCAAAGCGCGGCGACCGGCCCGATCCCGATTCTTCGCCGCCTCGCCGCCGAGTTCTGGCCTGGCCCTCTGACTATCGTCGTCAAGGCTTATCGTCGGGACTTTTCACTGCCCTCTAGCCGTGAGAAATCCTCCCGCACCCCCCTCTTCAAAAAGGGGGATAAAGAGCGGCCCGTCATGAAAGGGGGGGAGGGGGATTATCGAGGCAAATCCGCGTTTGCGCCCGAAATGCTCGGACCGGGAGGGACGGTTGCCCTGCGCGTCCCCGGCTCCGCCTGGCTTAGAGCTTTCCTCGGGGATTTGGGAGTTCCCTTGACGGCGACGAGCGCCAACCTTTCCGGAGCGGGCGAGATTTCGGACCCGGCGGAGATCATCCGCTTGTTCCAGGGGAAAGTCGAGGCGATCGTCGACGGCGGAACGACGCCGGGCGGCCTTCCCTCGACCGTCCTCGACCTGACCTCGAACCCGCCGAAAATCCTCCGCGAAGGGGCCGTCCCGTCCCGAAAGCTTGTCTCTCGGCGCCCTCGCTGATATCATAAACCGATGGAAATCAAGGACATTCTCGACAAGATCGGGTCTTCCGGCTCGCCCTTGGCCCGCCAGCTTCTAATGACCGGCTTGATCACCCGCTTGCTCGAGGACCGCGGAAAGCCGGCCCCCGTGTTGATCGGCGGCCTGGCCCTTTCCTATTATTCGCGGGAAGTCTATTTCACCTCGGACATCGACCTGGCCTACGCCGACCGTGAAGCCTTGGATTCGGTCCTGAGGGAATTGGGTTTCGCGAAACGGGGCCGTTATTGGGTTCAGAAGGACCTGGACATCGCCGTCGAAGTCCCGGCCTCGGGCTTGGCCGGGGAGAGCGCCCCGCTCGAGACGGTCGAAATGGAAGGCGGACTCCGATGCGTCGTCCTCGGCGTCGAAGACCTCCTCATTGACCGGCTGAATGCCTATAAACACTGGGGATCCAAAATCGACGGCGAGATGGCCGAGCTTTTGATCGTCCGTTATCGCGACGACATCGACTGGGCTTACTTGGAAAAGAAGGCCGCGCTCCCGGATAACGACACTCTCGCCGAGCTCGCGGTTTTCAAGGAAAGGATGAGGCGATGACCGGGCGGGTTCGTCTTTTTCGAGAAAAGTCTGTGACCGAAGGCCTGATTCTTCGAGACCATCTCGGCCTCGGACGTTATCTGAAAACCGGGCCGAGGGATCCCGAAGAACGCCGGATCCTCCTCGACCTCGCCCTTTCGAAAATCGAGAAAGCCGAACGCGATAATTTCATCCCCCTCGGCAAGCGCCGCCGCCGAGTAACGTTCTAGCCCAGAATCTCCGTTTTAAACGCCCGACGGTCACGCCTCCTCGACGACCGTCCAGCCCATCGCCCCGGCGAGCTCGACGACCGGCTTCTTCAAATTGCCGTAGAACGTGACCCGGTGCCAGCCCCATTTGTCCCACATCGTGAACAGCTTCTCGATGTCGCCCACCGGCTCGGCGCAGAGCTTGGTCCGGCAGGCCCGGTCGTTGGGGTCATTGTCCACCGCCAAGCCCTGGTGGACGATGATCTCCTTGCGAGGATCGGAGATCTCGACCGTCGTCGTCAGGTAGCCCGCCGGCAGGATCGATCGCACCGAGGCCCCCTGCCGGTCCTCGGAGTGGGTGAGGATCTGATAGGCGTTCGCCGGCCCTTTCGGCCCGAAAGCCCGGTTCGAGGCGACGCAGTGGGCGTAAATGATTTGGCGCTTGGCCGTATCGATGACCGGGTCGGAGATGTAACCCGGCCGGCCTTGGCTCATCGCCGTCATTGCGACCATCGTCGCCGTCGACGGGACGTCGCATTCGCAGGCGCCGACCAGGCCTTCGTTGAGAAGCTCCATGAATCCCAGGCAGGGATAGGCGTGGATGTGCCCTCCGTAAAACCCGCCCAGGCAGTTGATCGTGATCGCGTTCGCCCCGTGCTTCTTGAGGACGGCCTTCTGGCCGAGATACATCGCCGCGGAATTTTCGATCTCGGCCCGCGACACGCCCTCGACAAGGGCGGCGTTTTTCATCCAGCGGTCGGCGACATCCTTCGCCTCGGCCTTGTCGGCGGCCGCCCAGGCGTCGTTGAGCTCGGCAAAGGGGAGATAGACGACCGGGATACTCATGACCGTCACGGCCGGCTGGGCTTCCGGCCCGCGCACGGCCAGGATCTTCGAGGCTTTCATCCGGCGGATGGTTTCGTCGGCGGAGAGGGTCTGGAGAGGGTCGTTCTTGCCGGCGACGTCACCGGGGCGGGGCGTGCAGGCTTTACGGGCCAGGGCCGTCGCCGCGGCGAAATCGAACGAGGCCCCGGCCGACTTGGCGTCCTCGAAGCATTTCACCGCCGCGGCCAGGTCGTCCATCCGCGACGAGGAGACGAAGCCGAAATTGGGCGCCGCGGCGCGGAGGAAGCCGGCGGTGTAAACGAGAAATCCGCCGCTCCCAGCGTAGGGGAAATCGGCGTAGAGAACGGGCTTGCCCGACGGGACCATGGTCTGGGCGACGCGGTTCCAGCAGTTCATCTGATAGACGAGATAGCCGTCAATCTCTTCCGAAGCCGAGGCGGCGCCGGCGGCATCGGCGGCGTCGCCCTCGAGGATTTTTTTGGCCTGCTCTTCGCCGGTGGCGAGGGTCGGGACAAACGTGTAGCTCGGGAAGCGGTTTCCGAGTTCGGCGTTGATCTTTTCCATGACCGGCCGGAAGTCGAAGCCTTTGTTGGGCCAGTCGGGGACTTCCTGGACGGGGCCGTGGAGGGCGTAGACGATCCGGATGCGCGGGCCTTTCCGGAGGACGCCCCGGCTTGCGCCTAACGCGCCCGCGTCGCCCGGGCCGATGCCCGCCTGAAAGTCGTTCAACCACTTGGGCGAGCTGGCGATGCCCGCCGCCCCGGCGCAGGCCGCGCAGCCGGCTAGAAAGCGCCGTCGGCTCAGGCCGCGAGAGTCGGTGGGCGGGTGAGGATGGGCCGCGCATCCGACCGGGATCGAATTGTTTCGGGCTTTGTGGCTCATCCGGATCTCCTTTTCGATTCCCTCACGTCTTTTTCTATAACAACTTGCTAAAATGTTCAATCGTCAACCCCGCGCTCTTGATGATCCCAGCCATCGTATAGGAATGAATGGGATCGGCCCTGGGGATCGTAATGATTCGCTCGCCGTCGGTCATCGTGATGTGTTTACCCTGATGGGCTATCCAAAAGCCGACTTTTGCGAAAGCTTTGACGGCTCTCTGATGGTTTATGCCCGATAATTTTGCCACGATTAGCGGATTTCAACGAATCGCGCGTTTTTTCCCTTTGCGATCGCGTTAACGGCCTCAAGGTAGCCCTTTATGGCGTCCTTGACGTTTTCCAGAGCCTCCGCTTCCGTTTCCCCCTGCGACCAGCATCCCGGCAATCCGGGCACCCAGACGGAATAGCCTTCCTCGGTTTTCTTAAGGGAAACCTTATATCGCATTCCGGCCTCCGAAATTATCCGGGACTTGCTTTTCATTTTACTACATTTATATGACGCCGCAAGAGATGAGTTTTTCTCATTGTTGCTCGATTTTCGCTCATTAAAAAAAAGAGAAATCCCCCCACACCCCCCTTTTTAAAAGGGGGGGAAAGGGTCCACCCTCTTTTCTTTGCGCCCACCCCCCCTAATAAATGAAGGAGAACCGATATTTTTATGCCGACTTTACAGTCGGTAGATCCGGCAAGCGTTTTCGCCGCGGATCAACCTTTTATCGGGCGGAATTATTTCACTTTGGTCCCGGCCGGGACGTCGCCCTCGACGAAGGGGATGATCGCCTTGTCGCCGACGACGGCGGCGAGAAGCATCCCGTTCGATTCGACGCCGCGGATGACCGCCGGTTTCAGGTTGGCGATGACGATGATCTTCTTGCCGACGAGCGCTTCGGGTCCATAGGTCTCGGCAATGCCGGCGACGATCTGCCGCTTGTCCGTGCCGACGTCGATCTGGAGCTTGATGAGTTTTTTCGCGCCTTCGACCCGCTCGGCCTGAAGGACGTGGGCGACCCGCAGGTCCATCTTCGAGAAGTCTTCGTAGCTTAAAAAGTCCATGGCGGCCTCCCTCTGTTTATTTATCGGAGCTGTTTTCGCAACTGTATCCGGACCCGTATCTTGATCCGGCTTTGGCGGAGCAGGACCCGCGGCCGGAGCGGACGTCGGCCCGGAGGCGGGGATGGGGATGGGGATGGGGGCGGCCTCCCGGGCTTTGACCTCTTCCGCGAGAAACTCCTTCGCGTCCACGCGCGGGAAGAGCGGGTGGGGCACCTTCATCGTCCGGCCCGGCGCGAGGCCGTCGAAAGCGAGCCCTTCGAACGTCGTCTTGTGGATCGATCCATCCTCGCCCAGCATCTCCCAGATTTTTTGGGCCGAGGAAGGCATTACGGGCGCGACGAGGACGCTTACACCCCTGATCGCCGCCGCCGCCTGCCCTAGAACGCGGGCCAGCCGCGGCCGCAGGGCCGGGTCCTTGGCCAGCTTCCAGGGTGCGTTGTCGGCGAGATATTTATTCACGCTGCCGATATAGGCCCAAATCTCCTCAAGAGCCCGGTTGATCGCGAAGGCCTCGTATTGCGATAGGGCCCGGTCTTTCATCTCGGCGAAGGCGACCCGGATGCGCGCGTCATCCGCCGTCTCTTCGCCGATCTCTCCGATCCTCCCCTCGAAATACGACTGGACCATCGTCAGAGTGCGATGGACCAGGTTCCCCAGGTCGTTCGCCAAATCGCTGTTCACCCGGTGGATGAAGCCTTCGTGGGAAAAATTCCCGTCCAGGCCGATGGGCACTTCCCTCATCAGGAAATACCTTAACGGATCGGGTCCGAAGGCGTTGATGATGACATAGGGATCGAGGACGTTGCCCTTGGACTTGGACATCTTGGCTTCGTCCTTGAGCCACCAGCCGTGGCCGAAAACACAGCCCGGCGGCTCGAACCCGCCGGCCATGAGGAAGGCCGGCCAGAAAATCGCATGAAACCGTAAAATGTCCTTGCCGACGAGATGGACCGCCGGCCAGTATTTGTCGAGCTGCCGCATGTTCCAGTCGTAGCCGATCCCGGTGAGGTAATTGTGGAGGGCGTCGAACCAGACGTAGATCGTGTGGGCCGGGTCGCCGGGGACGAGGACGCCCCATTTCACGGTCGTCCGGGTGATGCTCAGGTCCTTGAGCCCTCCCTTGACGAAGCTTATGACCTCGTTCATCCGGCTTTGGGGCCGGACAAAAGCGGGCCGGGATTCGTAGAGGTCGAGGAGCTTACGCTCATAGGCCGAGAGCCGGAAGAAATATGTCTCCTCGGAGACGATGACGGCCTTCTTCCCGCAGTCCGGGCAGAGTTTATTGCCGTCCGCGTCCAGGGGAGCGTCCTCGGCGAGGAAGTTCTCGTCCGAGACGCAGTACCAGCCTTTATATTCGCCTTTGTAGATATCGCCCTTCTCGAGCAGGCGGGCGAAGAGCTTTTGGACGCCCTTTTCGTGGAAGTCCGCGGTCGTCCGGATGAAGAAGTCGTACTTGATGTTGAGGGCTTTCCATAAGTCTCGCGCCCGCCCGACGACGGCGTCGGCGAGAGCCTTGGGGGTCGTGCCTTTCTCGGCGGCGGCCTTCTCGATCTTCTGCCCATGCTCGTCCGTGCCGGTGAGGAAGAAGACGTCGTGGCCGGCCATTTTTTTATAGCGGGCCAAGGTGTCGGCGATGATGGTCGTATAAGCGTGCCCGATGTGGGGGACGTCGTTGACGTAGTAGATCGGCGTCGTGACGTAGAACGTTTCAGACATCTTTTCCTCCCGTGAGGCCGCCGCGGATGAGGGTGATGGCTTCAGCCCGGGTCACGGGGTTCGTCCGGAACGATCCCCGCACGGCCGAAGTCACGGTGATCGACTTGGGTTTCTTCGCCCCGCGCATCGACATGCACATGTGCTCGGCCTCGATGACGACCATGACCCCGAGGGGCTCGAGGTGTTCCATGATGAGGTCGGCGACCTGCTTGGTCAGCCGCTCCTGGACCTGGAGGCGGCGGGCGAGGCTTTCAACGACCCGGGCGATCTTCGATAATCCTACGATCCGGCCCCCTTTGGGGATATAGGCCACGTGGGCGACGCCGGCGAAGGGGAGCATATGGTGTTCGCACATCGAGTAGAGGGGGATATTCTTGACGAGGACCATCTCGTCGTGTTTTTCCCTATGGACGGTTTTGAGGTGGACCTCGGGGTTTTCGTGGATGCCGCCCAGGATCTCGGCAAACATCCGGGCGACCCGCTGGGGGGTCTCCCGCAGGCCTTCCCGCTGCGGATCCTCGCCGGCGCCGCGGAGGATCAGCCGGACACCGCGCTCGATCCGGGCGAGGTCCATGCTTTGGGGCGGCTGAGGCCGCAGCCGGATCTCCTCTTTTTTGCGGATCGTTCTCTTTGAGAGCGTTTTCATTTTTTCCCGTATGGACCTTCGTTATTTCTTTCGGTTGTCCTCGGCGGCCGCCGCCGAGGCCGGATCCGCCGCGCTCGCCCGCTTCAGGACGTCCTTAAGCGGGATTCCTTTCGCCCGCGCCACCCTGAGGCAGTCCTCGTATTCCGGCCGGCTGTTGACGATCCGGCCTTCGAGTTTGGCCGTTTTGATTCTGACGGGTTTGCCCAACACGCGCACGGTCGAAATCTCACGTTCGAGGGCCCGCCGCTCCACGGGGTAGTACCGGACGCCGATCGAGGTCGTCTCTTCGAAAACCGCGGTGATGAGGCCGTCTATTTTAGCAAGCTCGGCGAGGAGGGTCAATTTCGTCGCCAGGCGGCCTTTCTTCATGACGATAGGGGAGAGGTAGGCGTCGAGGGCCCCGAGCTCGAAAGCCCGGTCCACGAAGGCGGCCAGGACTTGGGGATTCGAATCGTCGATCGTCGCCTCGACGACAAAGACGCGCTTCGCCGGCGAAAAGGCACGGCGGTCGCCGTAAAAGGCCCGAAGGATGTTCGGCAGGCCGGGGTGGTCGCGGCCGCCGGCGCCGCAGCCGAGGCGGTCATAGACGAGCTCGGGGAAAGAGAGGAAGTCGCGGACAATCGTCTTGACGATCGCCGCTCCGGTCGGGGTGACGAGCTCGGCTTGGGCGTGGGCCGAATAGACGGGCACGCCGCGCAAAAGCTCGGCCACGGCGGGGGGAGGGACGGGGAGGACGCCGTGCGAGGTCTGGACGTAGCCTTCGCCGACGTTAAGCGATGAGCAGAAAAACTCCGAGATGCCGAGCTCCTCGATGAGCCAGGAGCATCCGAGGACGTCGACGAAGGCGTCGTCGGCCCCGGCCTCGTGAAGGTGGACATGGTCGAAGGGTTCGCCGTGGACCTTGGCCTCGGCCCGGAAGAGGTTTTCGAAGATAGCCAGGCCGCTCTCCCGGACGCCTTTCGAGAGGGGCGCGCGCTTGATAAAGCGCTCGACGTCGGGCCAGTGGCGGGCTGGGGAGCCCGGGCCGAGGACGGCGACGTCGACCTTGAGGCCGCGCATATGGGAGCGCTCGACCTCGTGGATTTTGATTCGGACGGGGAGGCGGAGGCCGGCCATGGCTTTTTTGAAACGGGCGGCGGGGACAACGCCCAGGTCGAGGAGGGCGCCGAGGATCATGTCGCCGCTCAGCCCGGCCTTGGCGTCGAAATACACGAATTTCATGGATCAAGAATACCATAAATACGGGGACACATCACTTAATTCCCACGGCTTCCCCTGCCCGGAAAGCCCGTATCGTGCTCTCTCTTTGACTATTACGACATTTAATGGCATAATCATCATGATAATAATAACACGACTAGGCATTCATCATGATCAATCGCCGCATCGAAGCCGAGCTTATGGCCTGGAAGGCCTCCCCGGATCCCAGGGATCGGAAACCTATCCTCCTCCGAGGTGCCCGTCAGGTGGGCAAGACCTTTACCGTCCGTGAATTCGCCAAATCCTATCCCTCCTCCATCGTCCTCGATCTCGAGCGGCCGGCCGACCGGAATCTTTTTACCCATCCCGGCTCCGGAAAAGAGCTTTGGGAGACGATTCTTCTTTCTCGGGGGAGCTGCCTCGATCCGCGCGACACTCTTCTCTTTATCGACGAGATTCAAAATTCTCCCGAGGCGGTTCGCGCCCTTCGATTCCTTCACGAAGACCTCCCCGAGCTCAGCGTGATTGCGGCCGGCTCGCTGTTCGAAGTCTTTGCCCATCAGGAAGGTTTCTCCTTCCCGGTCGGCCGTGTCCGGAACCTGTTTCTGTCGCCGGTGAGCTTCGACGAATACCTCGGCGCCGCGAATCCTCCCCTCCGACGTGTCCTTGACGAGTTCGAGATCGGCAAGATCCTCCCCGACGGACATCACGCCCTTCTCACGGACGCGTTCCGCCGTTTCGCTTTCATCGGCGGCATGCCCGAAGCCGTCGCTCGGTTCCTCGAACGTGGGTCTTTCGCCGGTCTCGGTCCGATCCACGATTCGATCCTTCGCGGCTATCTGGAAGACGCCCAGAAATACTCCTCGCCGGCCAAGGCCAAGTATCTGACTTTCGCCGTCGACCGGGCGCCCTTTCACATCGCCGAGCGCATTTCCTACGACAAGTTCGGCGGTTCGAATTTTCGCTCGCGCGAGATGAAAGAGGCCCTGGTCACGCTTGCTCAGGCGTTGGTCCTCCATTTGGCCGAAGCTTCCCCGTCGGTCCGGCTTCCTCTCCGCGAGAGCGGCCGGCGCGCCCCCAAGCTTTTTTTCGTCGATTCCGGCCTGGTCAATCACCGCCTCGGGCTGCGCGAGCTTTTTCCTCCCGCCGCCCCCCTGGACGACCTTTACCGCGGACACATCGCCGAACAGATCGTCGCTCAGGAGATTATCGCCTCATCGTTCGAGCGGCCGAGTCTCTCCCTCTGGGCGCGCGAAAAGGGGCATTCCGAGGTCGATTTCCTCCTCTCCGCCGGGGGGCTGGCCTTGCCCCTGGAGGTCAAGAGCGGAAAACCCGGCAAGATGCGGTCCCTGGCCGTGTTCATGGATCTCTGCGACCACCCCTTCGCCCTACGGGTGTGCGACGCCCCCCTTCATATCATCGAGTCCAGGTCGGCCGCCGGGAAACCGTTCCGGCTTCTCTCCTTGCCTTTTTATGCTCTCCCCCGCTGGCGGGATCTCGTCGCAAGTTTTATTGAAATACGGGGACACATCACTTAATTCCGGCGGGGATTCTCTCAGCCCGGCCGGTATCAAGATTTGCTGGACGTCGAAAGAAGAATTGACGCGCTCCCGATAAAAGCCTACGCCGGTGAGAGCTTAGTCCAGCCCGATATCGAGAACTTCACGGATGTCACGGAAATGCGCGTCGCACGTGAGAATGGCGCATCCGTTCTCCCGGGCGATCACGGCGATATAGCAGTCCGTCAAATGGACGGATTTTCCCTTTCTTCTGAGGTTGTAAGAAAGCTTCCCCGCTTCGATCCAGGTGCCTTCCTTCTGGTCGACGACCGTGAACGCGTCCTTGAGATCCTCGACGATCCTGATCTCCAGCTCGGTTTTGGCTCCCTGGATCAATTCGGCCAAAACGACGGCCGGAATGCAGACCCCTCCCTCCTCCATGAGTTCGTCCAACCTTGCGGAAGGGTCCGGATTCCCCCCTCTGAAGTATTCCACCCAGACCGAGGTATCGACAAGAACCCTCTCAGCGCTCACGATGCCTCATTTCGTCAAAATCCATGTCGAAGTCGAGCTTCCCTTTCATCGACTTGATTCTCTCGATCTTCTTCCGCCGCAGATATTCGGCAATGGCCTCGTTGACGGCGGACGCCTTGCTCCTGGCTTTCGTCTCGTAGACGAGCTCGTCCAGGCGTTTGCTGTCGATCGTCACCGTTGATCTCATAGTCACTCTCCCCTAGCGCGATCTCAATGCACAATAATAATATAATCCAATGAACAATTATGTCAAGAAATATTGTGCATATCGTTATTCGTTCGCAATCGTCGGCGTCGGGAGACCGAGCCGGCGAGATCGTTTCCTGAAACGGTCTCTCTTTGAAAATCGGCAGATGGAACAATTTTTATTAAAATTATGCGCAAAGCACTTGCGCACCCACTCTATATTCTTTATAATTCATTCCAGGACCGGGGTGGGTCCAAGATGAAGGAAAGGTGGTCTCCTCTTTTCTCGATGAAGGTGAAGATCTTCAACACCTTCTGGCACGCTTCCCGCGACGCCTTCTTTCTTTTCGATTCCTCCATCCGAATCCTTGACCTCAACGCCGCGGCGCTCAAGATGTGGAAGAAAAATCGAGGTGAGGTCATCGGGCGGAAACTCGTGGAATTATCCCCCCCGACGAAACCCTCCGGTCGCTTCCGCCGCTACCAGGAAGTCATCCGAACGGGCAAACCCTGCTTTCTCAAGGATATCACCCACCCGAGCTGGGGTGGGCGCCAGATCGATATCTTCGCTTTCAAGGTCCTCGACGGCATGGGGATGATCGTCTCCGACATCACCCGCCGCCACGCCATCGAGACCAACCTCCAAAACTCCAACCAGCTCCTGCAAAACCTCTCTTTCCACAACCAACTCCTCCGCGAAGAGGAGACCAAGGCCCTCGCCCGCGAGATCCACGACGAGATGGCCCCCACCCTGACGGCCTTCAAAATGGACCTCCATTGGGTCTTGTCCTGCCTCCGCGCCGCCGCAGCCTCCGTCACGTCCACCGCCGCCTCCTCGCCCCCCGTGTCTCCCGTCCTCGACCCCGCCGTCGAGGCGAAAATCAACGCCATGTCCGACCTCGTGGATCAGACGATCGGCTCGATGCGGCGGATCTGCTCCGAGCTCCGCCCCGCCCTCCTCGACGACCTCGGGCTCATCGACGCCCTCGAATGGCAAGTCCAGGAGTACCGCAAGCGTTCGAACCTCGACTGCCGCCTGAAAATCGACTGCGACGGCCTTTCCTTCGGCCCGGACCTTTCGCTCTGTGTCTTCCGGATCTTCCAGGAGGCCTTCACCAACGTCGTCCGGCACGCCCAATCGTCCAAAATCCGGATCAGCCTGGTCCACGCCCCGGCGCGCCGGGAACTGCGGCTCCGCGTCCGGGACAACGGCCGGGGCATCCTCCCCGCCGAGGCCTCCGATCCGAAATCCTTCGGCCTGATCGGGATGAGAGAGCGGCTCGGCCCCTACGGAGGCCGGTTCAAGATCACCGGTGTTCCCGGAAAGGGGACCACGGTCAGCGTGACCATCCCCCTGGCGAAAACCGCGCCCGCGCCGGCTCCCAAGACCACCCCCACCCGAACCCGAATCCCCGCCCCCAATTCCCGTGCATCCCGCAAATAACGGCGGCTCGCCCCGCATCCTGATCGCCGACGATCACGCTCTCTTCCGCTCGGGACTGCGCGGAATCCTCGCCGCCTGTCCGCGCCGGCCCCGGATCGACGAGGCCGCCACCGGCGTCGAGGTCCTCAAGCTGGTGGCCGAGGCCTCCTACGACTGCATCCTGCTCGACATCCTCCTGCCCGATATGAACGGCTTCGAGATCATCAAGCGCCTCAAGGTCCTCCGCCCCGGCGTCCGCGTCCTCGTCCTCAGCATGTATCCGGAGGATCAGTTCGGCGTCCGGGCCCTCAAGGCAGGCGCGGCCGGCTACTTGACTAAAAACTCCGCCCCCGAGCTCCTCCTGGAGGCCGTCCGCCGGGTTTGCGCCGGCCTGAAGTACATTTCGCCCGCCCTTGTCGAGATGCTCAGCGACGATCTCTCCGACGGCAAGCCCGCTTCCGCGGCGCCCCACGAGAGGCTGACCGACCGGGAGCTCCAGGTCCTCACCCTGATCGCTTCCGGGAAGACGGTCTCCGATATTGGCCGCGAGCTTCACCTCTCGGTCAAGACCGTGAGCGTCCACCGCGGGCACATCCTCGGGAAAATGGGACTCAAGAACAACGCCGAGCTCATCAAATACGCCGTCAACAACGGCCTCGTCTTCTAAAATAAAATACGAAAATACGGGGACACATCACTTAATTCCCGCGGCACCTGCCTCCCCAAACAGCCGCGAATCGCGATCAGGAGGGAGGATGGGCAGGCGATGCGCTGGGGTGATCGTTTCATGTAACGATCTCCCGCAGGCGAATCGCGATTGGGGCAGGGGCAGGGGCAGGGGAGGGACCGGCGGCGGCCTTAAAGCCCCCGATCGTGCGGAGATAAGTGAGGTGTCCCCGTATTTACGGTCGCAGGCATATAGGACAAACACCTACCCCCCCTCCGCATTCTATCGTTGATTCCTTGCCAAATTCGTTTACAATAGATAACAAATATGTTATTGTATGCGCATGGATTTCGATTCTCTGTTGATACTGACCGGCGCCATGCCGTGCTTTGATCTGCCGCTTCTGGTTCAAGCGTTCGATGACCGGCGGGAGGTCATCCGGGTGCAACTCTCCCGCTGGATGAAACAGGGCAAGGTCATCGGCCTGCGACGCGGCCTTTATACTTTGGCCGAGATGTATCGGCGCGCACCGCTCCCGCTCACGTCGGCGGCACTGGCAAACGAACTCTATCGGCCCTCCTACCTGAGCGGACTCTGGGCTTTGGGCTTTCACGACTTCATTCCGGAACGGGTGGTTTGGTTGACAAGCGTGACCGCGCGCCCGCCGCGGCGATTCGAGAACCCATTCGGGGTTTTCGATTACCGGAACATCAAGCAGGAGTGCTTCTTCGGCTACCGGACGGCGTCCCACGGGAGCGCGAATATCGTGGTTGCGGAACCCGAAAAAGCGTTGCTGGATCATTGGCACCTCACCCCCGGGGAGTGGACCACGGCCCGTCTGGAGGAGATGCGCTATCAGCATGTCGCGCTGGTTGGGGAAGCCCGGATCAGGAGTTACTCCAAGCGGTTCCGAAGCCCGCGCCTGGATCGGGCGGTCCAACGGTGGCTGGAACTTGCCGACGGTGAGGAAAAGGACACGGTGACGCTATGAAAGAGCAGGCGTTGGCGCGGGAGCGGTTGGCGACCTTGGACATGCAAGCCGTCCGCGACGACGTCAGCCCCTTCCTGGAACGGCCGCAGGACGCCGCACTGCTGACCCGCGACAACCTGGATGAGCTCATTCCTACCATAAGGCGATCCGTTCGGAAATGAAGGATTTATTTTAGGACATCCCCCTATTTCCTTCGCCCTTCCGCCTGTATCCCTATCCGCAGTACCAGAAGCGCTGTCTTGCCCTCGGCGCCGATTATTTTTTCGATGAATACAACGACTACGAGAAGTTTCTTGTTATCTCCTTTCTGGGCCGACATTCTGAAGCACGAGGCGGTCCATCCAGTTCTCCCTCGTCACGATCTTGAAATCGGCGCCGGGATAGCTCCGCGACCAATCGATCGGCGCTTTTGGCTTGGCTTTGGGCGACCATTTGCACTCAAAACCGGTGAGATTGCCGTCCAGGTCCTCTACCAGGTCAATCTCGTGCTGATCGTATGTGCGCCAGAAATAGAAACCTGTTAACAGACCGCCGTTGCCGGCCCGCTTGATTCGCTCCACGACGAACCAATTCTCAAACAATTCCCCGGCATCGTTGCGCACCGAGAGCGGAACAAACGACCGAATGAGGGCGTTGCGCAGCCCGACATCGGCGAAGTAATAGCGGGAGGTCTTGGTGACCTCCTTGCGCAGGTTGCGACTGAAACCGCAAATAATATATCTTGAAGTATATCAATTTATATAAATAAGTCAAACCGTGAATATTTTAAGGCGGCTAGTCGCATATAGGACAAACACCTACCCCAAAATAGGACATCCTCCTATTTCCTTCGCCCTTCCGCCTGAATCCCTATCCGCAGTACCAGAAGCGCTGTCTTGCCCTCGGCGCCGATTATTTTTTCGATAAATACAACGACTACGAGAAGCTTTTCGCGGTCGTTGGGGAGCTCGTGAAGGCGAAAAACGCCGGCTCGGCGCAAGCCATCCAGTCATTTCATGATCTCCATATGGCCGAAATGCGGCCACAAAGATATACGCCAGTGAGTCTTGAGGTCGTTCTTGCCTGCGAGGAGCGAGCGGCAGTATAATAAATCGGCTATTGAATTGACATACGATATCCAGTTCAAACCAAGAGCGATTAAAGATCTCGCCGACTTGCCTGCCCGGGTTCAGACTCGGATTCTGGCCAAAATCGAGGCTCTCCGGGTGGATTTGAGAGGCGACGTAAAAAGGTTGACGAATTTCTCGTTGGAATATCGTTTGAGAGTCGGCAAATATCGCGTTCTTTTTGAGATCGAAGGAGAAGAGGTTTTAATATATCGCGTCCGCCGGCGTTCGGAAGCGTATCGATAAGGAGCTTACGATGTGTATCCATAAAGCACAAATCATTGAGAAGAATGGGAAAAAAGAATTTGTGGTGTTACCCTATACGGAGTTCCTCAAAATCCGGGAAAATTTGGAAGAATATGAGGACCTCCGCTGCCTGCGGGAAGCCAAGGAGTCGGAGAAAGATGCCCCGACGATCGGGCTTTCCGAGGTTAAGAAGAAACTGCGGCGTCGGATTTAGTATCCCCCTTTTTTCCCTGCTCTTCTATGCTCTGTCTCGTATTTACGTTCGCAGGCATATAGGACAAACACCTACCCCAAAATAGGACATCCTCCTATTTCCTTCGCCCTTCCGCCTGAATCCAGACCTCCTGACATAGGGGCATGACATT
>Ga0315274_10008474_pt1 | contig 14888 bp, 9 predicted proteins | sample YL17G02_20_MG_FD_203700 | JGI IMG/M metagenome (GOLD analysis project Ga0315274, IMG submission 203700) | Sediment microbial communities from Yellowstone Lake, YNP, Wyoming, USA - YL17G02_20 | ecosystem: Environmental > Aquatic > Freshwater > Lake > Sediment | place: USA: Wyoming | collected... | reverse complement strand
CAGCAGTTTATCTGGCCAATGCCTTAAGACCAAAATTAAGATATGCTTCAGTTATTGGCTCTTACGGATGGGGAGGAAAAATGTTACAAGATATTACGGCAATGATAAACAATTTAAAAGTAGAAATCCTTTCTCCGGTAATAATAAAGGGTTACCCAAAAGAAGAAGATTATGATTCTTTAATAAGATTAGCAAATGAAATAATAGAAAAACATAAAAATTTATAAATGTTAAATAAATATATTTTGTGTAAAAATTGTGAGGAGAATAAAAAAATGAAAAATATAAAAGGAACAAAAACTGAAAAAAATTTAATAGAGGCTTTTGCTGGAGAATCTCAAGCCAGAAACAAATACACTTATTTTGCTTCTGTAGCCAAAAAAGAAGGATATGAACAGATCGCCTCAATTTTTTTAGAAACATCTGAAAACGAAAAGGAACATGCCAAGCTCCATTTTAAAAAGTTAGAGGGGATGGGAAATACAAGTGAGAATTTAAAAACGGCAATCGCCGGTGAGAATTACGAATGGACAGAGATGTATCCTCGTATGGCTAAAGAAGCACGAGAGGAAGGGTTTGAAGAAATTGCTAAAATGTTTGCAGGAATTGCTGAAATTGAAAAAGAACATATGGAGCGTTATCAGAAACTTCTTGAAAAAGTTAAAGAGGGTCAAGTTTTTAAAAGACCAGTAGGTAAAACTTTCTGGAAATGCCGAAATTGCGGCAAGATCTATGAAGGACCTGAGGCGCCTGAAATCTGCCCGGTCTGTAAGCATCCCCGCGCTTATTATGAAGTGAAGAGTGAAAATTATTAAATAATAAAATCAATTTTTGTTTTTCTTGTATTGTAACTGTATAAGGACAATAAATTAAATAAATATTTTAAAATTAAAGGAGGATATATATGACCAAAGAGAAAGATACCTTAAAAGAAAGAGTAGAGTCTGCTTTAAAGAAGATCAGACCATCTCTGCAAGCTGATGGAGGAAATGTAGAGTTGGTAGAAGTTACTCCCGATAGAATAGTGAAAGTAAAATTAACCGGTGCCTGTTTTGGTTGTCCGATGAGTCAGATGACCTTGAAGATGGGTATTGGAAGGATGTTAAAACAGGAAGTTCCTGAAGTTAAGGATGTGGTGGAAGTATAACCATTCAGGATACCTATTGGGTATATCTAATAAAATGTGCTTTGCCATTTATTATTTTGCATAATTTACAATTATTCGTAAAGCCCTCATATTATGAATAATTAATTCATTTTTTTCTCTTTTTCTGCTCTACAAAATAATAATAATTTATGATTTATATAGAGACGACGAGATAGATTATTTGTTAATTCCTTTTCTTTTTTGCTAAAATATATTATAATTATTTAGAATTATCCAAATATTATTTAAAAAATTAAAATAAAAATAGGTTAAAAAGTATTAATTGAACCAAATGAAACAGATAGAGTCGTGCATAAACAAAGTACTTCGTAAAACATGTCGATTTAGGAGCATAAACGAAGCAGTTCAATTATTTTACATTAGATGAAGTTGTCCCTAAAAGTGATTATCAGAGTTTAGGAGTTAAAAATAAATGATACAAGATCTTTCCTCGCATAAAGACAAAGACAATAATTTTTATTTTCAATGGCATATTACAAACAAATGTAATCTGCGGTGCAGTCATTGTTACCAGGATGATTACACAAATTCTTCAGATATGTCTCTGAAAGAATTAAAAAATATTGCCGATAAGCTTTTTTACGCATTATCCAAATGGGGAAAGAAAGGAGATATTTCCATTACAGGAGGAGAACCCTTTATTAGTAAAAATCTTTTTCCATTCCTAGAATATCTTGATTCATCGGAGGAAATTTCTAATTTAGATATCCTTTCTAATGGCACTTTTATTACAGATGAAATAGCAAATAGGCTTAAAAGTTTTCGGAAGTTAAAATGCATTCAAATATCTTTAGATGGTGCATCTTCAGAGACTCACGATAGAATTCGGGGCCCCGGCAATTTTGAAAAAGCAATTAAAGGTATAAGAATACTCATTAGTAATTGGATCGATGTAAAAGTTATGTTCACATTACAAATAAGTAATATAAAAGATATTCCTTTTCTTATTGATCTGGCAATTAAAGAAAAAGTTAGTGGTTTAACCATAGAAAGAGTTATTCCTATGGGGTCTGCAAAAAATGCAAAAGATTCTCTTCTTTCGCCAATAGAAATTCAGGATACTTTCCAATATATTTCTGATCGTGCTGATTTAGAGTATGAAAAAGGCACACAGCTGCGTATTTTGAAGTATAGACCTTTATGGATAAATATAGACCCGAGCAGAGCTAAGACGGGAGTGAATACAATTCCACACAAAGAATTAGGCGCTGCTTGTTCGATTGGACTTGATGGGCTGTGCATTATGCCTGACGCAACAGTCTTGCCTTGTAGAAGACTCCCTATTCCTATTGGCAATTTGAAAAGGGATTCCCTTCTTAAAATATGGCATACATCGGACCTTCTTTGGAAAATTGGGGATAGAAGTAATTTGAAGGGCAAATGTAATTCGTGTGAATTTATTTCACGCTGTAGTGGCTGCAGAGCAATTGCATACGCGTGTACTGGAGATTATTTGGCGGAGGATCCACAATGTTGGAAATAAAATAAAAAATAGGAGGATGGAAATGAATAACAAAAATTTAAAAAGAAAGGTTTCAGAAATAATTGGGCCAAAGTTCCGGAAGTATGGGGAACTTTCATTTGAACAGCGAACAGATCCTGATTATCGGTTAAAACAGGTAGAAAAACTCAATGGAGGCAATTTTTCAGTTACATGCAGTAGGTGTCATCATTGCCGATAATCCACAATTTATAGCAAAAAGAGGAGTATATGGAAATGCGGAAAGGAAATTCACCCAGCCATACTGATATAGTTAAATGGCTAAAAGAGAAAATTCTTACTATAGAGAAATGTAAGGTATATGAATCTCTGGAAGAAATCCCGGAAATTCTTGAAAAAATTGATGAAACAAAAAAAGACTTTGAATTTTCTATAGACCCTAATCTTCCTGTAGATCTTATTCGTGTGAAAGAAGAAGAAACGGAGAATGACATAATTGATAAATTTCCACATTACACTATTTTTTTCGTTGTCTCAACCCCTAATATCCCTGGTCCACCAGAAAACAGAATAGCATTTTACAGAAGAGTAGTATTTTACAAATTTTATTTGTCTCGGATTATCTCATCAAAAAGACTTAAGATAGTTTTAGTTGCACCGAAATATACCAAAATAAATAAAGAATTTCTTCGGGATAATGGAATTGGTTTTTGGAAATTTGTAGACAAAGAGAAAATGCCTATAGAGGTATTACTACCTACGACTCTTATTGAACAAATGAACAATAATTTTTTGGAACCCGAGAATGACGAGAGTATGGAAGAATTTAGCCCTGAAGCCAAAAAAGCTATAAAGAATATTGACGGAATAAGTTATGAAGAAAACAATAAAAAGCTTGTAATTAGTTCTAAATTAACAGAAAAAAAGAAAAAAAATCTTTTACAGAAACCTATCTTGAAACCTTACAAAGAAACTATAGAACAACTTTATCAGAAATCTCATAAACAGCGTGAGGTACGTAAAGAAATAGTTGAAAAAGAAAGCAATATTGCTTTCTTTTTTGATAGGTATATTCATGATGCGGTAAGTGCCATTGCTGGAGTCAAACCTGAACAATTTAGCAAAAGATACATTGATAAAGAAGTGATGGATAAAGTCCTCGACTTAAAAAACATTTCATATAACAAAGAGCTATCCAAAGTAGTTACTGAACACCTAACAGAAAAAGCTAACGAGTATCAATTTGTCTCTGAGGTATTTGATGCATTGTGGAGAAAGCATATTAATCTGCCATATTCAGATTTTTTAGAAAAATTTGAACCAAGTTTACAATATGTTTTTGCAGAGACAAGAAAAGGAGATAAAATTTATCGTGATCACTATTTGCATCAATTTCAGGTATTCTTGTTGGGTGTATCTATTATAGATAATTTTCATGGCATGTTTAAATGTAAATATGAAAAGCCAGAGTTAAGTTGGTTAATAGCTTCATCCTTTCATGATATTGCATATCCCGTTCAACTATATGATGATTGGTGTGAAAAATTTTTCAAGGAAGTTTTCACGATAGACAAAAGTCCGGGAACTCTAGAACTTAAATCTAATTTTGTAGATCATAGTTTTCTTTCCTGCATGGGTTATATTATAAATTCATTATATAGGTCTCATTTGAATAAGAAACATAAATCTAAATTGCTTTTTGAAAAAAATGATGACCTTGTCCAATTTTTCTATAATGAGATAACGACAACAAAAAACCATGGTATCATGAGTAGTATTTCACTTTTAAAAATGATTCAAACTCCCAAAAATAAAAAGAAAATTGAAAACAAGTTCAAAAAAAAGTTTCAAAAAGTTTTGCAAGAAATTTTTATGCCTGGTGTTCTTGCGATTACTCTTCATGAAAGTCAGATATGGTCAGGATTAAAAGAAGGAAGAAAAAAAGATAAATTGCATGTAGTCTTACCATGTCTAAAGTTTGAAGACGATCCACTTTCCTTTCTCTTAATCTTTTGTGATAGTGTTCAGGAATGGGGAAGACCTTCTAAGACTCAAGAAAAAGAGGAATTCGAAAAAATTAAAAGGTTTTATTTAAAAGAATTTATATGTCGATCTGAACCTCCAGAAGTAAAAATTACTATCAATACACCTAATCATAAAGGCTCTTACTTTTCTATAGATGAATTTAAGGATATGTCAACAGTTAAAGCATTATGTAACGCAATAAAAAAATATGGCATAAAGTTTACTGAACAGGAAAATTCAATTGAAAGATTAAACGAACTTTTGCAGATTCCCAATTTTTACGATATTTTGGATAAAAAAACTAAACTTATTAATACAAACGAAGATACTAAAAACCTTATAAAAATTACAGAAAGTTATAGAGATAAAAACTTTTCAGAGTTGGATGAGCTTCAGCAAAAAATTATTTCAGAACTAAACAGGCTAATTTTGGAAACAAACCATAAAAAGATTTGTCCGAAAAATTTCTTTAAAGAGAAAAAAGAGGAGTTAAGAAGAATACAAGCTTTTTTACAGCAACCGTCAAATATTAAATTTGTTATTCGTTTAGAGGATAAGGACAAGGTCGGTGAAGATTTTGAAATGAAAGGTCATCCCTCCTAAAAAAGCTATTAGAATGCTAAAAGAGATTATTTAGAAAATTAAGAACAGAATTGGGGGCAACTTCATCTAATCGAAATGTTATACGCATATCGTGCTAAGTTATTATAAATCAGAGGATATTATATGAATAAAGACCAAAAAAAATACAACAAACTTCAGGATTCGCTTTTCAAATTAGCGGACAATCTTGTTATCTGTACTCAAAAATTACTTCGTCAAACTAAAACAGAAGAAGATTTAAGAATTGGCTTTGAAAAACTTTTAGAACCAATTAAAAATGAACTGGGTATTCGAACCGAGCCAAGATACGAGAAGTCGGTATTTAAAGGACGTTCTGACGCAGTTCACGGTCAAGTGGTGATAGAGTATGAGCCTCCAATGTCCTTTTCTTCGAAACGAAATATAGAACACGCCTATAATCAGCTATTAGATTACCTATCCGGTGAATCTAAAGAATCAAAACTAACCCAGTTGGTTGGTGTTGGATTTGATGGCGAACAAATTTTCTTTGTCCAGTATCAAGGCAAAGAAAATAAGACAATAGATAGAGAGAAATTTTTTAAACGCGGTCCGTATTCTTTTACTGCCGAGAGTGCGAGAACCCTTTTAATTCATTTGCGGGCTTTGTCTCGGCTTCCCCTTACCGCTGAAAATTTGGCCCAAAAATTTGGTCCCAAAAGCGAACTTGCGCCCAGAGCGGTTTCTGCTTTTGCTAATTCTTTAGAATACTGGGGCAACCAAACACACATTCGCACATTGTTTAGCGAGTGGAAAAGATTATTTGGCATTGTTTATGGCGAACAATTTAACGGTCACCAAGAGAAAGAAGCGGAAATTCTTTCGAATCTTTACAAAGTCGGAAAAGAAACAGATTTTCAAGAGCTTTTATTTTCTGTTCATACTTATTTTGCGTTTTTAATGAAACTTATTGCCGTCGAACTTTTAACATTAAGAGAGACGACTTTTAGTTCTTCTTTTTCTTCCGAACTTACCTATGTTTCTGAAGACGAACTCAAAAGACAATTGGAAGATATAGAAAATGGCGGTATTTATGCCCGAAAAGGAATAACAAACTTTCTTGAAGGAGACTTTTTCCGCTGGTATCTTGATGCTTGGTCGCCTCGGCTTAACGAAGTAATTAGAGATATTACTAGAGAACTTTCTGAGTTTGAGCCAGCAACCAGCACTTTGGACCCGGTTTCAACCCGCGATCTTCTCAAAAAACTTTATCAGTATTTAGTCCCGCAGGAAGTCCGTCATCGTCTCGGTGAATATTATACGCCTGACTGGCTGGCGGAATTATTATTAAACGAGGTTGGTTATGACGGCAATACCCTCAAAAGATTTTTGGATCCGGCCTGCGGCTCCGGCACTTTTCTTGTTTTAGCTATTCAGCGAGCCAAAGAACACGGTGCAAAAGAAAAATGGTCCTCTCTTGAGATAGTAAAAAGAATTGTCGCTAATGTCTGGGGGTTTGATTTAAACCCTTTGGCAGTTATTGCCGCCCGCACCAATTATCTTTTTGCTTTGGGCGATTTGGTAAATGAACTACAGCATATTGAAATTCCAATTTATCTTACTGATTCTGTTTTAACTCCCACAAGAACAACCGGGGATCTTTTCGGCGAATTCTTGGAAGTTTCAACCTCTGTTGGTAAATTCCAAGTACCCGCAGAATGGGTGAGAAACAGCGGATTTTTACTGGCGAGTGCCGCACCGCTTGTTGAAGAAATGGTAAAAAATCAATATTCGGTAGATGAAGCAATGGAAAGATTTAAAAAAGAGGGGTTAGTATTTCCAACGAATGAAGAAATTGTTAAAAATTTTTATAACCAAATTTTAGAACTTGAAAAGCAGAACAAAAACGGCATTTGGGCAAGATTTTTAAAAAATGCTTTTGCGCCAATGGTTGCCGGCAAATTTGATTATGTGGTCGGCAATCCTCCTTGGATAAGGTGGGGTTATCTATCGCAGGAATACCGCCAAGCAACTTTGAATTTATGGAAAGAATACGGCTTATTTTCCCTTAAAGGACACGCGGCACGGCTTGGAGGTGGAGAAAAAGACTTTTCAATGCTTTTTGTTTATGCTTCATCTGATTATTACCTTAAAGACGGCGCGAAATTAGGATTTTTAATTACCCAGGAAGTTTTTAAATCAAAAGGAGCGGGCGAAGGTTTCAGGAGATTCCAATTAGGGGATAAAAAATATCTAAAAGTACTAAAGGCGCATGACTTAGTTTCTGTTCAACCCTTTGAAGGAGTAGCTAATAAGACAGCAGCTATTATTCTTAAAAAGGGAGGAAAAACAGAGTATCCGTTGCCTTATGTGGTTTGGTCAAAGAAAAAAGGTATTGGCAAAATTGCCACTGATAAATTATTAGATGAAGTTTTACCGCTTTTACAAAAGAAAAATTTAATTGCTCAGCCGGTGGGAACAATAGCAGGCTCTTGGCAGACATTTTCTAAAGATCAAAAAGGGTTCGGTGATATTGAAGGACAAAACGCCTATCAGGCCCGCCGCGGAGCAAGCACAGAACCTTATGGAGTGTTTTGGTTAGAAGTTGAGCAAATTCTATCCGATGGGAATATCATTGTTCGAAACCTAACGGAACTCGGCAAGCGTGAAATACCGCAAGTAAAAGAAACTATTGAACCTGGTTTAGTATATCCAGCAGTGCGAGGAGCAGACATTAAGAGATGGGGTGTGGTCTCGAATATTTATTTTCTTGTTGCACAAAATCCAGAGACACGAATTGGCTATCCCGAAGAAATTTTAAAGACAAAGTTGCCAAGAACTTACGGATATCTTTTAAGATTTAAATCTGAACTATTAAGCCGAGCAGCATATAAGAAATATCACGCTGATAGCAATAATCCATTTTACAGTCAATATAATATCGCAACTTATACTTTTGCAAATTATAAAGTCGTCTGGAAAAGAATGGCAAGCGATTTAGTGGCGGCGGTAATTACTCAATATAAAACACCATTTGGTTATAAAACTATAATTCCAACAGACACAACTTCACTTTTCGCCGCTGATAATGAAAGCGAGGCGCACTACCTTTGTGCTATTGTCAATTCAAATCCTATACGGGAGTTTATTAAATCCTATTCTTCGGCAGGTCGAGGATTTGGCGCCCCATCAGTAATGAATCATATCGGTATTCCAAAATTCGACCCTAAAAACGAACTTCATCAAAATCTTTCCGAAATCTCCAAAAAGTGCCACCAGTTCAAATCCGAAGTCAAAGAAGAAGAAATAGAGAAGTTAGAAAAAGAAAATGACGAGCTTGTAGAGAAGCTTTTTGGAATAAAATCATGAGATATATATCAAACTTTTTAATTTACTTTACAGATATAGTCAATTAACGGACACATTATATTGAAAGGCAAGAGGCATGAAAAAAGTTAAGGTTTGTGTTCTCTTGGCGGCGGGGATAAATAAGGATTACGATGCGCTGTATGCTTAAATCAAGAAATTTTTCTAACTTTTATAAAAAAGAGCTCAATTATTTTTTTCTTTTCTTTTTTGTTAAAATATATTATAATAACTCAAAATTATCTGAAGTACTCCCACTTTGAATTAAAATAAAATTAATTAAAAAAAATATTCATAGAAATATTCTGTATTTAAAATTATTATATTATAATTTGGAGGAGTTAGGATGAAAAAATGTTTTTTCTTTACACTTACCTGTATCTTATTGTTTACTTTTTTTTCTTTTATTTCGCTATCCGAGAATTCCCTTATTATAGAAGCAGATGCTCTTTTTGAGAAAGGAGATATCAACAGTATCTTAGAATCTATCCCTCTTTATATTAAGGCGGTAGAAACTAATCCCAATGATTATGAAGCTAACTGGAAATGTGCCAGGGCTCATCGGGAATATGCTAACTTAGCTTTCCAGCAAGAAATAGAAGGCTGGGAAGACATTTGTAAAAAGTATGGTAAAGACGGTATGAATTATGGCAAAAAAGCAATAGAACTCATGCCAGAAAAGATTGATGGACATTATTGGTATGGGGTCAGTGCCGGGACTTACTCTGATGGAGTTAGCATACTTAAAGCCTTAAAAGAAGGCCTGAAAAAAAGTACAGAAAAAGCTTTTGAGACTGCCTATGCAATGGATAAGATGTATGAAGATGGTGGTCCGATGTTGTGCTTAGGACGATTTTGGCATCAATTGCCCTTCCCGATGAAAAATAAAAAGAGAGCTCTGGGATATTTTGAAGAGTTTCAAAAATATTTCCCCAATGATCCTCAAGGACAAGTTTTTTATGCAGAATTATTAATAGATATGAGAGAAAAGAGTCTGGCTAAGCCCTTCCTAGAAAAGGCTGTCGCCAGTGATCATCCTTATTACAGCAAGCGGGCAAAGGAAATATTAGAAAAACTTTAGATGCGCGATTTATTAAATATAATTTATATATAAAAAATAATCGTAAAGATTAAAAGACCAAATTTGGGGGGGGATTTAGATGAATGTCTTATTAGGAGCGGGCCTAAGCTATCTATTTGGTTCTACCCCCACAGCTTATTTAATTTTCAAAAAGAAAAAGGGTGGAGATATTCGAAAATATGGCTACAAGAATATGGGAACTTTAAATATTTATCACCTGCTCGGCCCTTTTCATGCTTTTATTACTTTTTTAGTTGATGCAGTTAAAGGAGCGGTTCCAATCTGGATAGCCCAATCCCTGGAAATTAACGGTTCAGGCATGATTTTATGCTCCTTGATGGCAATTGCCGGACATAATTGGCCTATCTTTCTCAATTTTCGCGGGGGCAAAGGAGTAGCTACTAGTTTGGGCATTATGATGGTCTTGATGAAAAGACAACTACTACTCTGGTTAATCCTGGTTGCTGTATTTTTTAGCTTAATTAAGAACTTTTCTTTTAGTATTGGTTTAAGTTTTACTTTAATTCCCTTATCGAATTGGTGGATGCATGAACCCTCTTATATTGTTTACTTGTCCATTTTAATACCTTTATTAATGTTGCTTCGTTTATTTCCCGATATGATAGAACTGCACCATTTATCTTCTGGTAATTTGCGAAAATTCTTTTCTTTTGTAATTAACGGTTATTCCCGAGAAGAGAAATTAAAATCCGAAAAGAAAAGTTAGCAATATAGGTGATTTTGTAAAAATATTATATAACAATTATTATTTGCGGGATTAATAAAATTAGTTTATGATAAGTATAAGAATCTATAAAGATATACTACACTCACGTTAGCCAGCGGGATATCAGACGGATTAAAAGTCCCTTTGGATTTTGGAAGAAAATGATCATAACAAAAAATTACAACTTTAGGCTACACCTATAGTCATAATATAAACGAGGTACTTCGCAAAATATACCAATTAGGGGCATAAACGAAGAAGTATTTCGGTTATTTTAAGTTAAATAAAATCGTTGGACGAGTAATAAATGGTGATCGAAATGCATAAACAATTAACTATGTTTGATGACGAAACAAAAAGCAAGACTAATCATATAGCCGAGTCTTACATAGGAATTTATAGTATGCACAAATATTGGTCTAAGAAACCATACAATATTATACAAGATTTTATTTTACGGTATACAAATAAGGATGAGATAGTGGTTGATCCTTTCTGTGGTTCAGGAATTTCGATAACAGAATCTATTTTTACAGGAAGAAAAGCAATTGGAATAGATATAAATCCAGCTGCAATTTTTATAACAAAACAGATGGTTAATAAGATATCCATTAAATTAATCCAAGACGAATTTAGCAAATTGGAAACGGAAATTAAGAATGTAATAAATTCTTTTTATGTAGTAAAAAGAGGGGAGAAAAAATTTATAGGAACACATTTTATATGGAAGAATGGGAAATTAACAGAAGTCTGGTATAAAAATGATATAAAAAATAAAACAAAAGTTATTGAAGAACCAACAGAAGAGGATTTTAAATTAGCAGCATCGTTTTCGTATAATCAAATTCTATACTATTATCCCAAGGATAAGTTTTTCCATAATTCCCGAATTAACGCCAATCGTGAAAATCATATCTATGATTTATTTACCCCACGAAATTTAATGGCGTTATCGCTTCTAATGGATAGAATAGAAAAAATTGAAAATAATGACCTCAGAGAATTATTTAAGTTTTGTTTCACAGCATCAGTTGGGCAGGCTAGTAAGATGGTTTTTATTGTTGAGCGAAGAGGAAAGTTTAATGGTAAAACAAGGAAAATAGAAAGGAAGGAAGTAGGTAGTTGGGTAATTGGTTATTGGTTGCCAAAGGAAAATTTTGAAATAAATGTTTGGAACTGTTTTGAAAATAGATATAGAAAAATTCTTAAAGCGAAAAGAGGATTGGAATACAAAAAATATTCAATAAAAGAGGCTAACAACTGTGAACAATTATTAGATACAAAAAATTTACTTCTTTTAAATTTTCCTTCTCAAAAAGCATTAAAAGAAATACCAGATAATTTTGTAGATTATGTAATAACAGATCCCCCACATGGAAATCGCCAACCGTATTTAGAGCTAAGTATGATGTGGAATGTTTGGCTTAAAAAAGATGTCAATTACGAAGATGAAATTGTAATAAGCGAATCTAAAGATAGAACTAAAGATATAAATAATTATTATAAATTATTAAATGAAGTCTTTATTGAAATTGAGAGAATATTAAAGCCAAACCGTTACTTTTCTTTAATGTTTAATAGCTTAGATGATGAAACTTGGATAAATTTGATTAAACATATAAATAAACTTAATTTTGAATTAGAAAAAGTTGAAACTTTAGAATATTCCGCTAACTCGGTTGTACAAGATACTCGTGGAGCCGGTTTGAAAACCGATTTCATATTAACCTTCAGAAAAAATCCAAACAAGATTATCAAAAACATTGAATTAATTTCTGGGAAACACACCAATGATCACTTCGCCAGTTTAATAGAGGATTATTTAAAAGCCAGTAGTGGGAATGGCTTAGAAACATACCAGATTATAAATTTGCTAGTTTCTGATTTATTGCAACAGCATAAATTTTTTAGATTGTCGGAAATTTTAAATACACTAAAAACGGATTTTGAAAAAAAGGAAAACAAGTGGACAAAGAGAGGGATGTAAATGGACTTAAAGCAAGAATTTAGGAAATTGCAAGGATACTATCAAGAAAATGATTTTGCTAAAATATTCAACCATGAACTTGGAATATACTTTCTTAAAATGCGTTCAACATCAAGAAGTAATATTTTAAGGGAGTTGGCAAAGAGGTTAAAAATTGATATTTCTGGAGTTTCTGGAAGGGAACTATTTGAATTCATGTTTTGTAAAAATATTGCAAATGAAGAGATAGATGATTTTATCAAACAAATCTATGATAGAGAAAGAAAAGAGAGAATCAAGAATGAAGATTATTTATATTTACAGCTCTACAAACTGAAAGTATTTGATTGGGGTGGTTTCTATCAAAATGCCGTCGAACAAACCATAGTTAATAATTACGTAAAGAAGATACGGGATTATGAGCAACTTTGCAATAGTATCGAAAATGATATAAATCCAAAATTGCGGGGCTATATATTATGCTCTTGGTATAATAATTGGACTTCAATATTAATAGAAGACATGTTTAAAGATCATTCCTATCTATTGCCCGCAGTAGGTTTGATTAAGAAGGTAGATTTTTTTTGGAATGATTTCCCTTTTGATTTAAAGGTTACATATTTCCCTGAGGGGTATATGCAATTAAAAAGAATTGAATTGAATCTAAGTCCGGAATTAACGGAATTAAAAAGATTCGCAAGGCAACATGCTATCCCTTATGATAGAAACGCAAACAACAAGGACGTTTTTTCTGAAATTCTAACAAGAATTTCAGAGGATACTTCAAAAGAAGCAAAGAAATTTATCAAAAGTTTCCATAGAATAAGAGAAGAAATAATTCGCAACACCATAAAAAATCCAGAGAAATTGATTAGGTGGTTTTATGAAGAACAGGGGATTAGAAGATTTGATGCCGCTAATAGATTTTTTCTAGTACTAATCGATTTAAAAAATTTGGAAGATAGTTGGAGGCTTAAAAGAAATAAAAAACTATTACACGGGAAGATAAATGATTTTTTAGATAGTAACAAGGATATAAATTTTGAAAATCTGAAAATATCTTTTGATTGGCAGGATAGAACATACACAACTTATGCTACTATATTGTTTATAATTAAGGAGTAAATTATTGTAAAGAAAAAAGGGTTGTTCATACTCAGTAATTTGGTACCTTTTTCTAACTTTTCATAAAATGACAGGCGAGACGCCTGTCCTACTTGTGAGTAGAGATTACTTTCCCTGCTTTCGCAGGGGGAGCCTTTAGCAGGGATGACAAGTAAATACAAAAACACGAGATTGCTTCGTCACTTCGTTCCTCGCAATGACAGATAAACCTTTATTTATAATGGTTTTAGCGATATTGAAAGAAAGAAAAATTACCCCTTCAGGAATGCCCTAAAAACGCACGTAGAGTGCCTTTTTTGAGGCCTCAATTTTCGAAAAATCGTCAGTTACGACCCCTGTTTTTAGCCTATTTTTACCTCCCCAAAATCACGAAACCCTTATAAATAACCACTTTAAAATTTTGAAGGGATGAAAATTTAGCTAAAAAAGAGCCATTTTTGAGGGAAATGTATAGGTTGACTTAAAATAATGCAAAAAAGACCGTTATTTCGCATTCTGCCTCTGAAACCCTTATAATATAAGCCTTTCCTCTTACTATAAATTAGCTAAAATCATAAACTTTAGTAATAGCAATAGGGGCAGGCGTTCACCTGAACTATCTGGAAGGGTTTAGCCGAATACCAATCTACAAACTCTCTCTTTTCGGACTTTTTGCGGCCTTTAAAAGAATAGGTAAGACGAGAATTATTTCTACTAATTCTAATACTTTTTTGATATACTGAGAATATCCATAATTTAAAAATTGTATAGTATGTCCTGGACAACGCACACGATTTAATTGACAATATTTATATTTACACTATATTATTATATTTATGTTAATTAAATTTATCTTTTCATACTACAAAAAAGCCCCCCTTAAGATGTTTTTTGGATTTTTTATGCTGGTAGCAGTGGATATTGCCCAACTAATTTCACCCCGTATAATTCAAAGAGCCATAGATTATATTATTTCTCTCTCTTCTCCTAATAATGACTATTTTTATCTCCTGCAATTTACTCTTTTAATCTTTGCCCTGGCTATAGCTATCGGAATTTTTAGATTTTTCTGGAGAATAATAATTATTGGCAGGGCTCATTTTATAGAGATGGATTTTAAAAATCGATTATTTAAACATTTACTTACCCTTTCCAGTTCTTTTTTTAATAGAACCAAAACCGGAGATATTATGGCTCATATGACTAATGATATGGAATCAGTAAGAAGGGCTTGCGCTTTTGGTGTGATTGCCGGTTTTGATGCGGTTTTTCTTTTTATAGCCACTCTGGTGTTTATGTTGTTTCTTAATGTAAAACTTACCCTTTTTGCCATAATCCCCCTTCCTATTATTTCTTTTATTTCCATATTTTTTATAAGATTATTGTTTAAAAAATTTAAAAGTGTTCAGGAGATCTTTTCGTCAATGACTGAAAAGGTTCGGGAAATGA
>Ga0315274_10008473_pt1 | contig 14888 bp, 9 predicted proteins | sample YL17G02_20_MG_FD_203700 | JGI IMG/M metagenome (GOLD analysis project Ga0315274, IMG submission 203700) | Sediment microbial communities from Yellowstone Lake, YNP, Wyoming, USA - YL17G02_20 | ecosystem: Environmental > Aquatic > Freshwater > Lake > Sediment | place: USA: Wyoming | collected... | reverse complement strand
GGAATTTCTAACGGGGTTCACTTATGATTCGTGATACCGGCGATAAATCGCCGGTCTATTTTCGAATATCCCTATTGGGATCTTCACATAAATCTGCCCCTTGTTCATAAGTTAGCGCTTATGCCCTCAAGGGGGGAGGGTGAGGGTGGGGGTGAATGTCATTTTATCAAAATATGCCAGAATACCCCCCAGCTCTGCTGGGGGGATGAATGGCCTACCCTCTCCCCTGGGGGGAGAGGGTTAGGGCGAGGGGGAAATGATCTAATCATCACCCCCACCTTAATCCTCCCCCATCAAGGGGGAGGAAAGTTTTTTAGAGAATTAGATGCCCCGCAGCTCTGCTGTGGGGTACTTCACTTAGTGCGTTTGTATTAGTGGAGGCTCAAATGACTCTTCTCCAGAGGGAAGAAATATTACTCTATACATAATTCTTTTTTCAGAGAGTCCCAATTCTTATCTTTCCCAAGGAAGTCTTCTTGTCTCGACTTTTGCATCTTCTTTGTAAATTCAGGATCTTGGGACAAGAAACAATCTTCAAGATCCATAATTAAACTTGGGTCTCCCGATCTCCGTGCCTGCGCGCTGAAGCGCTTTGGCGCGTAAGCCTGTCACCCAATCCCCCCATCTCTTGTTCAAAGAAGCGCATCTCTTAAGATCTGAACGGGATGCAGAACTTCCAAACCGGTCAAATGACGGATCTGCATCCGGCAACCTTCACAGTCGGAAAGGACGATCTCAGGTTTCAGACGATCAATGGCCTCTGCCAGATCCTTTCCGATCTCTTGTGAAATCTCATATTTTTCCTTTTTGAAACCAAAAGTCCCACCCAAGCCACAACAGTCTGCTTCGATGTTGTCGATTCGAAGGCCCGGTATGAGTCGAAGAATTTCAAGAGCAGGGAGACCGATACCCAGAGACCTCAAATGACACGGAGCGAAATAGGCTACCTTCGAAGGGAGTTGCCTGAAATCTGTTTTGAGATTCCCCGACTCTTTTAAATTCGCTAATAGCTCAAAAAGGTCGAAGAGATGCTGTGCGATCTCCTCTGATCCGGGAATGGATAAAAGGCGGCTATACTCATGTTTAATCATATAGCCGCAACTGGTCGATGAAAAAACGATATCCAAACCCGAACGAATGGTGTTAAGAAGTGAAGGGACATTATATAATCCCATTTTTCTGGCCCCTTTGAAATCTCCATTCCCAAGCAATGGGATGCCACAGCATCGTTGGGGTGGAAGAATGACTTCGATGCCATTTGCCTCAAGGACTTGCACAGTGGCCTTCCCTACATCAACCTCATTGGTATTGGTATAACACCCATAAAAATAGCCAATCTTTTTTCTATCTTTGGTATGAGGTTCAAATCCTCCCATCCCCTTTTTGGTAAAGGGGGGTGAGGGGGGATGATTATCTTGGAACTGATGCTTTCTGAACCATTGCCTGAAGGTGGGAGATTGATAGCCCGGTAGTTCCCTTCTTCTATCAACTTTAAGGAAGGTATCCAGCAACCATCTGACCGCAGAATTTTTCAGGAGAGGATTCAAGACTGGTGAGAAAAAGCTTCCTAATGAGCCTAGAAGATAGGTATGGGTGAGAATCCAATCCCGAAAGGGCCTTCCCTTTTCATCCAGATATTTTGCCTTTGCGATGAGATTCAGTTCAGAGATGTTTACGCCGGATGAACAGACCATGTCGCAGAGATGACAGCCGATGCAGAGGTCGATCCAGTCATCTGCAGAGGAATCACCCGGCCTTCGAAATCGTTCGGCACCGGGGCCCGCTTGCTTCGGCCCTGGAAAGAGTGGGGTGACCCGAGAAACAGGACAGATGGCCATACAGGTGGCACAACGAATGCAGACGTCTAAGTTACTTTTGGGCCAAGCTTTTGTCATAGAACCATACTCTCACCGCAAAGACGCAGAGAACGCAGAGGCGGAAGTTGTTTTTGCTTTCCGCTGAAGTAGCGGAAAGCAAAAAGAGCTTCTCCCTATTCGGGTAACTTGTTTACGACGCGAACGACCCCGTTCTTCATCACCGGCACATTGAAATTCAGTATCAATCCAAGGTGAAGACCGGACAGTTTAAGATAAGTCAAAAGCTGTGCCCTGTGAATTGGCTCGATATTCTCGCAAGATTTCAATTCCAGAATGATCTCCTTCTCGACAACAAGGTCCAACCTATATCCGCACTCCAGATTCTTTCCTTTGTACGTCACAGTGAGCGGTTTCTGCCTTTCAAAGGACATTCCCTGAAGATCGAGTTCGTGACATAAGCACTCTTCGTAAACGGATTCAAGCAACCCTGGGCCAAGAGCCCTGTGTACCTCTATAGCAGCGCCAATAATTTTACTGCTCAGTTCGCTAATATCCATACTTGCTCCAATTAAACGAATTTCGTGAGGCTTTTTCCCTTGCCGGTCTCTTACCGGCAAGGGAAAACAACTTTCTACTCTGCGCTCTTAGCGTCTCTGCGGTGAATGTGCTTTTATCTTTCCAGTGCCTTCTGGGCGGCCATGTACCCCGTGGCGATCTCAATACCTTCTCTCGACTTTTCATCAATACAATGATGGTGGGCCAGAATTGAACCTGCAATCCAAACATTTTCCAATGCCAGCTTTCCTTTTTCATCAACCGGCCGAAGGGATGAATCAGTCAAAAGGCCGGCTTGATGAACCGGGTGCGAGAGATTGTTGAAAAAGGATTTTTGGAACCACTCCTCCCGTTCCTTGGGTTGAGAGACCGGAAGACCTAAGATAGATTCAGAGATCTTCTCCTCATCAGCGACCAGTCCCCCTCCGATAAAACGGCCTGTAGCAAGGATATAGCGGTCGGCAGAATAGGAGTTGAAAATAGGGGGGTTGAGAACGTCAACCCCTTCGCACTTCTTGTCTTTTAGAAGAGCTTTGGAAATGGAATGGCCTAAGAGGAAAGTGGTGCCCCTCTCGATCAACCATTCTTTAAACCGGTTGAAGATCCTTATCCCCGGAATGGATGGAGGAAGGGTAGGAATTTCAAAAACCTCTGCGTTGATGATCTCCTCCAGGCCCTTCTTTACCTTGAAAGGGTTTTGAATTCCTAAGATGGCTGGAAGGCCAACCCTGGTTTGGCCATGAAGTTGTTTTTTGATCTCCTTGCCAATGGTTTCTCTGAATGATTCTTTTTCCATTAACCTTGCAAGGGCAGTTGCAGTGATTTCACGATAAAAGGGTACGGGGAGAAGGAGGGTGACTCCCTGGCAGTTTAATTGGTTGGCAACATACTCTGCATAAAAATCTTTGAAGCCTTTAAAACCAACAATAAGGAGATCTCCTCCTTTGAGAGAGGTTCCGGCGACCATTGTGACGGGGATCAGATGTGTGGGTCGGAATGTTCCCGCACCGGTGGGGATTAAGCTATTTCCATCCCCGGCGGCTTCGAAAGAGTAGGGAGGTGGGAATAGAGAAATAAATGAAGAGAGGGCTTCTTCAATTCTTTCTAATCCCACTTTTGAATAAGGGTGTTCGGGATGATCTTTCACCCATTGGGAAAGACCGTTTCTTATCCCGGTACCAAGTGGACCACTGACTTGTTCTTGGGTGAATTGGTCCTCTGGTACGGGATGTTCGCCCCAATGGGTCTTAGTATCAACATCAGGGGTTTGCCTATGGGGCTCCATATTCATTGTCTCTGGAAGGCTCCCCAGGACATCGATCGTATTTGAGAAGAGGCTAAGAGACCCCATTCCCTTTCCAATGATAAGGATCCTCTTGCCCATTTCAGTAGCCGTTTTAGCGGCCATCAGACCGGAGAGCCCCATCCCAATAATGATGAGATCGTAATGCATAGATTCCTCCCCCCCTCCCTAACCCTCCCCCTCGAGGGGGGAGGGGAGGGTGGGGGTGAGATTAAAGATTCCTTTGTAGATCGATTCGATCAACTCTTCCTCTTTGATGGATGTCCCCCAAAGAATAGGTCGAATCCCCTTCCACCTTTCCTCAAGAAATTCTTTCAATATTTTATTGGAGTTATTCTCCACCATTCCCAAGTCGTGCATGACCCCGAGAAGGCGATAGATACAAAAACCTCCCTGGCATGTCCCTTTAGCGAGACGTGTTCGATGAAGGAGATCTCGAAGGTCTTTTAACTTCCTTTCTTTCAAAAAGTCCTCCACTTCTTCCCTTGCAATCATCTCACAATCGCACAAGATCTCCCCACGATTAGCAGAAATGGGCTGACTGATCTTTCTCAGTCGGTCTATTAGTCTCGAAGGATGGTCTGCGCCGATAAGGGGTCTCATGTGAGTCGAACAGGAGACATCGATTCCCATCTTTTGACAGATGAGGTCAGAAGTTTTTTCTGCCATTAACCGATAGGTCACCAATTTTCCTCCAGTGATCGTGATCAAATTTTTCAAACCATCTCTCTTCTCATGATCGATCAAGGCAAACCCCCGAGTGATGGCTCGGTCATTCCCCTTCTCTTCGGATTGAAACAGAGGCCTGATGCCCGCATAGGCCCGGATGAGTCGAGCTTCTTTGATGGCAGGGATCATCTTCGATGTTTCCTTGATTAAAAGGGAAACTTCCGCAGAGGTGACTTCAAAATTTTCGACCTCTTCGGAACGGAGGGACGTAGTCCCTAAAATGGATACTGTATCATTGGGCACTATGATGTCGCCATCTGAAGGGCGTCGGCACCGGTTGATGACCCTTTGATTGAGCCTCTGGTTCGTGATGAGCATGGTTCCTTTGGAAAGGGCCATATCGATGTGAAGGCCGGCGAGTTTCAAAAATTGGTTCGCCCAAGCTCCAGTGGCATTGATGAGATAGGAGGCATCAATGGAATATGCCTCTCCATGGATGAGGTCTTTTGCCGTGATCCCCCTCACTCTGTCTCCATTCAAAATGAGGGAGGTCGTTTCTGTATGGAGGAGGAATTTTGCCCCATGATTCTCTGCATCCCTGACATTTTCCAAAATTAAGGTGAAAGGATCAATCGCGCCATCCGGAACCTTCACAGCGCTAAGGAGTCCGGGATTGAGTTCTGGCTCCAACGCCAGAGCCTCATCGCGTGAGCAAAGGGTGGCTGGAATTTCTGCCTCTTCACAACCCCGAAGAAACTGATCCCTAAAATCGAGACCATCTTCTGGAAGGGAAATGAAGAGACCCTCTGTCTCTTCAATACAATGAGGGGCTATTCTTCTGAGAATACTATTTTCAGCCATGCATTCCTGCGCAGCCCCAGGGTCGGATACGGCATACCTTCCGCCGCTGTGGAAGAGGCCATGATTTCGTCCAGAGGCACCCGATGCGAAATCTCCCTTTTCAATTAGAATGGAAGGGATCCCTCTCAACGATAAATCCCTTGAGATTCCGACTCCGGTCGCACCGCCACCGATGATCAATACCTCTGTTTTTATATCCATTTGAGGTTCCTAGTGTGGTAAATCTAACACTTCTTTACATTAATTCCGAAGTCGTCATTCCCGTGAAAGCGGGAATCCAGCTTAGAAACAGTGGATCCCCCGTATCAAGTACGGGGCAGGCTTAGTCAAGCCCGGAATGACAAACAAAGGGAAAGGATTTATGACTCACTACACTGGAATATTATAACAGACACGCTAAATAAATCGATAAGTAACGAATGACCAAGTACCAATAACCAAATAATAACCAAAATTTCAATGACCAAAACCCTAAACAAAGGCTTATAAAAATGAATTTTGGTTATTTGGATGTTGGGTCATTGGAATTTATTTGGTCATTGGAATTTGATTATTGGTAACACTTTAGCGCTTTGAAAAAGCCTTAATAAAATCCCTCCCCACCTCCCTTTGCCAAAGGGAGGAGAAATACCTCCCCCTTTGAAAAAGGGGGATTGAGGGGGATTTGAGATATTACGATATCTTGATCAGACCTCTTTTTCAAAAAACTAAAGTGTTACGATTATTGGAATTTATCGTTTAGGTTGCCTTCATCACAATGCTGCAGATAATGTTAGCCGCCTCATCCGTTCGATCCGCAGCATTGCTGAGGTGTCGGTAGATTTCCCTCATCTTCAGCATATAAACCGTATTGGTTCTTTTGAAGAGATCGGCGAGGGCAGTATGATAGGCCTTCTCCATGGCATTCTCATAAGACTTGGCTTTGACGGCACGTTCCATGGCGATGTTGGGATAAGTTTCCAAAATCTTGACTGCATCACTGATCTCACGGGCTGCTTTTCTCAGGATGTCCACCATTTCTTGGACATGTTCTTCAGAAGCGACTTCATAAATCTCCATTTCATCCACAGTCGAATTAGCATAGTCGACGATATCATCGATCGCCCTTGAAAGGGCATAGATATCCTCTCGATCCATTGGGGTGACGAATGTTTTGTGGAGTTCTTCGACAAGAATCCTTCGGAGTTCATCAGCCTCCCTCTCAATGTCCTTCACCCGTTTGGCATTCTCCCAATTTCGGTTTTCGACAAAAACCCCCAAGGCATCAATCCCTTCAAGGGTCTTGGTGGCCTGGTCCGAAAGCATCTTGTAGAAATTCACCTCTTTTGCAAAGATCCGATCTTTTAAACCCAACTTCTCTTTTCTCCCATTAAAACCAGCTCATCCCATTCCTTCGAGTTGTGGAATTGCCTATTTTTTAACGAGATTCCGTTGATTTGTCAAGGAAAAGGACCAACGATCTAGTAGAGACGCATTAAATCATATTACCCCCCCCTCAAGGCTGATCCTGGTACACACTGGACACAGGGGGTGTGATAATAGCTTTTTACAATGTCATGTAACCCGATTGTAAAAATCAATTAGTTTTCAACTTGTTACTCTCCCCTCCCTCGACGGGAGGGGATTAAGGGGAGGGTGAAAGACAGCCATTTTGTCCACCCCCACCCCATGCACCACGTAGGGTGCATGACTGTCCTGAACCTTACATGGTTCAGGGCTCACCCTCCCCCATCGAAGGGGGAGGGGATAATTTGTTGTTATTACAAGAGATTTTCATACCCCCTGTGTCAAGTGCGTGTAAAGCTCAGCCCTCAAGGGGGGAGGGGAGGGTGGGGGTGAATGTGATTTTATTTAGTGCGTTTGTATTCGGATCTTTGAGTCCGTTTCATACGCCCTGTGCGAATATGTTATCCAGAATCTCAGTTGTCTTGAATACTAAAACTTGACTTTTTCCAGTGATCGAATAGAATGAAGTCGTTTTCAAGTCGATTTTTTCATTGAGGATTCTATCCAAAACCCCTCCATTGATAATGGGGGGCTATTTTAAGAACTGGAATGGAGTTCATTATGGTCGAGACTCTGAAAGAAAGGCATCCCCTCCTCGATTTGATTCAAGTGGCCTTTATCATCACCGATATCCATTCAAAGATCCTCTACACTAATCGATACACGGAGCATCTCTTCGGTTATCAAAGAGGGGAGATGGAAGGGCAACGGATTAGGGTCCTTTTCTTGGAAGAAGACTTGACCTACTTCCTGCCCAACATCATCTACCTCACGCTTTACAAAAATGGTTTCGAAGGGGAAGCACTTTTAAGACAGAAAGATGGGACAAAAATCTTCGTTCACCTCTCTTCCAATTCTTTCAAGGAAGAAGGAGAAGTTTTTTTAACTTTTTCCTTACAGGAAATTCAGCGATTGAAGAAACTGGAAAGGGAGAGACTCGAAATGGAGCGCTGGAAGAGCCTCGGGATGATGGTGGAAGAGATCGCTCATCAGATTCGAAATCCTATTGTCTCCATCGGAGGATATGCGCAGCGCCTGCTGAAAACACTTCCACCTTCTCAAAAAAGTAAATCCTATTGCGATGAAATTCTCCGAGGGACGAGGAGGCTGGAAAAGATGGTTCAGCGGATTGAGGAATATATCCTGCTCCCGATGCCTGCTTTTCAAAAAGAGAATATTCAGGAAGTAGTGAAGGCAGCCCTTCAAGGGTTTTCTGAGGAGGCGATAGAGAAGAGGATTTTCTTCAATTTAGAAACAGGAGGGTTAGAAGGGGACGGAAATCTCTTCATCGATAAGAACTTGGTGATAAGGGCCCTTGCTCACATTTTGAATAACAGCATCGAGGCTCTCACACAGAGGCCATTGGGGAAAAAACGGATGACCGTAAATGTGGCCCTTTTGGGGAACGGAGAGGGGATAGAGATCTCTATCTCTGATAAAGGGGAGGGAATTTCAAAAAAGAACCTCCATCACATTTTCGAGCCTTTTTTTTCCACCCGCCCCGATCAAGTTGGATTAGGATTGACCTTTGCCAAAAAAGTGGTGGAGGAACATGGAGGGGGAATTTGGGTGGAGAGCCGGTTGAAGAGAGGGACGACAGTCACCATCACTTTTCCGAAGGATCGGCGCCGGCAAGTACGCCGGGAATTAATCTCACCAGAAACCACGGGAAGAAGGGATGGATGAGGAGATCCGCCAGTTGCAAAAAAACAATATCGAAACCGGGCGGGGGTACTGAAAAAGCCTTGCAGCGGCACCTTTGGGAGTTAGCTGCATGCGTCTCCAGGCAAAACCGGGACTTCACGTAAAGTGAGATCCTCTGTAACCCTTCATTTACGAAAAATCCGCAATTGCAAGGGTTTGGAAGTATCCCTGCCCGGGTTTGATATTGCAACATCTGGGTAGAATCGTTCCATCCTTTCTTCGTTCCACTTACCATTATTTTTCATCCGCCTACGCAGGAGACCACGCTTGCGCGCCGAAGCGCTACAGCGTGCAGGCACGGGCTTGCCCGTGGCGCTCCATTCTCTCCTTGCTGATTCATCTTCCTCTGCAATTCAGACGCTGGACTTCAGACTTTAGACCCCAGACTTTTCTATATAGGAAATTAACCCTTGAAGTGTTCTCAAACCTTTCTCTTCGTGTAATCTCTGGCCATTTCCTTCCCTTCAGTCTGATGTCTGAAGTCTATGGTCTAATGTCTGAATCACGGATCTTCCTCCCAAGGGTTGACATCTCTGCTTTACAGGTTAAAATAGGAATGAGCTTGAAATGAAGGGTTTTTGTCAGGCTGTCCTTTATAACGAGGCGCAATATGGAAAAGGAATTGATGGAAGTTAAAGTGATGGGCATCGTGGTGGATCCCAAGGCTTCGAACCCTGTGGTCGTCTTGGTGGACCTTGCAGGACAGAAGGCCTTGCCGATCTGGATTGGAGTCTTTGAAGCGGAAGCCATTTCAAGAGGTCTCGAAGATGTGGTGACGCTTCGTCCGATGACGCACGATCTGATGAAACAAATCTTAGATACATTTCAGGCATCCCTCTCTCGGGTGGTTATTAATGACTTAAAGGAAAATACCTTTTACGCCAACCTTTATCTTGACGTTGATGGGAGGGAGCTCATTTTGGATAGCCGTCCCAGCGATGCGATCGCTCTTGCGGTAAGGGTGAAGGCCCCTATTTTCGTCTCGGAATCGGTGGTTTCGGCGACGAAACAATTGGGACTTTTTGCTTCCAATCTCCTGGAGGAGCAGGATGACCTGAAATCCATCATTGAGGGTATGAAACCGGAAGACTTCGGAAAATTTAAAATGTAAGTGCAACTCTGATTGACCTTATATATATTTGGGGTCACATTTACCCTGAGCATAACGAAGGGTCTCATCACATCCCCCATCTGAATTTGCCTGTATCTTTCCAGCTAATTGGCATGACTAATCTCCTTTGATAGACCACTCTTGAGTTGGTTTTTTGACAAAAAAATAATCTAATTTTGACAGTTTGTCATTTTATTGGTTTAAATTTTGACTTCGGATTTTATTTAAATAACTATTTTATATTTAAAAATCAAATGGTTATAAGTGAGGAATCTTCATTGTTTCTCTTGGCATATATTTTGCTGTTAAATTTAAACAAATCAAATAAATTGGAGGCAATTCGATGTCTTTAATAGAAAAAGATCTCGTGTTAACCACCGAAGAGGCGATTGAGTATTTGAAAATTTCGAAACCAACATTTCTTAAATATATTCATCTCGGAAGGATTAAAGCGATCAAAGCGGGAAAGGGGTGGAGGATTCTTCATTCTGAGTTAATTCGATTCTTGAAGGGAGATGAGAATTAATGATTGAGCGAATTAAGAAAAGTCTGACATTGAAATGGTTGATTTTCTCGATCCTTTTAGCAACCATCCCATTAGCCATTGCAGGTTTCAGTATTATTCAAATCTATCAAGAGAATTTGAAGAAATCGGTCATTACGATAGAAAAAGAAAAGGCCAATATGGTGGTTGAGAGAACACAGGCCTTTTTTGAAAAGGTCGTCAGCAACCTAGTTTTTTTGGCAAGAGATGAAAATTTTAGAAAAGGTAGTCTCTCCCACACGAAAGGACATTTGGAAAGTCTTCTTTATCAACACGATTACCTCGTAGAATTGACTCTACTGAATGAAAAAGGGCAGGAGACTCTTAAGGTCTCAAAATATGGAGTGGCGAAGCCGTCTGATCTGAAAAGCCAATCGAAGAGCGAGATGTTTGGAAAGGCTTCAAAAGGAAAGACTTATTACGGAGAATTTTATCTCACCTCAGATATCGTACCCACAATGGTGATTACAGTTCCTATCGAAGAATATAAAGGGGAACCGGTCGGTGTATTAAGTACGAAGATTCATCTCCGATATTTATGGAATTTGCTTCCGCAAACTCAGATCGGGAAAAGAGGTTCCACGTATGTGGTGGATCAAGAAGGGAATCTGATAGCCCATCCTGATACAAGGCGCGTTCTATTGGGCTTAAACGTGAGACATCTTCCAATGGTTCATCAGGTCGTTGCCGGAAATGAAGGAAGTTTAGAGTTTGAGCATCCAGAAGGGGGGAGGTATTTGGTGGTCTATAAACCCATCAAGGAGTTAGGATGGGGTGTGATTGTCCAGGTTCCGGTGGAAGAAGCTTATGGGCCTCTTCGACAGGTTGCCAATACTGCCCTTCAATGGATTCTAATTGCCCTAACCATTGCGATCATTTTCAGTCTCCTTTTAACAAGGAAATTAACCCATCCCATAAAACAGTTATCTGCTCAGATGGCAAGAGTTTCCCAAGGGAATTTAGATGTTCATATCGTGCCCACCACAAGGGATGATGAAATAGGGGTTCTTACAGAATCCTTCAATCAAATGATTCGGGATCTGAAAAGGTCTCAAGAGATTTTGAAAGAAGCAGAAGAGAAGTATCGAAAAATATTTGAAGGTTCAAAGGATATGGTTTTCATCACCTCCTTCGATGGGAAGTTTGCCGATGTCAATCCGGCGGGGGTAGAGATGCTGGGTTATGAAAATAAGGAAGAACTATTTGGAATTGTTTCGAAAGATACTTACTTTAACCCGCAGGAACGGGAGAGATTTCAGAATGAAATGACCAAAGATGGGTTTGTTAAAGATTTTGAAATCAAACTAAAAAGAAAAGATGGGGCTCCAATTGATTGCCTCATTACTGCAACCGCGAGGAAGGATGAGGAAGACCATATCATTGGTTATGAAGGGATCATTAAAGACATTTCAGCTCGGAAAAAGATGGAAGAAGACCTCTTACAAAGAGCAGGGGAACTCCAGACCCTTCATGACCTGAGTGTTTTAATTAATCAGACCTTAGATCTGGAAAAGGTTTTACCGGTTGCCTTAGAGAAGGCATTGAGTCTCACAGGTTTCGAGATGGGAGCCATTCATCTTCTGAACGAAGATGAAGAAATCTTAGAACTAAAATTTGACAACGGACAACCACCTATTTTGACTGAAAATGCAAAGACTTTTAAAGTCGGTGAAGGGGTTGCCGGGAAAGTCGTTCAATTAAAGCGACCGATCATCCTCTCCGTCGATGAATATCCAACCCCTCGGATTATTCCGTTTCTAAAAGAGGAGGGGGTTCAAACATTGATGAGCATTCCTCTCCTGGCAAAAGAAAAAGCAATAGGTGCGATTACCCTCTTGAGTCGTTCCCCCCGTGCTTTAACCCAAAGGGAAGTCAATCTGTTGGAAAGCCTTGGAAATCAGATCGGGCTCGCCCTTGAAAATGCCCAACTCTTTGAAGAGACGAAAAAGAGGCTGAATGAAATAACCATCCTTTATGAAATTATGAAGATCTCTGCCTCTTCGTTAAACTTAGATAAGATGTTGAAAGAGATCATCAATAGTCTGGATAATTTCTTTAAGTTTGAAGCATTAGGTATCTTATTGGTGGATGAAACTACAAAAAGATTGTTGCCCCATCCCGCTTCTTATAAAGAACTTACATTGAAGAGTATTGGAAAACTTGGGCTCTGTGTGGGTAAAGGTATTACTGGTTGGGTTGCTGAGACTGGAGAATCTCTCTTAGTGAACGATGTTAGAAAAGATTTAAGGTATATTAGTGGCGATGAGGAGATACGTTCTGAAATGTGTGCGCCTCTAAAAATAGGACAGAAGGTTATCGGAGTGATCGATGCACAGGGCAGAGAATTAAACGCCTTTTCAGAGGATGATCTCCGCTTGCTCACCATCGCTGGAGGACAATTAGCCACCCTCATTGAAAACATCCACCTTTATGAGGAGATTAAGCAATCAGAAGAAAAATATAGGACAGTTGTGGAAGGCGCTCTTGATGGGGTTTTAGTGGTGGGGGAGGATTACCAAGTTAAATATGTCAATGAGAGACTGGCAGAGATCTTGGGATATACCAAGGAGGAATTAATCGGGACGGATTTTCGAAATTATCTGGATGATGAGAGCAAGCAATTGGTGACCGATCGATATGTCCGGAGGCAGAGGGGGGAAGAGGTGCCTCCTCGATATGAGTTCAACGTTCTTCGAAAAGACGGGGAGATAAGGAATGTGGAGATCAGTTCCACAGTGATAAAGGATTTGAAAGAAAATGTGAACACCATTGCCTTCCTTAAGGACATTAGCGAAAAGAAAAGGATGGAAGAACAGTTGCTTCAAACAGAAAAACTCCGTGCCCTGGGTGAGATGGCCAGTGGTGTGGCCCACGATTTTAACAACGCCCTGGCGGCCATCCTCGGGAACACTCAATTGCTCCTTTATACCGCTAAAGATGAGGAGCTAAGGGAAACTCTCCAGACAATCGAAAAGGTGTCCAAGGATGCCGCTCAGACTGTGCGACGGCTTCAAGACTTCACAAGGAAGAAGGTCCGTCAGGAACTCTTTAAGCTGGATGTCAACCCCATTGTTAAGGATGCGATGGAGATCACCAAGCCAAAGTGGAAGGATGAAGCCCAGGGGAGGGGAATCCATATTGAAATGGTCTCAAATTTTGAGGAAGTCCCTCCTGTAGGAGGAAATGCCTCTGAATTAAGGGAAGTCGTTTCTAATATCATCTTCAATGCTATTGAGGCAATGCCGAAGGGGGGAAAGATTGTAATTCGAACCTTTCGGAGAAAAGAGGAGGTATTTATCCGGATTTCCGACACAGGGACAGGGATGACCGAGGAGGTGATGAGAAAGGTTTTTGAGCCATTTTTTACAACAAAACCATTCAGCAATACAGGATTAGGGTTAAGCATGTCTTATGGAATTATCAAGCGATTTGGGGGAGAGATCGACGTTGAAAGCAGTATCGGAAAGGGAACAACCTTCACCATCTCTTTGCCCATTGGGGTGAGGGGAGAAGAAGAGGCGCTCCCTCCTTCCTTAATCATCAAAGAGGGGAGTAAGGCTAAAATCCTGGTGATCGATGATGAAGAATCTGTCAGAAGTGTGCTCTCACGTATCCTCTCTCAAGTCAACCATCAGGTCACTGTAGCAGAAAACGGGGAAGAGGGCATTCGGCTATTTAAAGAGAAGGAGTTCGATATTGTCTTAACCGACCTGGGAATGCCCGGTATGTCAGGATGGGAGGTTTGTAGGGCGATTAAAAAGATGAGTCCCAGAACACCGGTGGGAATGATTACTGGGTGGGGAATGGAAGTCGGTCAAGACAAAATGAAGGAATGTGAGCTTGATTTCTTAATCTCCAAGCCTTTTAACCTTAGTCAGATTTTAAGCGTGTTGGATGAAACCGTACAATCGAAAGGAAGTAAGGAAGCATCCCCAATTCCGTGAAATGAGCAGAGGAAGACAGACCGGACTTCGAAAGTTTTAGAAATGCGGTCATTTGACAGGTGAGGGGTAACTTTCGTATTTACCCCGTTAGAAATAATGCCCCGCTGCTCTGCAGCGGGGTTAGATTTTAGAATAATTCCGGCGGGGTTTAATGCCCCGCTGGAATTTCTAACGGGGTTTACTAAAAATAGAGGTTTTTGATGGGTTTTTCAACGTTCGAGTTAAATCCATAAGAGGTTCCGCCCTAAAATTTCTCAACCGCCCTGTCTTCCTCAAGGGACTTCATCTCATCACGGGGAAAAAGATGCTTACAGGAAGGTAATGCCTCACTGAAGCGCGGGTGAAATCCGATGATCGGGCAGGAATGTCTCCGAAAATCTTGGTAACGTTCAAAAGGTGAGGCATTTCAATAAACCACTTAAAACAAATCCAATCCCAAGCAAATTCCCCTCCCCCTTCGACGGGGGAGGGTGAGGGTGGGGGTGAGAATACTACAGAGTTTATTAATAATTTCAGATATTTCCCCCTCACCTTAATCCCCTCCCACGAGGGGAGGGGAGATTTCTGAGGTTTTCTAAAGGGGTTGGTCAGTTTGCTCGGCTGTCAAAACATCTATGCCTCACCTTTTGAACGATACTAAAATCTTATAAAGCGGATGGTCTGAATTTTTAAGGCGGGGGTAACATTCACCATCAATAGGGCAGTCCTTGCGCGGTTGGGTCATTCTTTTAGTTCAGGGACAAGCTGATGTTGCCGCTATAAGATTTTCTCCGGCATCCCTGCCGGATCTCGCCAAATTTCTACGGTAGAGTGAGGCATTACACAGGAAGCAATTTCGGGCTTGACTTCATGACGAAGGATGTGAAAGACTGAA
>Ga0315274_10008472_pt1 | contig 14889 bp, 16 predicted proteins | sample YL17G02_20_MG_FD_203700 | JGI IMG/M metagenome (GOLD analysis project Ga0315274, IMG submission 203700) | Sediment microbial communities from Yellowstone Lake, YNP, Wyoming, USA - YL17G02_20 | ecosystem: Environmental > Aquatic > Freshwater > Lake > Sediment | place: USA: Wyoming | collected... | reverse complement strand
GTGGGTGGCGCAGCGGCCCGACCGGCTCCGGCTGTTCTTCCTCCCGAGTTACAGCCCGGATCTCAACCCGGACGAGTTCCTGAACAACGACGTGAAGGCGAACGCGCTCGGGCGGCGCCGGCCGCGGAACGACCAGGAGATGCTTGCTTCCGTGCGCTCCTACCTCTGGAGCACCCAGCGGCAACCGATGATCGTTCAGAGTTACTTCCGGGCGACCAGCGTGCAGTATGCGGCCGTGTGAGAGTGTCATCTATTAACCGCTCTGGGTAATAATTGACTATGTCTCATACTCTGCCGCCCCTTTTTCGTTTATAGGATTAATCCTTTGCTCGCGCAATTGCGAAAACACCCTGCACAACACCCTTGGAATCTCGATAGAGCGTCGCGTTGAACGAAACGGGAACAATCTTTCGCGACGCAGTAAGAAGATTCATTTCGTGATTTTTCACCGCGCCCTCTGTGAATGTCTGCTCCACGCCCCGACGCGCCTTTTCCGGATCGTCAAAAAAATCCTCGAACGGCGATCCGACAATTTCGTTACGAGGCAGGCAGGTCATGGTTGTGGCCGCGTTGTTGGCGTCCGTAATGATGCCGCCGCGGTCGATGGTCACCATAAGATCGGCACAGCATTCGATGAGCCCGCGGGCGTAATTTCTAGCCTCTTCAAGCTCATGGACCATGGCAAGACGTTCCCGTATGTCGCGCGCTGCCGCGAAAATACCCTGAACAATGCCGTCAGAATCCCGATACACAGTGGCGTTGAACGAAACCGGTATCGGTTCTCCTTCCGGTTTACAAAGTGACAGCTCGAAGTCGCGCACGTTGCCGTTATCGAAGGTACTGTTCACGCCGTGCGCGGCTTTTTCCCGGTCGACAAAAAGGTCTTTGAAAGAAGTGCCGATGAGCCGCTCCCGCGAGAAACCAGTAAGGGTAACAACCGTTTCGTTGACGTCGGTGATGGCGCCATCGCGGTCGATAACCATAAGCGCGTCAAGGCTTGCTTCGAGCAGGCCCCGCGCGTAATTGCGCGACTGGCTGACTTCGCTGAACACGGCGGCGGAAACGGGGGTGATGCACACGAGCGAGCCGTGCACCAGACCATCGGCGCGGTCCCGATACACCAGCCCGTCGAGAAGCACCGGCATCGTCGATTCGTCAGGCAGGCGCAGCCGCTGGGCAGAAGCGGTCTCCTTGCCGTGCGAGAAACAGGAGGTGATGCTCGCCGCCACCCGGTCGTGGTTGACAAAAAAGGAAGGAAATGCCCGCCCGACGACCAGGTCGCGCTCACGCTTGAATAGCTCGCACGCGGCGCCATTAACATCGGTGATAAGACTTTGCTCGTTAATGGTGAGCAAGGGGGCGTTGATGTTGCCGAGCAGGCCGGAGGTGTAGTGGTGCGCGTAGTGTACTTCGTCTGCGCGTTCAAGGTCCCGGTGTGACGATTGCTCAACGGCCGTCTTTCTTGTTTCCGCATTAATGTGACGCATCAGTGCATCGACGTTGCTTTTTGACGGAAATCCCCAGTCTTTACGGCCGGGCACGAACAGCACCTCGTGGATCACGAATGCGCCGTCGCTTTCTTGCGCTTCCTTAATGGCCAACCGGCCGATTCTATCGAGCGTTGAATTATAATCCACCGGATGCCCCTTGCCGTAACCGGAACAATACGGCTTAATGGTCAAGAGGGGGCCGTACTTCGGCGAGTTAAAAATCCAGAAGGGAAACCATTTACAGACAAGGTAGCGGTTATCGTGTTTTGCGCAGGTGTTTTCGGGGGTAAGAAATAGACAGGGTTCGTAGGTAAGCTGGGCCACTTTCCTCGCATAACGGCAGCATTCCCCGCAGCGTTGGCACTCAAAACGGGTTTTCCCCGGAATGACGAAATGACTTTTTGTCAATATTCCCAGGACAGCCTGATCGGTAACAATAATGCCAAGTGTCTTGAGTGCCGCTGCGCGTTTTGAGGCCTCCAAATCGTTGTATTCTTCGAAAGGTTTCCAGAAACAGTCATCTCTTCCGACAGGAAGAACACCTCTTTTCCGCACCGGATTCTGAGGCTGATGCGCTTGAAAAATCGGTGTAGTGCGTTTTGGCTTTTTACTCATAACAATCAACCTTACCCAATATACCAAAATCGGTGTTCGCGTTTTGGTGAGGTGATAGAAGTTTGCTTTTGGGCCGCCTCGCGCTGGTGCTGCTGCCGACCCGGCGCAGGGTCGCGTTCCGTGGAGGGTCGCGGGAGCATGTCCCAACTGGGGGAGCGCTGTCAAGCCAAAAAACCGCTGCCGGGAGGGGTGCCGGTGGCGACGGACAGGCCAGGGGGCTCCTGCAGGATCTCACCAGGCGGACTTGGACGCACGAGAGCGTCCGGATGGGTCGGATCATTCTGCGGCGCTACGCGGCGACGACCCGTTGCAGAGAAAACGGCAACGGGTACCCCGCCGGCGGGCTATGGGCCGTAGTAGGCCAGAGCCCCCTGTCTGCCCTAGGCACAGGCAGGGAGATGGGTCAGGATCTGCTCGATGATCTTGGGTTGTTCAATGAAGGCGATGATCCGCATCGAGCCGCCACACTGAGGACATAGCAAGGGATCGGCCTCATAGACCTGTCTGATGAAGTGGGCCCACCGGCGCTTGGGGGCCTGTGAGATCGCACGAGGCGGGGCCTCGACCCTTTCAGGCGGTGCTGCTTCCGACCCTCTGGCCTGTTTCTTTTTCCGTTTTTGTGTATACTCAAACAACGGCCGCCAGGAGTGACCACACTGAGGAGACTCATCCTCCATCGCGTAGAGGTGGAGTTCATCGAGTAGGACAACAGCGTTCGGTGGTTCAGGAGTTCGGGGGTTCGGGTGTTCCTGCCCGGTCGAACTACCGAACGCTCGAACCATCGAACACCCGAACGTTTTTGGTTCTGAGTAATGTACGCCCTATTTTCCGATCACTACATCATCGACCTGCCGCCCCACCACACCTTCCCCATCCAGAAATACCGGCTCGTTCGGGAACAGCTCCTAGCCGAGGGGACCCTCAGCCCCGAGGAACTGCTTGAACCGACGCTGGCCGCCCCCACTGATGTGCGTCTGGTTCACACCGAGGACTACTGGGAGCAGTTGACGTCCGGCACTTTGCCCGCCAGCGTGGCCCAGCGCATGGGGCTTGCATGGTCCGAGGCGCTGGTACGCCGGTCGCGGGCCTCTGTCCAGGGAACCCTGACCGCCGCACGGATCGCCATCGGTGACCGCATCGCGGTCAACCTGGGCGGGGGAACTCATCAAGATGCGAAATCCATATTCAAGGCAAGTCCTTGAAAAACGCGACCGCGCGCGTTGCCCCTATCCTTGGGAAAAAAGGGGTCCTCGCCAGCTCAGAGTCGTACGTCGCCCAGATCACCAAAGCCGATTCCGCGAACCTGCGTCGCATCGCCTCCAACAGCGCTTGACAAATGCGCTTGCAGCAGGGCCCTCAGATGTACCACTCACCATAAACGAAAGGAAGTGCAAAAGGCCAGATCAAGCATATCCGTCTCGTATCATGCATTGACTTCCAGCAGAATTTTCGCCACATCCTCTTCGTGGTGCTCAAGAAGATTCAAAGCATACTCTGCCTTCTCCATGGGAAAAATATGGGTGATCACTCTTTCAAATGCAATTGTGCCCGAGTCGATCCACTCCACGGCCTTCTTGAAATCCTGATGATTGTACACAACAGACCCTATGACCTCGAATTCATTCAAGCTCACAGTGGTCAATTCTGTCGGCACTGGGGTGAGAAACAACCCGGTCACGACAATCCGGCCACCCCTACGTGTCAGCAGGAGGGCCTGTGTCACGGTCTTTGCAGCACCGCTGCATAGGAAAGTGACGTCGAACTTCTGTGGAAACTCCTTGAGAATAATCTCCTCTAACCCTTCCGTCCCGGCATGGTAACTCTGCGCTCCGGATAAGTCTCGCGTAATTCCCAAATTAAAGTCAAAAAGATCAGTCACGACGATTTCTTTCGCCCCGGCCATCTTCGCCGCAACAGCGGTAAGGATTCCAATAGTTCCAGCCCCGAGGATCAATACCCGACTTCCCGCTTCGACCCTGCCTCGCTGAAAGACAGAGTGGATTCCCACGGCCAAAGGTTCTGCGAGCGCTCCGAGATCGAGGCCAGTGTTTTCTCCCAGCTTATAGGTGATGGAAGGTTTTGAAAGAAAAAACTGCGCGAAGGAGCCGAGCCAGCCTCCAATCCCCGGAACCCTCTTGTTCAGACAGATGTTCTCATCTCCCATTTGGCAAGGACGGCAGTTCTTGCAGGCGAGAAGGGGCATTACGGTGACTCGCGCTCCCGGGACAAATTCCCTTACCTCTTTCCCGATTTCCACAATCCTACCCGACAGCTCATGCCCCAGGATCACAGGCGCTTTTCGGAAAGGGTGCACCCCTCTGAATGCATGCAGATCTGACCCGCATACCCCAGCATACTTCGTTTCAATCAGTACTTCATCAGGGCCAGGACGCAGATCCTCTACTTCACGCACCCTGATCCTGTATTTCTCTTCCAGCATAGCGGCTTTCATCGCGGCCTCCTTCTACCACCACTGTTCCAACCTTCCCGCCAGGAACATGCTCTGCCTTGCTTTCCCTCCGTTGGAAGAGGAACAAGTGAACAAGTCGTACTACCGGAACATGAGATTCGGGAGAAACATGACAATTTGAGGGACATAGGTCACAAGCACAAGAACAACAGCCAGTGGAATGTAGAAAGGAATGACCGCCCTCGCCAAATTCCCAAAGGGAATATTCCCCACCCTTTGAATTGTATAGAGCACCGTCCCTACCGGCGGAGTGATTAGTCCGATCATCAGATTCACGATCATGATCACCCCGAATTGGACTGGATCTATACCGAACTGTTTGACGAGCGGAAGTAAGACCGGAGTCAGCAAGAAGAGAGCAGGGACACAATCAATAAAGCACCCGATCAGAAGCAAGAACAGATTTATATACAGCAGTAACATGGCCGGAGTGTGAACGTTGGCAGACGCCCATCTAATAAAATCATTTGTGACCTGGTAGCGGGCGAGCACCCAACTATAGGCTGAGCTGCCCCCGATAATAAACAGAATGACCGCTGTATCGATCATCGTCTCTTTGATGACCCCTATGAATTCTGTCAGCGTAATGGACTTGTAGACGAAGAATGAGATGAGCACACAATAGAGGAGGGCAATTGCAGATGATTCCGTCGCGGTGAATATCCCAGTATAGATTCCTCCAATGATAATGATGGGGATAAACAATGGTAAGATGCCTCGCTTCATCGACAACAGGAATTCATTCAAGCTCGCTCTGGTCTTGGTTGGGTAATGCCTGATATGTGAGATAATACTCACGTAGATCATCAAGCCAATACCCATCATAACGCCGGGAATGAGTGATCCCACGAGCAGTTTCCCAATGGATTCGCTCGCTAAGGCCCCGTACACTACGGCAGGAATGCTGGGCGGAATCACTGGACCCATGGTTGCTGCTGCTGCGCCTAGGGCGGCACTGAATTCGACCGGATAACCATCGTCCGTCATCGCCTTGATCTCGATGGGGCCCAGACCGGCAGCATCCGCCACGGCAGATCCAGACATTCCAGCCATGATCATGTTGGCAACCACATTAACGTGCCCAAGGCCTCCCTTGTAATGTCCGACTACCGATCTCGCCATATTGAAAATCCGGTCCGTAATTCCAGAGGAGTTCATCATCTTGCCTATGAGCAAGAAAGCGGGTATGGCCAGCAGGGCAAAATTGTTGACTCCGTAAACCATCCGTTGAGCGATCATATCGAGGGGAAGATTCTCGATCCCCCTCAGACCCGTCAAAATGACGAGGGCAGTTCCGATCATGCCAAGACCAATGGGAACGCCGAGAAAGAGGAGGACAAACAAGCAGACCAGAAAGAGTATGAACATCGTCATCGGGTAGACTCCCGTTCGCTCGATTGAGCTCCTCTCGACCACAGTGGTTTCAGGCTGTCTCGCAGGAATAGAATCAACATAATTCCAATACCCAATGTCAGCGCCAGATAGATGTATGCGAAACTCATGGGGATTGTGCTCGCGAAGATACCGTACGTTGATTTCATCATCCGAAAGGTGCCTATGAGAATGGCAAGACAGATGACTGCATTGAACAGATTGGTAAGAAGATAGAAGATCTTTTGTTTCTTCGAAGAGAGTCTGTCGACAAGTATTTCGATTCGTATATGTTCCCGGTTTCTCTGAGCCAGAGCACTTCCAAGAAATACTGCCCAAATAAAGAAGTATCGAGTGGTCTCTTCTGTCCAAGGGACAGAAAGCCTGAAGGCATATCTCAAAAAGACCTGCACGATCATCAGGACAAGCATGGCGACAAAGCAAAAGAAGGTCGCGTTTGAAAGCGTCTTCCAAAAGAGGTCGATCACCTTTTGCATCGGAGGGATTTCCTTTTTCAAGCCTCTCCCTGGAGGGGCAGAAGCGCCAACTTCACAATGGCAACTATCCAGCTAATTTCTCCAGCTGGCGTTGCCTTTTCCGCTTCGGTTCCCGCAGCCGTCGGGCGATTTCGGGCCACGCCTCCACGCAGCGCCCGAGAGGCAGGCGAGGGTTAATCGCGGTGCTCACCAGGTGCCGTATGAGCGAGGTCTCCCGCCACAGGCAGCGCGTTCTGCGGCTCCGCCAGGGGGTAGCCCCAGGGGAAAAACCGCTCGCCTGCGCTGATCAAGGCCTCGATGAGGCACGCCACGAGGAGCTTTCCCTGGAGCCACGCCTTGGCCCCTTCGGGGTCTGTCTTCCGGAGGTGGCCGAGGGCGAGGAGCGATTTCAGCCGCTTGAACCCCAGTTCGACCCGCCACCGGCCGCGATACAGTTCCAGCACTGCGCGCGGGCCCACGCCCGGGGCGAGGGTGGTGAACACGAAGGTGAAGCGCTGGAAGGATTCGCCCACGGTGGGCGTGGTGACGGAGACCTCGTCACGCTGCAACGTGGGCAGGCCGATGGCATAGTGGAGCCGCCACGTCGAGCCGGTCGCCCCCGGCTCGGTCACGATGCTGCCGTCCAGGACCCGGATGCGGCGGGCGGCCCGGCCGAGGTCGCGGGGGGGGCGGCCCCCAGGCGCGGAGCAGCTCCGCCGCCATCCAGCGGAACCACTCGCCGCAATGGGTCAGTCGTTTCAGCAACGCCACATCCGAGACCCTGGCCAAGCCGCCCTGCGCCGCCCGCACGGCCGTCTCGCGGAGGGAACAACCATCGGCCAAATGGATCAGCAGCACCCGCAGGAGCGTCGCGGCATCCTCGAAGCCCCGACAGCGCCGCAGGGCCCCCAGTTCCTTGGCCTTCGCCTGCCACCCGGCCGGGAGCACCCGTTGCACGATGGGCCAATCGTCCTCTGTATCCCCCAACCTCTCCTGGTCCATTGCCGTCCTCGCGGACCGACAATGTACCCTGGTAGAGCATCGAACGCAGGAATTAAGTTAGCGCTTATGCCCTGGAGGGGGGTGGCCCTTCGGCAGGCTCAGGGTGAAATCATCGCTAGCTTGTCGAACCATCCCCCCTTCCCTTCATCCCCTCCCAGGAGGGGATATTTCTGGGGCTATTGCTGAAGGTTAGAGAAGAAGCCTATCAATCCTTCAAAAACGAAAGCACATACTTTTCGACTTCAGGGTGATAAGCCTTAGCCAGTTCCTTGATGGCTGGAGCCGCCTTTTTCCTGAAGGCCTTCACATCGGGAGTGACTACTTGCATTCCCAACTTCTGCAACTGGTTAAGCTGTTCTTTCTCTCCGCTAAATACGAATTCCTCCCCCCATTTCGTCTCAGCATCCACAGACTCAAGGATCATCTTTCTGTCCCCTTCGGAGAGGCCTTGATAAAACTTTTCATTCATGAGCCAGTGAAAGAAGGAGTACACATGCTTGGTCAGCATAATGTACTTTTGAACTTCGTAGATGTGACCGGTCAGGATGTTCTCAACCGGATTCTCTTGGGCCTCGATGACGCCCGTCTGGAGCGCACTGTAGACTTCTGGCCAAGCTACGGGGGTGGCGAGGCCGCCAAGCTCTTTCCATACTTTGACCCAGGGCATGATCTCCGGAACTCGGATTTTTATCCCCCTCAAGTCTTCGGGAGTCCTTATCGCCTTGTTCGCAGTCAGATTCCGCGGGTTTCGTGGTGACAATCCGATCAGCCGCATATTCCCATTCTTTATGAGACTTTCATTCATCAGCTGCCCGAGACTCCCTTGATAAAGCTTCTTTGTGGCAGCCGTGTCAGGATAGACAAACGGGAGATCAGGAGCAGCAAACGTAGGTGCGTAGAGGGACAAGGGGACCGATCCGCCCAGGGCAATCTGGTACTCCCCCCTGCTTGCCCCCTCCACTTGGTCCCGTTCACCTCCAACTTCCATCCCGAGGATTCTCACCGCTATTCGGCCCTGGGACTTCTGGTCGAGATCCTTCTTTATCCGTTCTGCAATCGTAAAGCAGAAATGCCCTGGATCCGTGTGGATCGCTATGGCGAGTTCCAATTTATTCTGGGCAAAAGCTGCTCCGGACGGAATGACGCATACTAGGGCTGCACAAATGACCCAACCCAACAGATGAAGCATCTTCCTTTTCATACGCCTTCCTCCTTCCAATGATTTCGTTACGTCCTCAAACCACTCCCGCCATTCTATTCCGCCCCCTGGAAGTTGCCGTGCTCGGCTGCTTGTCATCACAGACGCCTCTCCCGACCCCCCTTGATAGGCCACATTCCCCCAGGTTTCGAGCTGAGGTCTCGCCGAGACTCGTATCGGTCATCCCGTGTTCTGACCTAATCGATGTGCATGCCCCCATTCACATCTATCACTTCCCCCGTGATGTACTCGGAAAGAGGGCTCGCGGAAACCGCTCTACACAGGAAAAACAAAGCGCATGACGGAGGAACCGCGGTTCTCGATGGTGATAGGAATTTGCTTTTGGGCTGCGCCGGGCGGAAACACCCATGAGGCCGGGCAACCTGGGGCACTGGCCGACAACGACGCAAAGCTGCCACATGCGAGGGAGCGCTGTCAAGCCAAAAAACCGCTGCCGGGAGGGGTGCCGGTGGGGACGGACGGGCCAGGGGGCTCGTGCAGGATCTCACCAGGCGGACTTGGACGCACGAGAGCGTCCGGATGGGTCGGATCATTCTGCGGCCCTATGCGGCGATGACCCGTTGCCGGGAAAGCGGCAACGGGTACCCCGCCGGCGGAATGAAGGCGATGATCCGCATGGGTCCGGTGCAGCGGGGACAGACGAGGGGGTCGGCCTCATAGCCTTGTTTGATGAAGTGGGTCAACCTGTCGACCGGCTGTTTCACCGAAACGGAGGTGATGTTTATGATCCGGCCCCAGTGCTGCTGTTTCATGAATGGGACAACATGCCGGCAGAGACGAACTGTGCTCAACAGATTGAGCTCCACGGCGGCTTGCCAGGCCTGCATGTCATGAGCCTTGAAAACGCCGCTGGAGGACCGCCGGCGTTGGTCACCAGGATGTGGATCGTTCCCCACTTCTCGATCACTAGGCGGACCATACGCGCAACATCATCTTCCTTGGTGACGTCGGCGACGATGGGCAGGGTCTCGCTTCCAGTCTTGGTATGGATTTGTGCTGCCGCCTGCAGCAATGGCTCCTCGTTTCGAGCCCAGAGCGCTACGCGAGCGCCTTCGCGGGCAAGGCCTTCAGCTGCCGCCCTCCCAAGCCCCTTGCTGGATGCGCAGACCAGCGCGACTTTAGTGTTCAATCCCAAGTCCATGTCTAGCCCTCGGATTTCTCTTTCCTGAAATAGGAGTCGGTCTTGTCGAGCCAATCCTGACGAATAGGACTGAAGATGTCGACGTCGAGAGTGTCCTCCAAAGCGGCTGCTTTGTGGGGAAGGTTGGGTGGGATCACGAGCACCTCGCCCGCGCGCACCACGAGTTCTTGACCGCCGATCCAAAACTGCAAAGCTCCCTCGAGGATGTACGTGATTTGCTCGCTGACATGAGCATGCTCCGGCACCACAGATCCTTTGCGCAAAAACACCTGCGCGATCATTTCATTGGTTCCAGTGATGATCTTGCGTGAGATGTCGGGGGTTACCTCCTCCCAAGGCATGTCTTTCCATTTCTGAACTTCCATAGCTCCTCCACAAATGGTGTTGGTGCACACCTCGAAGTGACCGCCCTTTGATGGATTATTTCAGTGCAGCCATCCAATCAATCTCTTGTGGGGGTGGGCCAACGTGCCCACCCGCAAGGGCCACGAGGTGATAGAAGTTTGCTTTTGGGCCGCCTCGCGCCGGTGCTGCTGCCGACCCGGCGCAGGGTCGCGCTCCGTGGAGGGTCGCGGGAGCATGTCCCAACTGGGGGAGCGCTGTCAAGCCAAAAAACCGCTGCCGGGAGGGGTGCCGGTGGGGACGGACGGGCCAGGGGGCAGCAAGGGGTGACACAGTGCAGACGCGGACGGACGCCCCCGTTCGGCGAGCTCATGTTGTGCGGCTACGCGGCGACCACCCGTTGCAGAGAAAACGGCAACGGGTACCCCGCCGGCGGGCTGTGCGCGTGTGCAGACCAGAGCCCGAGATGGGTGAGGATTTTCACTTACACGACCGCCTGATGTAGGAAACCTATACCATTTCGCATCTGGTCTTGTGTATACTGGAGCAACGGCCGGCCAGGAGTGGCCACACTGAGGGCACTCAATCGACCCGGGCCGCCATGGACCACGAGCAAGGTGTCATCCCGCACCGTGTAGAACCGGAGTTCGTCGAATAGCTAGGATGAAGCGGTCGGCCATCAGCATTCAGCCTTCAGCCAAGGCCAGGGCGGCGTTCCTGACGGCTGAGAGCTTGCACTCTGAGTAATGTACGCCCTATTTTCCGATCACTACATCATCGACCTGCCGCCCCACCACACCTTCCCCATCCAGAAATACCGACTGATTCGCGAACAGCTTCTGGCCGAGGGGACCCTCAGCCCCGAGGAACTGCTTGAACCGACGCTGGCCGCCCCCACTGATGTGCGTCTGGTTCACACCGAGGACTACTGGGAGCAGTTGACGTCCGGCACTTTGCCCGGCAGCGTGGTCCGGCGCATGGGGCTTCCATGGTCCGAGGCGCTGGTACGCCGGTCGCGGGCCTCTGTCCAGGGAACCCTGACCGCCGCACGGATCGCCATCGGTGACCGCATCGCGGTCAACCTGGGCGGGGGAACTCATCACGCCTTCCCGGATCGCGGGGAGGGGTATTGCATCCTGAACGATATCGCCATTGCGGTCCGCTGCCTCCAGCGCGATGGCTGGATGCAGCGCATGGCCATCATTGACTGCGACGTCCACCAGGGCAATGGAACCGCAGCCATCTTCGCTGACGAGCCGGACGTGTATACCTTCTCCATTCACGGGGCCAACAACTATCCCCTGGTCAAGGTGCCCGGCAACCTGGACATCGGCCTCCCCGACGGCACCGGTGACGAGGAATACCTCCGCGCCCTCGAGCCGGTGATGCCGAAGATCTTGAGCGAGTTTCGTCCCGGTCTGGTTTTCTACCTGGCTGGCGTGGACCCGCACAAGCGGGACAGCCTGGGACGCCTCCGACTCACGCACGAAGGCCTGCGCCAGCGCGATGAGTTCGTCCTGCGAGCCTGCCGTGATGCCGGCATCCCGGTGGCCGTCACGCTGGGCGGTGGGTATGGTCAGGACATCCAGGACACCGTGGAGGCCCACTGCAATACCGTCCGGGCCGCTCGGTCGGTCTTCGACGCCACACCCTCGGCCGAGGAATGGCGGTTCTCAAAGGCCCTAACCGAGGGTTGGATCGCCTCCGCGGCACTCAACGACACGGAGGAAGAACCGGCCGAACTTGATGCGTGGTCTTCAGAGGATAACCCGCTCTTCAGCCTGGAGAACTGCATCATCACCCCCCACGCTGCGTACGTTTCGGAAGCATCGCTGCGTGAATGTTCGAGGACCGCAGCGGAGAACGCGCGGGCCGTGTTGCTTGGTGAAACGCCCCCGAATCTGGTTCGCCCCTGACCACCGTTCACTGCTTCCGCTCTGAGTCGTGAGGCGCGCTCCATCCGGAGGCATCTAATCTCCTGCGTATTCTCCAGCCAGGGTGATTGTCAGGAAACCTGGTCCCCCCACGCCGGATCATTGACACGGATACATCCCGGGAATAGCCTCCGCCCCGGCCTCATCACACTCGGCAAACTCGTTCATGGGAGAAAGGAGTACTGCAAATGGCGATGCAGCTCACAGCAGAGCAACTGGAAGAGCTTCGCTCGGTGGACTCGCCCACGGTGGCCAACGCCATCGAGGCGTTCAGGGTCCGCGACGACACCCAGGGGTTTCTCGGGATGGACGTCAAGTGCCTTACCCCAGAGTTTGGCGTCATGCTGGGATATGCCGTGACGGCGACTTCGGACAGCATGACGCCGGGCCGCGCCCGAAACCGCCAGGGGCACGTGCGCCTCTTCGAGGCGCTGGCCGCCTCGCCGAAACCGGCCGTCCTGGTGATCAAGGACATCAGCCCGGAGCGCACACATAGCTGCTTCCACGGCGACGTCCTTGCTAGCATCTCGAGCCGATTGGGTGCTGTGGGAATCGTCACCGACGGGGGCGTCCGGGACCTGGATGGCATCCGACCCCTGGTATACCACGTCTTCGCGGCCGGTCTGGTCGTGGCTCACGGAACCTTCAACATCATTGACGTGGGGATTCCCGTAGAGGTGAGCGGGGTCCACATCCAGCCGGGGGACCTCATCCACGGGGATTCGAGTGGGGTCACAACCATCCCTCTGGAGATCGCCGACAGGCTCTATGGCGAATGCCTGAAGGTGCGCGAGCGCGAAGCCGCCCTTCGCGATTACGCCCACAGCCGGGACTTCTCCTTCGAGGGGCTGAAGGCGAAGCTGCTGGGACGGTGATTCGAATGCGGAATGCGGATTGTGGAATGCGGAATGGTTCAGAGGCGGACATCCGCCATTGAGAGGCGGCGGAAGCGCCAGCTTACGATGGCGCCACGCACCATCCAGTCGATGACCATCGTCGCCCACACCATGGTCATCCCAAGGTTTGCCATGATCCCGCCGACGTAGGCGGTGGGCAGCCGGACCAGCCACCCGCCCACGACCGCGGCCAGCAGGACCACGTGGGTCTCGCCGGCGCCGCGCAGCGCCCCCGACGTGACCATGGCAATGGACAGGGGCGGCTGCAGCAGACCCATGGCCGTGAGCAGGGGGACGCTGTAGCCGAGGACCCCCGGGTCGGACGTGAAGAGCACAACCCAGGCCCTGGGGAAGAGGACGAAGCTCGCGCCGAAGGCGGTCATGATTCCCGTGGCCAGCAGGTTCGCCTGTCGCGCGGAGCGACGTGCTCCATCGGGATCTTTTGCCCCCAGCCGCTGCCCCACCAGCGTGGTCGCCGCTTTGGAAAAGCCGAGCCCCGGGAGAAACGAGAGCGACTCGATGTTGAGTCCCACCTGGTGCGCGGCATAGGCGGCCACACCAAAGCCGATCACGATCCGGGCGAAAACCAGTTGCATCCCGTGGGTGATGAATCGCTCGCCCACCGCCGGGAGACCCACCCGCAGAATCCTCCAAAACTCCTGGAGGCTCCACGCGTCCGTCCGCTGACCGAAAAACCCGCGACGCTTTGCCTGCCAGAGGAGCCACGCCGCCCCGGCCCCTTCGGAGAGCCCCGAGGCGAGAGCGGCGCCTACCACTCCCATGCGCGGGAGTCCCATCAGCCCGAACACCAGGGGAACGGCTACCAGCACGTGAAGGATATTCACCCCGACCATGGTGCGCAACGGCGTCCGCGTATCCCCGACCCCCTGGAAGATGGTCGACGCCAGGTGAAGAAACACATAGGCGCCGAAGAGGTACCAGGTGATGTGCAGGTACTCCAGGGTGAGATCCAGGAGCCGTCCCTCGGCGCCCATGAACGCGGCGACCGACCGTGAGAAAAGGATGCCGGCGCCCCCCAGACCCACCGTCGCCGCCACCCCGATCAACAAGCTGGTGCGCACGGCCCACGCGCGTCGCCTTTCGTCCGTCGCCCCGGTGTGGAAGGCCACCATGACCGTGCTGCCTACACCTAGCCCGTACACCAGGGCCATCGTGAACATCAGCAGGAGCTGGGACAGCCCCACGGCGGCCAACTCTGCGGCGCCCAGTCTCCCCACCAGCAGGGCATCCACCACATTCACCCCGCGCTGCAACAGGTCGCTGCCGACGATGGGGAGGGCCAGGTGCAGGACGGTTCGGCGCAGCTCACGCTGGTCGGCCCATTCAGCCAGCCTGGCCTCAGCCTGCCCACGAAGGTTCATGCGCGGTTCCGATCCAATGAAAACGGACAACCGACAACTGACAATCGAGAACCAGGGAACCCTTGACACGAGAAGGCCGCGCCTCACCTTCTCGGGGCGCGGCCTCAGATGCTACCACACCTGGTGTTAGGACTTCCCGCCAAAGGCCTTGTCGATCGGTGACGCGCCACGCATGGCCTTCCTCGCCTCGGCGATGAAGCCCTGCGCCGTCTTGCCGTCCTGGCTGTCCGGCCCCACCACCTGGATAAACGCCTCCCAGACCCGGATGGCGCCGGCATAATCCTTCTTCACCTCTTGCAGCAGAGTCCCCTTGTCCCACAGGGCGTGCACGTAGCGCGGGTTGATGGCCAGCGCCTCATTGTAGCGCGCCAGCGCCGCGTCCACCTGACCGCGATTGAGCAACACCGTTCCCAGGTGGGTGATGGCCTCGGTGTTCTTCGGCTCGATGGCCAGCACTTGCTGATACAGCGACTCCGCCGCATCTAGTTGTTCCTGGTCGAGCTGTACGTGGGCCAGGCGCAACAGCGCTTCCACATCCTTCGGATTCTGGA
>Ga0315274_10008470_pt1 | contig 14894 bp, 8 predicted proteins | sample YL17G02_20_MG_FD_203700 | JGI IMG/M metagenome (GOLD analysis project Ga0315274, IMG submission 203700) | Sediment microbial communities from Yellowstone Lake, YNP, Wyoming, USA - YL17G02_20 | ecosystem: Environmental > Aquatic > Freshwater > Lake > Sediment | place: USA: Wyoming | collected... | reverse complement strand
ACCTCGCAGTTCGGGCCGTCTATCTGCAAACCGTTGAAATCGGTGATCGCGGTGACGTTGTCCAGCTTGTAATGCGCCGCCGCCATTGCGGCCTCCCAGATCTGGCCCTCCTGGGATTCGCCATCGCCGATCATGCAGAAGACGCGATAATCCTTTTTATCGAGCTTCCCGGCCAGCGCCATCCCGTTCGCGCCGGAGAGCCCCTGCCCCAGCGAGCCGGTGGTGAACTCCACTCCCGGCAGCTTCTTCATGTCCGGATGGCCCTGGAGGCGGCTGTTGATATTCCGAAAGGTGATGATCTCCACTTTCGGAAAGAACCCCGCCTCCGCAAGGGCGGCGTACAGGACGGGACATGCATGTCCCTTGCTCAGGACGAATCTGTCGCGGTCGGGCCACTTGGGATTCTTAGGGTCGTAGCGCATCACGTGGAAGTAGAGGGCGGCCACGATGTCAGCGGCGGAAAGCGAGCCGCCCGGATGCCCGGACTTCGCCGCGCCGACCATGATGATGATATCCTTCCGCATCTCCCTGGCTTTGTCTTCCAGCTTGCGGATCAGTTCGGGAGGATACTTGGACATGCTCATCTCTCCTTAAACTTCACTACAGTCGCGCCGGAGCCGCCCTCATCTTGCTCGCCAAGGCGGAACGACTCCACAGCATGGTGGTTCGCCAGAAACTCCCAGACCGCCTTCTTCAATGCGCCGGTGCCCCTCCCGTGGATTATCCGAACGGACGGCAGGCCGGCGAGGTAGGCGTCGTCCAGGTACTTGTCGAGATTGACCAGCGCCTGCTCGACCCTCTGGGCGACGAGCTTCAACTCGGCGGAAACGCTCTCGACTTTGGAGGAAGCGATCTCCACCGCGCCGCCCGCTGAGGCGGGCTCCTTCTTTTCCGGACGCCGTGTGGGCCGCAGGAGGTCGAACGGAACGCTCACCTTCATAGAACCCACCATGACGAGCGCGTCGCCCTCGCCCGGATTGTTTAGCAGCTCGCCGTCAATGTCAAACGTCGTCAGCCGCACGGGATCGCCCGCCTTCAGGACAAACGGCTCGCCAGGCTCCTCATAGGCTGGGGGCAGCAGTTCCTCCACCTCCTGCCGGACTTCCTTAACGCGCCGCTTGAATCGCTCGCGGCCTTCGTGCAACTTCCCCTGGGGCGCTTCGGGCTGCTTCTTCAGCTCCTCGATGATCTGGTCGAGCTCCTCGATCTTCTCGCGGACGCGCCGGTCAACCTCGTCGGCAAGCTGCTGGCGCATCTCGCGGCGAAGGGCTTCCAGCTCTTCGAGGCGCTGCTCGTAGCGTGATTTCAGGGTCTGGACGTCGCGGGATGTGCGCTCGGCGAGCTGCTCTTTTTCGGCGGCCGCGCGCTGCGTCTGCTCGATCTTGCGGATGATTTCCTCCGATGCCTCGCCGCCGCGCATCATCTCCTTCGCGCACTGGACGATCTGCAGCGGCAGCCCCAGCCTCGATGCAATGGCGAGCGCGTTGCTGCTTCCCGGAACGCCGATCATCAGCCGGTACGTGGGCCGCAGAGTCTGCACATCGAACTCCACGCTCGCGTTCTCCACGCCTTCACGGATGAATGCGTACTCCTTTAATTCGCCATAGTGGGTGGTCGCGGCCACCCGCGCGTCGCGCCCGGCCAGGTAATCGAGTATCGCCTTTGCGAGCGCGGCGCCCTCGGCGGGATCCGTACCCGCGCCGATCTCGTCCAGAAGGACAAGTGAGTTTTTCACCAGTCGCCTAGCAACATTCACGATATTCGTCATATGGGATGAGAATGTGCTCAGCGATTGCTCGATGCTCTGCTCGTCGCCGATGTCAGCGAAAATCTTATCGAACACCGCAATCTCGCTCCCAGTATCCGCAGGAATGTGAAGCCCGCTCTGGGCCATCAGCGTGAGCAGGCCGATGGTCTTCAGGGTCACGGTCTTTCCGCCGGTATTCGGGCCTGTGATGAGCAGGGCCTTGAAGGTTTTGCCCAATTCCACATCTATCGGAACTACCTCGCCCTTCAGCAGCGGATGGCGAGCCTTGATGATGTCGAGCCTGCCTTCGCGATTCAGTTCCGGCTCGGCAGCATCCATGTCGCAGCTCAGGCGGGCCTTTGCGGAGGCGAAGTCGAGCCTCGCCAGCGCAGCCAGAGTGACCTGTATCTCCGTGGCCGTAGCCTTGAGTAGGCCGGTGAGGCGGCGCAGGATTCGCTCGATCTCCTGCTGCTCCTTGGCCGCCAGCTCCTTGAGGTCGTTTCCCATTTCGACGGCGCCGACAGGCTCGATGAACACAGTCGCCCCGCTGGCGCTGCTGTCGTGGACGATCCCCGGAAAATGAGGCCGACGCTCGGATTTAATCGGTATGCAATATCTATCTCCGCGCTGGGTGATGACCGGCTCCTGGATCATCGTGTGGAATTCGGACGAATGGATCATCGCGTGGAGCTTGTCCAGGAGCCGCGAGTGGGTAGTCTTCAGCCTGCTCCTGATTCTGGCCAGCTCCGGGCTTGCGGTATCGCGGATTTCGCGGTTCTCGGCGATGCAGCTGTTGATGGACTCCTCGATGTGCGGAAACTGGCCGATATTCGCCGCGATCTCGGCGAGCTTCGGATGATACTCGGCGCGCTTCATAATGAAAGCCCGAAGCCTGCGCCCGGAGGCCAGCGTCTCGGCTGCGTCCAGCAGTTCGGATGGCTCCAGCATCGCATCCAGTGAGGCCTTTGTTACTTGCGGGCGTATATCGTGGATTCCGCCGAGCGGGAGGTTGTCCTCCTCGCGAATGATCGTCCCGGCCTCGCCGGTTTCCCTCTGGCCCTCGGCGATGGTTGACAAGTCGGCGGTTGGTTTAAGCTGCTGAGCGAGGTCGTCCCCGAGAGGACACGCGGTGCGCTCCCGGAGCATGGAGATGACCCGGTCGTATTCGAGAACCTTCAAGGAGTGGGCGTCCATGACCGGAATATTGTAGCAAAAACGCCCCTCCGAAACAAGGTCGGAGACGGGTGCAGCCTGACTCTACATGGGCGCTCCGGCGCTAGGCCCTCGTGCGAGTCCCAAGTCCGGGGTTCCAGGTTGACGCAGGAATTTTCAACCTGGAGCTTGAAACTTGAAACCCTGAACCTCTGCGGACGCGGAGGATTCCGGCATGCCCTTGTGGAAATAATACTTGTTAATTCACGACCGGAGTACCAAGCAGTTGAACTTCTACCTACGCTCGATTATCCTGGCAATCCTTCTCTTTACGTTGTTTTTCCGCTGCTCCGCTATCCTCGCGGAAGGCGTGTCCTCGACTACGCTGCCAGACGGGATGAAGGTCATCATCCGCGAGTCCCATGCGATCAACCTGGCGGCTGTGGACATCTGGGTGAAGGCCGGAAGTGTCAACGAGACTTCGGCGAACAGCGGCATATCGCACTTCGTGGAGCACATGACCTTCAAGGCTACCGACAAATACGGTCCGGGGCAGATTGACCGCGAGATCGAGGGGCTCGGCGCGGAGTTAAACGGCGGCGCCTCGAGGGATTGGGTCCATTTCTATACCACTGTGGCAAGCGAGTACCTCCCGACGGCCCTCGAAGTCCTCGCGGATGCCATTATGAACGCCCGTTTCCGCCCTGAGGATGTCGAGAAGGAGCGGCAGGTGATCCTGGACGAGATTGCTCGCGCTGAGAGCAATCCATCGCAGCGAGCTCTCCATCTATTCTCGCAGGCGGCGTTTACGGTCCATCCATATCGTCTGCCTCCCACGGGCGCTAGGGAATCTATCAGCAAGCTATCCAGAGATGACCTGGCAGCCTATTACAATCGGTACTACAGGCCCGAGAACACATGCGTCGTCATTGTCGGGGATGTCGTAACATCGGATGTGCTTGCGCTGGCGCAGCGGGCCTTCAGTGGGTTTGGGCGTGCGGTTCAGGGCGGGCAGCCGACTTCTCCGCCGGCTGAGCCGCCGCTGACGTCCGCGAGGGTGCGGCGCTTCCGATCATTGACGGATAAGGCTTATGTTGTGCTCGGATATCACGCTGCTCCTGCTTCCGAGCTGAGGGAAGTCTGCGCTCTCGACACCATTCTGGCATTGCTCGGCGATACGTATCGAGGTCGAATCTCCGCCGCCCTGAATGCGAACGGCATCCAGTTCAGTGCGGCCGCTACCGACTTTATCGCCCAGCGGTATCCGGCGACTTTTTCCGTACTTGTCTCGGTCTCTCCCGCCGATGTTGAGAGGGTTGTGTCCATCCTGCTCTCCGAGTTTCACAGGTTGGGGAGGCACGCGGCGCCGGACAGCGAATTGGAGCAGGCCAAGCGGCTGGTCGAGGGAAGCGACCTGTTCGAGCAAGAGACCGTCTCGGGGCAGGCGAGGGCGCTCGGTCTGTACGAGTCGGTTGCGTCATACGATCTGCTGCTTAAGTACGCTCCAACGGTAAGAAGCATCTCACCGGCGGACATCATGGAGGTTGCGAAGAAGTATTTCGCCGGCAGCAACTGCTGTGTTGCGCTTATTGAGCCGGAGCAGCCGCAAAAATGAGTCCAGGGATCCAGGGGTCCGGTGGATGAGTTTTTGTACCAGCGTTGGCGGAGTCTGGGGCTAACCTGGGCCGGCGGAATCAGCTATAAAAAATCAATTCTCTGATGATGCATAGAGCGATTCTAAGAATATCAACCTTGATCGTGGTCATCGGCATGCTCCTCGGCGCCGCATGTCCCACGCAAGCGGCTTACGAAACCGGCGGCGTGGTGAAGGTCATTCTCAGCAACGGCCTCACGCTTCTGGTGCGTCCGGAGCCCGAGGCGAGCGTGGCGGCTATAGAGGTCTTCGTGCGCGTCGGGGCGCCGGATGAACACGAGCTCAACGCGGGGATCGGGCAATTGCTGGCAGGCTCAATCCTTGCGGGGACGAAGAGCCGCTCCGCCTCAAAGTTGGCCAAGTTGATCTCGGAGGTCGGCGGGAATTTTCACGCCGTCTGGCAGTGGAATTATCTTGAGGTCTATGCCGTTACGCCTCCGCAGACCTGCGAGGAGACGCTGGGTCTACTGGCCGATTCCATTCTGAACTCGAAGCTGGACGCGGCTGCTGTGGAGTATTCGAGGGCCGCGATTCTCAGGGAGGCCCGGCGTCAGGAAGAAGATCCATTCAATTGCGCATATACCGCGCTGAGGCGGCTGGTGCGTCCCGGCACTCCCTATGATCGGTCGTACCTCGGCGATCCGGAGAAAATCAAAGAGATCAGCCAGCAGGAGCTGGCAAAGTTCTACGAAGACCACTTCTCAGCAGACCGCATTGTCATTTCCGTAGTGGGAAATGTTGACGCCGAGCGTGTGATGCGAAAGGTAGAGAAATACTTCGGCAATATGAAGCATTCTGCGCGCTCTCCCGAGGGGAAGGCGGATGTCCGGCCGGGCACAGGCAAGCTGACGATAGAGATGGCCGGGTCGTCTGCATATGTATTGCTCGGATACCCCGCGCCGGGTGTGGACGATCCAGACTACCCGGCGATGTGCGTGGCCAACGTTCTGCTTGGCGGGAATAAGAGCTCGCTCCTCTTTACGAAGTTGAGGGAAGAGCGCGGCCTGGGATATCAGGTGGGCAGCGTCTATCCCGCTCTTCGATTGGGCAGCCACATCGCGGCGTATCTCGGCATGGACTCGGCCAGGGCAACGCCGGAGGCGATCAGCGCCGTGCAGGAGGCCATGCTGGAGCAGGCGGACGTCCTCCGCTCGGGCCGGTTCACTAATGATGACCTGGAGCGGGCGAAGAGGTTCCTGATAGGGAATCACGCCCTGCAGCACGAGAGAACACGCGACCGCGCGTACCACCTCGGCTGGCACGAGGTTATGGGGCTTGGGTATCAGTACGACTTTCAGTACCCGGGCAACATCAGGCGCGTGACCAGGAAGGATGCCGAGCGCGTCTGCAACCGCTTCCTGTGTGAGCCTACCTGGGTTATCCTTTTAGGTACGCAGAATGGGGAGCGCGTGCCTGAGTAGGAACGCCGAGGTGGGGCGTCGCTTATAGCGTATGCGTGTTGATTTTCGACCATGCCTGTGCTATAATCTGTCGCGTGCCCAGGCCAGGTTACATCCTTAATGTTAGAAAGGTAAGCGCAATGTCCATAATGCGGGTAACAGCCCTTGCTGTGCTGGTTTATTCGCTTGCTGTAGCCACATCCCAGGCCGCTCCAAACCAGAAGATTGATGCCGAACTTGCGCGTACCTACGAAACGCTGGCCGCCGAAGTTAAGGCATCCAACCTCGCCGATACGGTACAAACGCTCTCCTCCCGAGGTTCCCGCATTGCCGGTTATCCCGGCTGCGACGCGGCTGGAAAGCACATCTACGAGCAGTTCAAGAAGATCGGCCTGGAGGATATAAAGGTCGAGCCCTTCCACGCTACCGTCCCTGTAGACGGCGGCGCTTCCCTCGAAGTCGGCGGCGGGCTTTACCGGCTTTACCCGATGTGGCCCAATCTCGTGCGGACATCCCAGCTTCCCCGCGAGGGAGTGGAAGGTCCGCTGATCTATGCTGGATCGGGGAAGCTTGCCGAGTTCGACGGCTACGATGTTGCAGGTAGCGTGGTGCTGCTGGAATTCAACTCGGGCTCGGAATGGCTGAATGCGCCGCGCCTTGGGGCGAAAGCCGTCATATTCATAGAGCCTGACACCACCATGCGCGGCGAGGCTGAGGCGAAGTTCATATCCATCCCCATCTCCATTCCGAGATTCTGGATCTCCAAGGCGGATGCCGCTTCCTTGCAAGCCCTATGTGCTGTCCGCTCCTCCCCGAAGGTTCGGGTGAAGTGCCGGATGAAGTGGGAGCGAAGGCTTGCCAACAACATCTTCGGCATCATCAAAGGCACGGACACCAAGCTGAGAGACCAGATAATCGTCATCGAGTCCTTCTACGACTCGACATCCGTCGTCCCATCGCTGGCTCCGGGCGCGGAGAGCGCCTGCGGGATCGCAAGCTTGCTGGAGCTGGCGCGGATTTATAAGAAGAATCCGCCTGCGAGGACAATCTGGTTTCTCGCAACGAGTGGGCACTTCCAAGGCATCCAGGGAATACGCGAGTACCTGGAAAGGCATCTGTCGGACCTGCAGCATCCCGGCGTGGGCGACAGGGCGAAAGCCTGGTTTGCCCGCGCGCTGCCCGGGGTCAAGGATTATTATGTGCGCAAGCCTCCCCAGATATACCTCTTTGCCGGTTTGGACCTCAGCAGCCAGACGAAGGGCGTGGGCATCTTCTACAAAGGCTATTTCTACGATTACCGTGAGGATATTCAGAGCAAATTCTCCGACATCGCGCGAGTCTGTCGGGAGAACTCGGAAAAGGTCGGCGCCGTCCTCGGCTTCGATCCCGGCAAGGCATTTGCGGACGGAGTCAACCCGATTGCCGGCAAGAGCTGGCGCAACTTCATTCCGGGCAAGCTGGCTCTGGATGCGGAAGCCGTGACGCTGGCCGGCGCGAGGGGAGTCTCATTCGTCAGCACGGACGATTCCCGCTCGCTGGTTGATACCCCGTTCGACACGGCGGACAAGGTCAACATCGCTAATCTCTCCCAGCAGACAAAGCTGCTCGCCTGCCTGTTCCACCATATCCTGAACGATACGAACAGCCCCGAGGTCGTCAATGTGCCGAAGTTCCCCATCACCGAAGTGTCGAACTTCTCCCGGATGACTCTCCAGGGAGGGTTTGGCAAGCTTCAGGGCCAGGTGCTTATTCTGAACCTCAAGAAGGGCTACATCCCGAACGATCCGGTGGTCAACAGCCTGGTAGTCTGGCGCGGATGGAGAATTGGCCCTGCCCATGTTCTGAATAAGACCATGATGGGCGTTCGGGGGAACATAGTCCAGATAGTGGATAAGGATGCCAGGTTCAAATTCCCAGGGATGGCTCCATTGACGGCATACCCTGGCGTCGGGCGTTTGATGGTAATGGCGGCTTACCGGCTGGATGAGGAAACCGGCGAAATCGTCTACTCGCCGGATATGGGGATCTTCGGTGCGGACTATTATCCTACGGAAGTACCAATGAGCTCGGGGATCAAGGATATCCCGCTGGTCGTCTTTAAGTGCCGGGCTACCTCGATATTCGATCTGGTTGATCCGCAGGGGTTGCGGATGCTTCAGCAGATAGATATTTTCGAGGGTGACACGAATGGACGGCCGAGAATGTTCGGCTATGCTCTCGCCGTTCCCGAGTGGCAGGTGTCATATGTAGAGGATGTCGCAGTCATATTCACGATGCCGAAGACGCGCCTGAAGATCATCATGGCAGCCGGTCCTGCGGCGGTGAGACTCCTGCTGATCCACTCCACGCCCGATAACCCCGAAGGCGATGGCTACGTCGTCGGCGGCGTCAGCTCGATCACGAACACTCCCCTCATGGTCGCCAAAGATATGTGGAACCTGGACGAGTTCAGAATCGCCCGCCTGAAGAAATACCGGATCATCAATGAGGGCATAGACAGGCTGCATGCGTTGGCGAAGCGCGAGATGAAGTTTGCCGAGGCTGCTTTGGCAAGGAAAGAGTACTCGACGTTCGATGCCCACGCGCGGGCCGCCTGGGGTTATGAGTCCAGAGCCTATCCGGATGTCCAGAAGACCGCGAAGGATGTTGTCAACGGAGTCCTCTTCTACCTGGCGCTGCTGCTCCCGTTCGCGTATTTCTGCGAGAGGCTCTTTTTCGGTTACTCCGACCTGAAGCGCCAGCTTCTGGCGGCATTCGCGATATTCCTGCTGATATTCCTTGCATTCAAGTTCTTCCACCCGGCTTTCGATATCACGATGAACCCGGTGATCGTGTTCATCGCCTTCACCATGCTTGCGCTGAGCCTCCTGGTCATGGTCCTGGTGGCGAACAGGTTCGAGGAGCAGTTGAAGGCCCTAAACCGGGCTATAAGCGGCGTGCACAAAGTGGATATAGGGCGCATGAGCATCGCGGCGGCGGCATTTTCGCTCGGGATATCCAACATGAGGCGGCGGAAGGCCAGGACGATGCTGACTTGCATAACCCTCATCCTCCTCACGTTCACTGTATTGTCGTTTACCTCGATAGTTCAGACCATGCGCTTCAACAAGGTGCCGGCGCCGGGAAAGCCCAGGTACAACGGCATTATGCTCCGAACGGCCATGTGGGAGCCGCTCCAGGAGACGGCCTACCGCCTGCTGAAAGACGAGTTCGGCGAGACCCGGGCTGTTTCACCAAGGGCATGGCTCTTCGGCGCCTGGCTGGGCGAGCAGACCTTCCTGACGCTCAAGCGCAACGATAAGACCTACGATGCCAAGGGTGCGGTAGGTCTCACGCCCGAGGAAAAAGAGGTTACCCACGCGGACAGGGCTCTCAGAAAGGGAGGCTGCTGGTTCAAGGAGGGGGATATGTACACCGCCATAATTCCGAGCGCTATCGCCGATGCACTTGAAATCTCCGACCAGGATGTGGGCAAGGCCAAGATAACCTTCAGCGGTGTGGAGTATACCGTCATCGGAATCATTGATAACAAGAAATTCAAGAGAATTACCGACCTCGACCGGGAGACGCTCACCCCGGTGGACTTCATTATGATGCAGAAGCTGACCCAGCAGGGGAAGACGATGGGCGAGGCGGGCTTCCGCGAGTACATGCACCTCGAACCCGATGCCACCTTCTACGTTCCCTACCGGACCCTGATAAACCTGGGAGGCGAGATCCGGTCCATAGCGATTGATTTCGTTACCCCGGAGGAAGTGAACACCGTTCTGAAAAAGCTCATGCCTCGCCTGGGGCTGAACCTCTATGCCGGCATGGGCGACAGGGTCTACCGCTACAGCTCCATCGCCGCCAAGACAGGCAAGGGGTTCGGCGCGGTCTTCGTCCCAATTCTAATAGCTACCCTGATCGTATTGAACACCATGCTTGGATCGGTCTACGAGCGGGTCAAGGAGATCGGCATTTTCAGCTCGCTGGGGCTGGCGCCGAATCATATAGCAATGCTGTTCATGGCGGAGGCGATGGTCTACGCCATCCTCGGCGCGGTTGCCGGTTACCTGATCGGTCAGATGGCATCGAAGCTGATATACACCTTTGGCCTCCTGCCCGGATTGTACCTTAATTTCAGCTCGCTTTCGGCGGTTCTATCTACGCTCATAGTGGTGGGAGTCGTTCTTCTATCCACCATTTATCCGGCGCGGAAGGCGTCCGAGGTCGCTACTCCGGCTATCGAGCGAAGCTGGAAGGTCCCCGATCCTGTTGGCGACGTGTGGAAGATCGGGCTGCCGTTCGCGGTTACCGGCGAGCAGGCCAAGGGCGTGAGCGGGTTCATCACCGAGTGGTTCCAGGCATACGAGGAGTACTCCGTCGGCGACTTCGTCACGCAGGATGTCGTCACTTTGGGGTTCAAGGGCGAGCATGGCGACGGCTATCGGGTTAGATGCCGCGCCTGGCTCGCTCCGTTTGACCTGGGTGTCAGCCAGGAGGTCATCCTGGAGACGATCCCCACGTCCATGGAGGATGTGTACGAGATAAAGCTGACCATTAACCGCGAGAGCGGGGACATATCTAACTGGAAGCGCGTAAATCGAAGATTCCTCAACACCCTCAGAAGGCAGTTCCTGATCTGGCGCACCATGAGAGCCGAGGAGCGCGAGCGGTACCTTAGCGGTCAGGAGATTGCCGCGGCGCCGAGCGGCGTGAGCGCGCCTGTGACGAAGCCACGAACTGCCCGATAGAAAGGGAGAGCGGATATTGGCGGACGAAGGAAGCACGATCGAGGAAGTCAGGGAACGAGCGGAGCAGACGGCGACTGAGGCCGGTGAGCCGATAAAGTACGAAGATGGGTTCACGATGAAAGCAGTCGTGGGCGCTATATTTATCGCCTTTATCATGCTTCCGGGCGCGCTCTATCTCGGGCTGGTCGCCGGACAGGGGTTAGGCCCTGCTGCGCAGTGGGTCACCATCGTTCTCTTCGCCGAGGTCGCCCGGCGCTCGTTCGTACCGCTGAAGCGCCAGGAGATATACATCCTCTTCTACATCGCCGGGTCTCTGGTGGCCATGGGAGCGGCGGATAAGGGACTTTCCGGCGGCGCATTCGGGAATCTCGTCTGGAATCAATACTTCATCCAGTCTCCACAGGCAGTGGCAATCGCAAGGCACATACCTGCCTGGGTAGTGCCTCAGCCTGGCTCCAAAGCCCTCATCGAGCGCACGTTCTTCGACTCCGCATGGGCTGTACCTATCGCTCTCCTGGCTGTCGGCGAGATCTTGGGCCGGCTGAACTGGATCGGTATGGGGTACTTCCTGTTCAGGATTACCTCGGATGTCGAGCGGCTGCCGTTTCCGATGGCGCCCGTCGCGGCGGCCGGCGCTACCGCCCTCGCAGAGGCATCCACCAAAGAGGAGTCCTGGCGGTGGCAGGTGTTCTCCATCGGCACAATGGCGGGTTTGGTATTCGGGTTCTTCTACCTCGCGCTGCCGATATTTACAGGCGTGCTCCTGAGCAAACCGATCATGCTCATCCCTATACCCTTCATTGATTTCACGCGGAACACCGAAAACATACTCCCGGCTGCGCTGACGGGGGTATCGGGCGACCTGACCAACTTGCTCATCGGGTTCGTGCTGCCGTTTCACATGCTCGCCGGCATGGTGACCAGTTCCATCCTGTGCCAGATCGTGACCAATCCGATATTGCAGAAGCACGACCTCCTGCCGACATGGCGTTACGGCATGGGCACCATAGATACTCAGCTCTCGACGAATTTGGACTTCTGGATGAGCATCGGCATCGGCATCAGCGTGGTCGTAGCGCTCATCGGGATCGTCACCATCGTCAGTACGGCTATGAAAGCCAAAAGCCAGGCCAGGGAGCGACGGGGCAGCCTGTACACGATTCCGGAGGGGAGGGGCGATTTCCCCATATCATTGGCCCTCGGAGCCTGGCTCGTGGCGACGCTCGGATATATCATCATCGCGCACAGGCTCGTGCCGGCCTTCCCTCTGTGGATACTGGTCGGGTTCGGACTATTCTATTCGCCTCTCATGTCCTACGTGAACGCCCGAATGTACGGCCTGACCAGCATGGGCGTCGGGCTGCCGTATCTCAGGGAGGCGACGATTCTGAAATCCGGATACAAGGGTCTGGACGTCTGGTTTGCGCCGATACCGATCTACGATATGGGCTGGGCGGCGCAGAGATTCCGCGAGGTCGAGCTGACCGGCACGAAGTTTACCAGCATATTGAAGGCCGAGGCTTTCATGCTGCCGGTAATGCTGATCGCCGGTTTTCTCTTCTGGGCCTTCTTCTGGCACACCAGCCCCATTCCATCGCCGCAGTTCCCATTCGCGCAGAAGTTCTGGCCGCTTCACGCGACGATTCAGTCTATCTGGATTACCTCGAACCAGGGTGGGGATAGCTGGCTGTTAAAAGCATTGAAGCCGCCGCTGATGGTATGGGGCGGCGCCGGCGCGTTGGGCCTGTACGGGCTGGTTTCCGCATTCAAGCTGCCGGTGCTCTTTTTCTATGGTGCGGCCGGCGGTGCGGGACTGATGCCGCACGGCGTTATCCCGCAGTTTACCGGCGCGTTGCTCGGCAGGTACTACTTCGCGCGGAGGTTCGGCGCGGACAAATGGCGCATGTACACTCCCGTATTGCTGGCCGGCTTCTCGTGCGGCATGGGCCTGATGGGAATGAGCTCCATTGCGCTGGCGTTGATCTCTAAATCCGTAGCCTACCTCCCGTACTAGGAAGATCGCCGGTGAGAACGCCTTTGAAATTGCTGTATCGTGATCCGGAGCTTTGACTTCCCGCGGCTTTGGGTTGTAACATAGATATATGAACGATAAAAGCAGCCGCACCTGGGTCGGCTGGCAGGGAGTAGTTGCCGAGGTCCCTGCGGACTGGAATCTGGCCGCAGTTAGCGGTGACGAGAAGAGCGGATACTTCCGCGTGGACAGCGCCGGCAGCCTCATGCTGGAGGCCAAATGGTCCAGCGTCGGCAGCCAGGTGGACCTATACAGCAAGCTCGATGCCTATCTCAGCGACATGCGGCGCAAGGCTCGCAAGCGCAGGACGAGCTTCGAGCATAAGATAAAATCGAAGGACGCGGGCGTGCTCGCGTTCTCCTGGCGGTCGGATAGAAAAGCGCAGGGCAGGCTCTGGAGGTGCGACGGATGCGGGCGGGTCATCATCGCCCAGGTGAGCGGAAGCCCGTCGGACGATGTTCAGAACCTGGCCTCCCAGATTCTGCCGACGATCCAGGATCACTCCGAGGACGGCTGGCGGACCTGGGCGATGTACGATCTGATCGCGGACGTGCCGCCCGGATATGTGCTGGAGAAGCACCAGTTGATGTCGGGGTACATCCAGCTACTCTTCCGAAAAGGGAGCAGCCGGCTCGTGATCGAGCGTTGGGGGCTTGCGAACGTTGCCCTGAAGCATGCTGACCTGCGCGAGTGGTTTGCCGACCGAGCCGCATACGATCTCAAGCCGTATCGGTATTCGATTCAAGATGTCGAGTTCGAGGAGGAGTCGGGCATCCGGATCGCGGGCCGCAGGGCCGGGCTTAGACAGGCGCTCAAGTCGGCTTATGAGCTCATAACCCTGCGCAAGCCGGCCATGTACCTGGATGGCTACGTATGGGTGTGTCGGGAGTCGAACAGGATTTACTCGATTCAATCGCTGCACCCGAAGAATGAAGACATAGCGGACGAAGTGCTCGAAAGAGTAGGTTGTCACTGACATGGGCGTCGTCTATAACGTGATTGCACAATACCTGCCGTTCGTGCGGAAGAAGCCGATCCTGACTAGGGACCAGGCGCTGCGTGCTCGTCCTCTTAGAAATCCCGCGCTGGAATGGGAACGGGGCGACGAGGGCGAGATTCGCCTTCTCATCCCACGCAGGAAGGACCTTGTGGGCAGGGCGCTCTGCTGTATATTGCGCGCGCCGGAGCACAGGGAGATCATCCTGGACGACGTAGGCTCGGACATCTGGGAGCTCTGCGATGGGGAGCACAACCTGGAGGCGATTGTCTACGCCGTGTCCAAGAAATACAAGATGACGCGGCGGGAGTGCGAAACCTCGGTGAGCGCATTTCTTAAGATGCTGGGTGAGCGAAAGTTGCTCGGTTTTCAGGTGGGAGGCCGTCAAAGGAAATGAGCAGGATAGCAGGCCGGGCGGAGCTGGGCAGACAAATTCAGCTTCCCCTCAGCAAGGCGTTTGCGATCAGTCTGAAGAGCATCAGGATAAGGTTCTGGCGCTCCATGATTACTGCGGGGGGCATATTCCTGGGGATTGCGTTTCTGGTCTCGGTGCTCACTACCTCGCTCGTGCAGCAGCATATTCCCGGGGCGATGGAGGCCGATCCTTCCGCACTGGCGGCTGCAAAGAACCGCCAGACCTGGCTGGTCGTCATGTCGCTGATCGTTTGCACGGTCGGCATCACAAACTCCATGCTCATGTCCGTGACCGAGCGGTTCAAGGAAATCGGCACGATGAAGTGCCTGGGCGCTCTGGATATATTCATCGTGAAGCTGTTCCTCCTGGAATCGGGCATTCTGGGGATCATCGCCTCATTTGCGGGCTGGCTGGTGGGTTTTGCGAGCATCTGGCTGCTGGCGCTGGGAGGTCACGGCTGGGCGGCAGCAGGAGGCATACGAGTCGCGCAGATTCTGACCACGCTCGGCATCGGGGTGGGGATTGGCATGCTGCTTACCGTGATCGCCACCATCCCACCGGCGATTCGCGCCGCCAAGATGCCGCCGGCAATGGCGCTCAGGACGGAAATATAGACGGGATAGAGGGTGAGGAACGACATGGCAGCGAATGAATATGTAGTACGAACGAAGGACCTCTGCAAAGAGTTCACGATGGGCGATCAGGTTCTGCGCGCCCTCGACGGCGTGCATCTGGACGTATTCAGGGGCGAGTATATCTCC
>Ga0315274_10008468_pt1 | contig 14896 bp, 7 predicted proteins | sample YL17G02_20_MG_FD_203700 | JGI IMG/M metagenome (GOLD analysis project Ga0315274, IMG submission 203700) | Sediment microbial communities from Yellowstone Lake, YNP, Wyoming, USA - YL17G02_20 | ecosystem: Environmental > Aquatic > Freshwater > Lake > Sediment | place: USA: Wyoming | collected... | reverse complement strand
ACTCTTCGTGATGATGGTTTCTGCAGGTGGATATACTTTGCATATCAGCATTCAGCCCATGAAATTCTCATAATTCCTGAGTTTTGGTCAATGATTTTCTTGTCAACCTTAATGGTTATGACACTTTTGTACTTATTTTTCAGAAAACTGGAAATGAAACTGAGATTGAGCACCCTGTGGATGTAAGTGGCGGATAATTGGAAAAGTTGAATTATTGATAAGATAAATTATGATGCGGTAATACGCATAGAACTTAATCCCACAAATTTTAAATGTCAGGAAATCGTATTGTTTTAATGCTTAAATGAAGAAAGGAGAATGGAGAAATTGAAGAGAAATATCAGTTTTAATGCTGTTGCTTTGCTTTTGATTTCGTTGATGCTACTCAGTTCATTGACGTTCTTATCGTCTAACATAAGTTATGCTCAAGAAAACATTACTTTCACTTCTGGCGTAACAATGGGCTTCACTAGCACCCAAACAATGACATTCAGACCCGATGATATATCGATGAAATTCGGAACAGGCATCCGAATGCAATTCACTGAAACCATTCCTGATGGTGTGCTTAATCCATGTGACTTGATTCTAGTATCGTGGCCGCCGGGTTACATGCCTACTGAATGTTCATGGTGGGAAGTACTTGATCCTTTGACTGGTGGACTACTTGGGGAAATCCACATAGACGGTCTCGGAGGACCAGGTGAAGTTCACATCGATTATGTCTGGCCTGGACCAATTCAGATCCCAGCTGGTATGCCTATTTGGGCTGAAATGAAAATTTCCGAAGTAGACCCATGTGTGACCTACGTTGTTCACGAGCCTGCACATTGGTGGCCTTGGCCATGCACTTGGTGGATGATAATAGACCCTGAAACTGGCGAACCGTCGGGCTTTGATTTTCACGTTGACTGGACTAACGAGAGCTGCGAGTTTCACATAGATATAGTGAGACCCCACCCCTACATGGTGTTTCCAGTTTACGAGCTAGAGGCACGCCTTGAAATGATAGACGAGATTCACCCATGCGATTGGTTCACAATCAGTGACCCACAAGGATTTATTCCAGACCCTTGCAGCTGGTGGGAAATACTGAATCCTTCAGGAGAACCAACAGGCTTAGAATTCCATGTGGATGAATCTGGAGGAGGAAGATTTCACGTAGACGACGTAATACCTCTACCATACATCAAACTACCTTGGGGACCATCAACCAGCATCACTGTTAGGAAGAAGATTGACACGATACAGCAATGCTCTTGGTTTAAAGTCACTGACCCCGCGAACACGCCTGAACCTGGTTCATGGTGGAGAGTAACGCATCCTGACGTTGGCGATGTAGAATTCCGTGTTGATGCATCAAACCCTGACGGAACCTTCCACGTAGAATATTCAACTCAAGGAATCCCCTTTGCCCCACAAGTATATCAGGTAATGGCTGAGAAAAAAATCGGCAATATCATGCCATGTGACTCGTTCTCACTCTATCAAGGCCCGCTTCCAGGAAAGTGCTCATGGTGGAGAATAATTTCGCCAACGGAATGGGCTGGCATAATCTTCCATGTGGACTCTAATGATGGAATTAGCAGGTTCCACGTGGATGATGTGCAAGGCCAATTACCGCCTATAGCGATTCCGCCATGGCAGGTGACATCTGAGCCATACGAGCCGTCGCAGGAACCTCCATCATGGTACATTAAATCGCCATACCGTGACTATGCACCAAGCGGAATGCCGGACTTTGATGAAAGACAAGACGATTGGTGGTGGCGTTCATGGGCATATCCTGACGCCGTTGCAGTTTGGCAACACTTTAGCGACCAGTATAGTGACTGGGACATCTACTATTCGATCTACACCGATCCTAATATGTGGTGGACATTAGGCACTGATAACGCACGCCCTATAATCTCAGACAGCCCTATGGCGATGCCGTCCCTTCCAGGCGACGATAAACAGCCAGCTATTTCATGGTATTCAAGTAACTACGCAATCGCCGTATGGCAACATCAATACAGTCCAGGAAGCCAATGGGACATCTTCTATTCATTATTCACGCCAAATGTTGGATGGACTAACCCAGCTCCAATAGTGCAACTATCTGGTGACGATTATGACCCAGCAATAGCCTTCGACACAAACGGATGGGCGGTATGCGCATGGGTACATGGAACCTCACCAAATGCAAAAATCTACTATTCAATGTGGAACCCCGGCATAATGAGTTGGGTAGGTCCGAACGCTCAATTGAATGCTGGTCCATGGCAAGGAAATGCAGCAATGCCCGAAATAGATGTAGATTCAAACCACAAACTGGTTACGATATGGACTGACACCTCAGCTGGACAGACTAAAGTATACTTCTCATGGGCAGCCTTCAACCCACCGGCCGTCCCTGCTTGGACAGCACCAGCGGTTATTCCAGGCTGTCCAATCGGCATGAATTGGCAGAAAGGACTTTCACCCAACAACTTAGGCAACAACCTCATGGACTGGGGGCTTCCAGCACCTTCAGCCGGCTTAGAACCACTCTACTACGCGAAATTTAACCCAGGCGGAGCCGGTTGGAATCCAGGAGCAACCCAGATAAATCCTCCACAAACAAATGGCGAACACCCCGACCTAGCCTATGACTTCAACAACAACGCAATCGCAGTTTATACACAGTGGCCAACCGGACAAATATGGTACTCCTTCTGGAATGGTGGAAACTGGCAACCAGTCAGCGGAGCATTTGCCGCCACTGCCGGTTTCGGAGCCGCACGCCCAGATCAGTGGCCCGCGTTAGCGTTCATTAAGAACAACAAAGGAATTCTGGTGTGGAACTCGTATCCAGAACCCTATGGAACAGGTTGGAGAAGCGAAATCTACTACTCAGTCTACACCCCGACTTATCCAGCAGATAGCTGGACTCAGGCGAAGAAAATCTACGAGCCAAATAACCCCGCGCTTTTCCTAACAGGAGACGACTACTATGTCGATATTGCATCACCTACTGGAAGTCCAACAACACGAATGTCTTATCCGCCTACACCTCCAGCACCAGCTGACCCATATTGGACATGGTGCGGACCATTAGCAGTTGCAAACTCCATATGGTGGTTTGACTCCAAATACGAACTAAATGCTGTTCCACCGCCAACAATAAGCGATGGCTTCCCACTCGTAACATCCTACAACCCAGGCGTCTGGGATGACCATGATCCCCAAAACGTACAACCATTCGTCGAGCACTTAGCCTACCTAATGGACTGTGACGGCATGAGAACCAAACTGTGTCACGATGGCACAACCGTTTGGGACATGCAAGCAGGAATAACACAGTACCTCTCATGGAGCGGAGTTAACCCACTTGGAGACGTAAACGGAGATGGCATCGTTGATCAAACAGACTACAGTCTAGTACAGTCTGCTCTAGGAAGCATACCAGGCAGTGCAGGCTGGAACCTTGCTTACGACATTTATCCTGAGACTGTTACAGGTCCTCGAACAGCAGACAACATCATCAACCAAAGCGACCTAGATCTGGTGAATATTAACCTCGGCAAGAAAGGAATGTTCTACGAACACACTACCGACGTGTACCCAGACTTCTACTACATAGAAGGAGAAGTTGAGAAATGTCAAGATGTAGTCTTGCTGCTTGCCTTCCATCAAAATGGAGTTCGCGATGGCGGGCACTTCGTGACAGTGGCAGGAGTAAACTCAACTGCAAGCCAATACCAATTGTTAATCAGCAACCCCATAAGAGACGACTTCGAAGGAGGAGGGACTCCAGCCGGGCGTTCCCCAGTTCCACATGTGCACGGACCAGAACCGCCATACACAACACACAACAACGCTAGCCTAGTTTCACAAGACGCGTGGACAGTGAGGTACAACGCAGCTGGAGGCTACTGGTACTTAGAAGGATACTTCAGCGACCCAGCATGGGAAGCAAGAATAGAATTCGCAGTAATAACATCACCCACAGAATGGGTGCACGACGTTGCAGTCAAAGACTTGAAATCGTCTAAACCAGTAGTCGGTAAAGGATTCAACTGCAGTCTAAATGTAACTGTCACTAACGAAGGCGATTTCCAAGAAACATTCGACCTAACCTTCTACGCTGAAACTATGCTGCCTCCAGAAATCATAGATACCATAACAGTTACCGACCTATTAGTCGGTGAAACGAGAAGTATCATCTATGAATGGAACACTTCCAGCTTTGCTAAGGGGAACAACTACACCATAAGCGCGTATGCTTGGCCTGTCATGGGAGAAACGGACACAGACGATAACAGGTTCATCGACGGCCGCGTGTTCATATCAGTGGTTGGTGATCTTGGCGGCGGCGTGCCTCCGAAGTTCTTTAATTGCGACGGAAAGTGTGACGGTAAAGACTTGTCACTGTTCCTACAGTGCTTCAAAGGGACAGCTCCGCCAGAGGCTATGTACCTGGGCGATCTAGGCGGCGGCGTGCCTCCGAAGTTCTTTAATTGCGACGGAAAGTGTGACGGTAAAGACTTGTCACTGTTCCTACTGTGCTTCAAAGGACTAGGTCCTTGACCCATAAACTCCCCTTTTTTTATTCGTCTTTTATGAAGATTCCCTGCGCCACTTCCAGTTCATGCGGCGTATGTGCCGAGTCACGCTTCGCAGCTTAAGCTTGGACTGTACAGCGGAGCATTAATGCGACTTTGGCCGCTTAGATTGTACTGCAGAAAACAGGGAAAAGCAAGCACGCGCCGACGAAAAAAGTGGGTTTTCGGGAGATTTGAGACGTTAGAAGTCCCTTCTCTCTGCTGTTGATTTTGAAGTTAGGTGTGTTAAGGCGAAGTATGAAACTAGAACAAAAAGAGCTGGAGTAACGTTCTACAACAGTGAATGTGAAGTCTATCTGAAGAAGTATCTAGCCTCAAGAAAAGACAACGACAACAAGCTTTTCAAAATTGGTTATAGGCAGTTTCAGATGATTTGGAAGAAAGCAAGTAAGGCAGCAGAGTTCAAGATTACTCCAAGTTTTGCGTAAGTGGCATTCAACAGAACCAGGCGAATTAATGGTCCCAGACAGATTTGTCGATTTCGATTTTAAGGTTTAAACAATCACAAGCGACATAATTTCACCAACTCTACCATAACTTATTTGCACGGGCCTTTGAGCCAACCTAAGCTTCCAAGTTCTTTAACCATTATGGCCCGCTAGTTCGGTTTCTGTGGTTTATATTTCCCGGTTTCATCAGTTGTACATGCACTAACCTTTTTTGCGCAATTTACGGGGGGGGGGCTAAAACTAAATCTGCTGTGCGTTTTACGGTGGTGTAATTAGGAATTCTATGGATGCTTCGGGGCAGTATGGTACGCCGCCCGTTGTAGGTAGGTTGGTGTAAGCATTGGCGTACACAGCCGCAACGCCTATGTATGCCCATTTCGGAATTCCGACGGACATCAAAAGAATCACCGACGTGCCAGGTGATATTACCCAGTCTTGCAAGGTGATAAGCCCTATGGGAACGTTTTCGACGTCGCGGGCAACTACGGTGAATGTGACTGTCTTTGAGGTGAAGGCGATGTTTTTGGCAGTGATGTTAAAGTGTATTTGTTCTCCCTTTGCGAATACTGTCTTTCCAGCACCATTAGGGTCAACTGTTTTAACAGCTAGTAGTTCTATTATCCATCCAACTCTGAATGTTAGGGTGTCGCTGACGTTTTTTCCCACGATTTCGACGCTGGCGAAAACTGTGTAATTTCCAAACGTTGCATTTGACGCCAGCCTAAACGTAACCATGGCTATTCCGCTCGCGTTTGTTGCGCCCACCCTGTAGTCAATTGTCTGTCCTGTTGGATCCTTCACTTCAAAGGCTACGAACTTGTATTCTATAGGTTCGCAGGTGTAATGTGCTTCGCCGTATAAAATCACTTCTTCTTGGGGTGCAAATGCATCGCTAGGCTGGTCGGAGCCCTTACCGCTGTATGGCTCAGGCTTCTGGGTATATATGTCAAGTAGAGGCCCTATAACCTTGAAGGTGAGCATATCGCTGATCGTTTGCTCTGCAACAGAGGTTGTCGCAAGCGCGGTCCATGTTCCAAAGATTTCTGGTAAGCAGTCTCCGCGTATGGTGAAGCTTATCGTTGCTAATCCATTTGCATCGGTCATGTTGCTCCTGTAGAGCACCGCTTCTCCGATAGCATTCCTCACCTCGAAACCTACAAGCTTGTATTCCACAGGCTCTCCATTGTATGTCACTAAGGCTGTTAGTTCCACTATTTCTCCCGGTGCAAAATCTTCGCTTGGTTCGTTTGGTCCCTGCCCGCCCTTCTGGTTGTAAAGGTCTATCGCGCGTCCTTCTGCGGATAGGATGGGTGAGACTTGAACCATGTTTAGCACAGCGATGCAAAAGATGAGAGGGAAATAAATGCGGAGCAGTTTTCGCTTCAAACATATCACCAGTTTTCTCGTTTACACTATATGATTAGCGCAGCTATTTGTTTCCCCTCTCCGTTGACCGGGTAACCCGTTCAAGATTGCGTGATGTACATGTACTTTGCTGTGTTAGGAGTATAAATGTCTTTTTAGAACTATGTTCTATATGTTTTTGCGAGTGGTGTTCATTTCCATGCAAGTTTTGTCTGGGTTTTATAGTTGCTTTGGTGGTTTTCGGTGAGTTAGAGGGTGTGTGTTTTCTTTGGGGGATGGTTGGGTTTTGCTGTTTGTTGATTAGTTTTTGTGGTCTGCATTTTTGGTTCACAAGTTATGATTAGTTTTGAGTTTCAAGGTGGAAGTGGGGTTTGGTTGGATGGGTGTTGAAGTTAAGAGGCCTATTGTTGTTTCTGATTTGGTTGTTGGGGGTTTTGGAGCTTTGGTTTTGCTTTGAAGTGGTCTTTTCGGATGGTGACCGAGCCTTGTGTTTTTCCGTTTGTACCGAACATTTTTGATTCGGTTTTTCTTTTTGCTTCTGGTTTGTATCTGATGTTGAGCAGAATGATTCGTGTTAAACAGCGTTGGACCTTTGTTTGTTGTAACTAAAAAGGGGAGAGGTTGAAGACGTTAAACGCGCTTGGGCATTGCTAAATCGCATTGTTCATGTCAGTTTCTGGTTGCCTTCCAAGCACGCGTGCGCCCTCCTCACACTTCTACGTACCAAATCATAGGTATCTATCCAAGCCCAACGATATCGAACAAATTCATGTCAATTCCCTGAATTTAGCAACACGCCAGCGCGGGCGCGTGCGCTCCTCTTGTTATAAGTATCCAGCCGTCAACGAGAGTATTATCTCCTATATCTATCTCACCCGGAACCTTTGTAGCACCCCAAGAAGAGAACTAAGTCTTTACCATCGACTACTCCATCATATTCAAAGAACCGAGGCGGTGAACCTCCTCCAAGATCAGCTAGGTACATGGCTTCAGCTGGAGCTAATCCTCTGAAGCATAGCATAAACAGAGCAAGGTCCTTAGAGTCTACTAAATCATCAAAAGCGAAGAATTGCGGCGGCGAGCCCCCTCCAAGATCACAAATTTTGCGCGTGCTCACTTCAAACGTCAGGGCATCTTTGCACACTTCATTTGCCACGTTAACTGTTCCCAAGACTGACCAGTTGCCGAACACATTCTGGTCTGGCCATGGGAATCTGAAGCTTACATTTGCGACACCATCTTTGCCTGATACGGCTGTGCGCACGCTGAAGGCTTCTCCGGTTGAGTCGATTATCACGAACGTAACAATCCTATTTTCTACAGGCGCAAGGTTGTAGGTGGCGAGTGCGAAGAGGAAAACTTTATCCTGTGGTGCAAAAGGGTAGCTGGGCCTATTAGGTCCTTGTCCACCGTTTGGATATGGGTATTGCGTGTAAACGTCGATGTTCGGACCAATGCTTGCGCGAGCCGGCATCAACATGCCTACCCAGAGCAGCATAAACACTATTCCAAAAACTGCCTTCTTCATTCCCTTTCCTCCTTCTGTTCTGCTAAACATTCTATTTGCTGAGTTGTATTTCTCTTTTTCCCAATGCGCAATAATAAACTAATGACTTGGTGCATTAAAAGTGTGTGCATCTTAAGAAGCGCGCGCCGCCTTGGACTTAACATATTTCCTGCGCCTGCATACTTGTTAAAACATGCTAGATGATGCCTCAATAAACGATTTATACCAGAAGTTCTATTATTATATTGGGCTCCACGCGCGCATGAGAAAGGAGGGACCGGAGCTTGAAAAGAAAAGCTGTCAGCACTATTATCATAGTAATACTAGCACTCAATGTGTTCTGGCTATTTTTTAACACGTCAGCAGCTTTACCTGTCACGAGAAGAGTTCCTGAAGACTATCTTACAATTCAAGCAGCAATAAATGCAGCCAGCTCAGGCGACACAATTCTGGTTGCCGCGGGAACATACCCTGAATATGTATGTGTGAACAAGTCAGTCACGTTGAAAGGAACTAATCGCCAATCTATAATAACAGGAGGCCCGGGCAGCGCTACTCGAGTTGTCGACGTGAAAATAAGCAACGTGGAAATCAGTGGCTTTACCGTTCAGGGTCCAGCACTTTCCTACAAAGGCATTTATGTCGAACCCCCATTAGAACAATACTTCACTAACATTAACATTACTGACAATACTGTAATACGCTGCAACGACGGAATATTCTATTCACGCTCTTCAAAATGCTTCGCCACAAACAACACGCTACAGGGCAACACCTACGGTATAAGACTTTATGACTCAAACCATAATATAGTAGCGGAAAACTTCATAAATGCTTCGGGTTATTACGGCATCACCTTCTACGCTCGCTCTTACTATAACAACATAACCGAAAATACAGTTATGAAAGGTAAATACGGCGTTCTGCTTGAATATGCAAACAATACGACAATGTATCTTAACACCATAAAATCAAACACAGAATATGCTATCCGCCTTTCCTACACGTATTACTCACTCATCATAGGCAACACCTTAGAGAACAATAAATATGGTGTTTACATCTGGAACTGCAGCCAAAACCAGTTCTACTACAACAACTTCATCAACAACACAATTCAAGCGGAAAAATATGACGCTGTATTAACAGCAAACATATGGGATACGAACATACTCCCAGGTACGAAAGGAAACTACTGGAGCGACTACTCAGGTGTTGATGACGGAACCGGCGTAGGCAGATGGGGTGAATCAAGAATAGCAGGTGATGGCATAGGTGACACAAGGATTCCGCATTCCCAAGTTGCTGGGGTGTCTTGGTTTGGTTTGGATTGGTACCCACTCATGTATCCATGGACTCCGGTTCCTCCAATATACCCAGTTGCCATTTTCACATGGAGCCCACTCGAACCAATACGTTACCAACCTGTAACCTTCAACGCTTCAAAAAGCTACGACGTAGAAGGCACAATTATAAGTTATAAGTGGAGTTTCGGCGACGGCAATACAACAACTGTTACAAACCCGATAGTATTTCATACCTTCACTGATCCTGGAAACTACACAGTAACCTTAACAGTAACAGACAATGATCTTCTAACCAACTCCACGTCGCATATCGTAAGTGTTCTGTTCTGCAAACTTAAAATAGACGTTTACACGCAGCAGCCAGAACCATATAGTGGCAGAGGCCCAAATCAACCCAGCGACGCTTTTGAACCACAAAGCTTAGTCGAACTATACGCTGAAGTGACATATAACTATGAACCAGTAGAGCTAAAAATGGTAGGTTTTCAAGTATTCTACCCAGATGGCGCACAGTTCTACTTTTGGAACAATAATACAAATGCAAGTGGGATTGCATGTGCAGCCTTTAGACTACCGAGTAACGCGACCTTTGGGATTTACACAGTGTTCGCCCAAGTTTCTGTTAGTGAGGAAACTGCTAATGATACGCTAACCTTTCTATGCGGCTGGGTGATAGAAATAGTAGACGTCAAAACATTTGATCAATACGGCGCTTCGAAAAACGTCTTCAGCCAAGGTGAAACGGCATACTTCAGTATAGACATTAAAAACATGGCATTCACTTCAAGAAATGTAACAGTAACCGTTTCCTTGCATGATGAAACAAATCAGTTAATGGGTGCAACATATATATCGCTGAATGTTCCTTCGGGTATCCACAGTTATAGCATGGTATTCGGCGTGTCAATTCCTTACTGGGCCTTTGTCGGATCAGCAAAAGCATATGTTAACGCTTTAAAGCCGATCTATGAAGGCGGCTTTCCGTATTGCCCTGAGCACTCAGTAGATTTCATAATTGTGATATGATGAAGCAAAGTATGGTTGCATACGAAATCAAGACGAGAAGAGAAAATGACAAAGAAAACCGCGCTCTACATCAGTCTTGTTATATCGCTACTCTTCAGCATAACCATGGTAAATGGCATTCACGCTCGAGTAACCACAAATCATGTGGATTCCTTGTCGGCTACTACAAACCAGGCATTGGAAGTAACCGTAACAACCAATAAGCAACAATATTGTGCTTACGAAACAGTCCAGGTTTATGGAAATCTAACCCTAGCCGGAGTTTTAGTTACAGATGGTTTAGTAGGGTTGCAAATAACCTCCCCCCCACAAAATGAAACACTAATAACGAGAACCTTATCAACAGGCAACCCTCCTTCAGAAACTCCATACGTATTCATCGAGTATGTAATCCCATGTGACCAAAACGGCGATCCTAGATTCAGTTTTCAAAGAGGAACATTAGCCTTATTCAAAACAAGCGTAGTAAACCTTGATATTGAACCACGCGACGCCCTCATGACAGTTAACATCTACTATAGTGAAAATGTACCCTTCGGGCATGCATCGCTTCAAGCAACAATATCTGCTCAGTCAAACCCATCATTCATAATTGGCGTACCAATACCCGAAGACGCCACGCTTGGAACGGCGACGGTCTATGCAGATGCCTACACAGACTGGCCTAGACTGGCAGGAACACCTTACTGCAGCGAAATGAACTCAACATTCCAAATCACGAGCACAACCTCTTCGACAAGTCAAGCAGCACAGAATCCACTTCCCACAATCCAACAGACAGACCAAACAGTAAATTACAACTCAACATTCAGACTCGCCAGAAACACTCCAACAGGCAACTACACAGTATATGTAAGCTCGAGATACCAAGGAGAATCAGCGTCCAACTCTACAACATTCGAAGCTTACAGGCTAGGCGATCTCGGAGGCGGCGTGCCCCCACAATTCCTCCTGTTCGACGGTGCAGTTGACGGCAAAGATCTAGCCCTGTTCTTAGAGTGTTTAACGGGAACAGCTCCGCCTGAGGCTATGTACCTGGGCGATCTAGGCGGCGGCGTACCACCGCAGTTCTTCAACTACGATGGAAAGGTTGACGGCAAAGATCTAGCCCTGTTCCTACAGTGCTATAAAGGAACAGGCCCTTAAACTGAAGAGCAAGTAAGACTAACAATATACCAACTCAATTTTCTGTCTCTTATAAATTCAACATCGAAAGTTCTAAATATACAATGCCATAATCGTAGTATCAAGGTGAATAAAATGGGAAAGAAAACGCTAACGTTAGCCTGTATGTTCATTTTATGCATCATTCTGGCAAGAGCGGGAACAGCTGACGCCGCCGACACCGCTATCATGGCTGTGGATCCTCCATTAAGAACTGTTGATGCTCCTAGTCTATCATTCACAATTAACGTTACCCTCTCGATTGCGCACAAAATAGACTTTTTTGACATTTACAATATTACATGGGACAGCACCGTATTGGAGTTAGCAACTGGAACAGACGCTGACATTGTGGAGGGACCATATATGAAAGCCTTTGGAAGCACATTGTTTACTTTCACAGGCATAAACAATACTATTGGCACGATAGGAGAAGTAGCATGCGGGTACCTAACAGCATCAGAGGCAAATGGCACCGGTGTTCTCTTTTCAATTAAATTCAAGTCAAAAGCAGCAGGTATAAGCCCGATAACCATAGGACATGAAACTTACCTCCTTGACAGTATGACAAATGCAAGCTGGTACATGGATTCTACGAATGGGTTGCAGATAAACGACGGATCAGTAAACGTCATTCCAGAATTCCCGGCGTCCGTGCTTTTGCCGCTCTTCCTAGTCGCCACGACAATCGCAATCGCAGCAGCAACTCTTTCGTCTCGTAAACGACGAATTCTCCACAACATCCCATAACACGCACAGATTGCCACCCCCCTTTTTTCTTTCATATTAATCCACCTAAATTTCTAAAACTTTTTTTCACCAGACATTATCCAATTGCACCATAAACTTAATAGTGACTTACGACGCTGAAGGCGTGCTCATTGGACATATCACTTCAACAAATTGGATAATGCCCCTTAACGCATAAGTGATTTTCATGTATCCATTCAGCTCCCCAAATGGGCTTTCTCTGGCGCTGCAGTAGCGTATGCAAATGCTTATACAAACTTGCCAAGAGCGGGCTGTGTACCCTTACTGCCCAGAAGTTTCCACATCATTAATAATAATTCCTTAAAATTAAACTCTACTTTTTTAGAAACTTTGATTTAATCTTCTTTCCCAAACCCCCTTTCACAAGAATGATTATGATTAACACGATCGCTACCAAAGACACTGCTATTAACGCTGGAACTAGTAGAGATGGCGGGGTCCCTTTTCCTGGAAGCTCCATCTCTATCGTCACTTTCTTTGCCACCCCCGTATTCCCATATACAAAGTATCTGTAACCATATGTTGAGGCTGTCCAATTTCCAAAAAGTGGGGGGACTCTGCCATCTACTAAAATAATGCATTTGTGTTGGATGAGTGCTATAGGTATAGCAATTCTACAGAAGCCTATGGTGTCATTAGGTCCTAGAACATCAAAACTTATCTTTCCATGTGACTCGTCAAATTCAAAGCTTGAAATTGTAGAATTACAGATGGTGGATAAAAAGTATATTTGTGTTTCATAATCAACAGTGAAATTTGTAAACATTCCCATTAGGGGATAATCATCCCCAGCGAACGGCGAATCTCCTATACCGTCCAAATCCGTATCTGAACCCTTATAATCGCTCCAATAGTTGCCCTCTGCCCCATTATCCAAGATTACCGGTGGTAACGCCCGCCATTGGTTCGTATTGTTTACGAAGTTGTTATGATAGAAAATATTCGACGGAGAGTTTGAACCCAACAAACCAATAAAGTTATTCTCGATAATATTTTCGAAGAAAACGTTGTTACTGCTACTATCGTGAATATATATACCAGCGTACGAACTATTCATAATATTATTGTTGAGAATCTTGCTATCATTTGATTTAGCTACTTGCAAACCGTAGTAATTGTCTCTTAATAAAGTGTTGTTAACCACAACGAAACTACACCCAAAGACAGATATTCCGCAATACGGCCAATTTCCCTGCTTTCCGTTTTGAATTGTAAACCCACTAACTACAACGTTAGACCCTATTACAGTGATAACGTTTCCATTACCACCACCGTCAATAACTGTATTTGCAGGATCTTCGCCAATAATAGAAACACTCTTATTTACAACTGGGTTTTCGTAATATGTTCTGGCAGTTACCCTTATAACCTCTCCAGGATTTGCTGCATTGATAGCTTTTTGTATAGTTTCATATCCAAGGCTTGGAACAACAATTGCGCTAGGAGTCGCCACTACATCTTTGTTGCATTTCGCTCCAATCATGACTATCATAATAATTATCAGAGTAACAGCTTTGAAAAAACCCCCCCTAAACATACTGCAAACCTCACAAAACAAATAATATACTCCTAACCAAATAAAACATTCTCTCTTGAAACCTATTTCTAGGCCCGTTACTCAGACGGGCGTGCAGAAACTTTCGCAGACGAGCATGCGTATTCGTATTGCGTATTCATTGCGAGGTATTTGCACGAGGTGTCTTAACATAGAACTTAGTTCCAGAAGGCTTAAATTGTATTCAGCCATGAATATTAGTGCGGAAGGGAGAAGGGATAGCTATTGAGGTTACGTTTGCGTAGTGCGAAATGTCTAGCTATCGTGATGATAACAGTTTCTATAATGTTTTCTTCTTTCCTCGTGTTACCAGTGAATTCAGCTTCCTATAAGTTGTATCCCATTGCTGATTCTTATGTTGATTCCACGAATCAAAACTCAAATTATGGATCGCAGGATACGTTGCATGTTTATCTGAGCACTGGCACTGTTATGAGGGCTTATATCAAGTTTAACCTTACAAGCATACCTAGTGGGCAGGTTATTTCTTCGGCTATACTAAAGTTATATTGTTGTTATGCAGACCCTTCTTCGCCCATTGAAGTTGATGTGCATGCTACTACTGATTCGTGGAGTGAATCAACCATTAAATGGAATAATGCCCCATCGGTTGGGGCATTAGTGGCAAACAACACGGCTGTTGGCGGGACAGGGCAATATTGGTCATGGAATATCACTGATTATGTATATGCGCAATATGTAGGTGACAAAATAGTTAGTGTTGTTGTGAAGTTTCCTAATGACTGTGTTCTTCATAGAGATTTCAGGAGCAAGGAAAAAAGCGGAACCAGCTACGATCCTTATCTTGAGATAATTGCTGTGCAACAGCGTTCGTTGAGTGTTTCTTCTGCTCATGACAGTCCAGTTCCAGGCAATGGGCTTCACTATTACAACGATGGGAGTTCGGTGACTTGTAGTGTTACGAGTCCTGTTACTGAGGGTAACTATGTTTGGACTTGTACCGGCTGGAGTGGTACTGGTTCTGTTCCAGCAACTGGTTCTGACAAGACGGTGACTTTCATAATAACTTCAGACTCTACTATAACATGGAACTGGCAAAGTACTCTTGTTCAGCGTAAGTTAACTGTCTATTCTGGTCACGACAGCCCAGTTCCAGGTGTTGGTGACCACTACTATAATCATGGAGATTCGGTCACGTGCAGTGT
>Ga0315274_10008467_pt1 | contig 14896 bp, 3 predicted proteins | sample YL17G02_20_MG_FD_203700 | JGI IMG/M metagenome (GOLD analysis project Ga0315274, IMG submission 203700) | Sediment microbial communities from Yellowstone Lake, YNP, Wyoming, USA - YL17G02_20 | ecosystem: Environmental > Aquatic > Freshwater > Lake > Sediment | place: USA: Wyoming | collected... | reverse complement strand
GGCCGGAGACGGTCGAACCCTCTTTGGCCATAGTGATAAAGATTTCCCCCGGCAGCCCATCTTCATACAGACCCACCGTGAGGTAGCCTTCGTGGCCGCCCACCGAGAATTTGTGTGTAATGGCGCGCCGCTCGTCGGGGAGTTTACGGCGGAGAGCCCTGCCCGCTCCTGCCGCCCCCGGGCCCGCGGCCGGTTCTGACTTCTGATTCCTCAGTTCCGACTCCTGCTTGGGCCGGGCGTTGGAGGTGTTTAGGGGTTGCGCGTGTTTGGAGCCGTCGCGGTAGATGGCAATGGCCTTGAGGCCCAGCCGCCAGGCTTCGGTGTAGACACTGACGATGTCTTCCACCGTGGCCTCCTCCGGGAGGTTCACAGTCTTGGAAATAGCTCCGGAGAGGAACGGTTGCACCGCCGCCATCATCCGCAGATGGCCCATATAATGGATGACGCGTTTGCCCTCCGCGGGTCGCAGCGAGCAGTCAAACACGGGCAGGTGTTCGGGCTTCAGGCCGGGCGCGCCCTCGATGGTGCCGTGCTGGTCGATGTAGTTCACAATGCCGGCGGCTTGTTGCTCTGTATACCCCAGCTTGAGCAGCGCCAGGGGGACGACGTTGTTGACGATCTTGATGAGCCCGCCCTCCACCAGTTTCTTGTATTTCACCAGCGCCAGGTCGGGCTCAATGCCGGTGGTGTCGCAATCCATCATGAAGCCGATGGTTCCGGTGGGAGCGAGGACCGTCACCTGGGCGTTGCGGTAGCCATATTTCATGCCGTAAGCAAGGCATTCGTCCCAGAGCTTCTTTGCTGTCTCCCAGGTCTGCTCCGGCAGGTTCCGCGGGTTGAGATTGGCGAGCGCCTGCCGGTGCATGGAGATGACGCCCAGCATCGCATCGCGGTTCACCGGGTAGCCGGGGAAGGGGCCGAGTTCCGCCGCCAGGCGGGAGGAGGTCAGGTACGCCTGGCCGTGCATGAGGGCGGTGATGGCAGCGGCATAATCGCGGCCGGCGTCGGAATCATACGGCAGACCGTGGGCCATGAGCAGCGCGCCCAGGTTGGCGTACCCCAGGCCCAGGGCGCGGAAATCATGGGAATTGACGGTCACCTTCTCGGTGGGATAGCTGGCGTTATCAACGACGATTTCCTGGGCCGTGATCATGATGTCCACAGCCTGGCGGCAGGCCTCCACGGCGAACTTGCCATCGGGTCCGAGGAACTTCATCAAGTTCAGCGAGGCCAGGTTGCAGGCCGAATCGTCCAGGAACATGTATTCACTGCAAGGATTGGAGGCGTGAATGGGCGCGCTGGCCTTGCAGGTGTGCCACTTGTTGATGGTGGTGTGGAACTGCATCCCCGGATCGCCACACTGCCAGCCGGCTTCGGCGATCTGGCGCAGCAAGTCGCGCGCCCGATAGGCTTTCATGGGCTCGCCGGTAGTGACGGCCCGGGTGGTCCAGTCCTTGTCCTCGATCACCGCCTTCATGAAGTCGTCGGTGGCGCGCACGCTGTTGTTGGCATTCTGGAAGAAAATCGAGCTATAAGCTTCGCCGGTGAGCGAGGCGTCGTAACCGGCATCGATCAGCGCCCAGGCCTTGCGTTCCTCTTTCGCCTTGCACTCGATGAACTCCACGATGTCGGGATGCTCGGTATTCAGGATCACCATCTTGGCGGCCCGCCGGGTCTTGCCGCCGGACTTGATGACTCCTGCAAAGGCGTCGTAACCGCGCATGAACGACAGGGGCCCCGAGGCTCTACCGCCACCCGACAGCGGCTCCAGGGAGGAACGGAGTGGTGAGAGGTTCGTCCCAGATCCCGAACCCCACTTGAAGAGCATCCCCTCGGTCCTGGCGAGCCGCAGGATGCTTTCGAGGTTATCCTGGACGGAGTTGATAAAGCAGGCAGAGCACTGGGGATGCCGGTAGGCCTCGGTCTCCTGTTTGACGCCGCCCGTGGCGGGGTCCCAGTACCACGCCCTGCCTTCCGTACTGCGGTGGTACTTGTGCCACAGGCCGCAATTGAACCACGCGGGGGAATTGAAAGATGCCTTCTGCCGCACCAGCAGGTGAGCCAGTTCGGCATGAAAGGTTTCGGCGTCTTCCTCGCTCCGGAAGTAGCCGCCCTCGACGCCCCACTGGGCAATGGTATCGGCCACGCGGCTGATGAGCTGCCGCACGCTCGACTCGCGCTCGGCCGTTCCCAGCTTGCCGTAGAAATACTTGGAGGCCACGATGTTGGTGGCTGTCTGCGACCAGTCCTTGGGGGCCTCCACGTTGCGCTGCTCGAAGATGCTCTGGCCCTTTTCGTTCTGGAGCGAGGCGGTGCGCGACTCCCAATCGATTTCGTCAAAAGGATGGACGCCGGGCTTGGTAAAGAAGCGCCTCACGGTGATGCCGCGCGCCGCGCGCCGCCCGGTGGTCTCTAGGGTGGGACTCACACCAGTTGCTGCTTTGGAGACAACATCCCGCTCCGCCATTATCTCCTCCGGTTGCGAACTCTGGCGCTGGGCCCCTGGAATTTGCGGTGTGTGCTCGTTCCGTCTGGCGCCGGGCTCGAACGCCCTCCCCGGTCCGTCCCCTCACCATGCCGCGACCGGCCCCGCAGCGTCTGCTGGCAATCTATTCCCGGCCCCGAGGCTTGTCAAGCGAAAACTACTAGGTTTGGTAGCTTTTTTCTCGGCAACCCCAAGATGTTGTGGAAATCCTGCGCATGCCTGTGGAAATCCCCGGCCGCCGTTTCAGCCCAACCTAAGGGGAGCAAAACCAAGATGTTGCAGGCGGGACGGTCGTTCATCACATCTCCGTCGGCGGCGCGGACTACGGGATTCGGCGCTCCGGAATCGGGAAGGATGGCATCATTCTTTCGCGGTAGAGACGTCCAAACACTAAACGGAGGAATTCGTGTCCCCACGCCTGACCGGAAAACACCACCCAAGGACAGCGGGCGTTTGTATCTGGAAACCCGGTCATAACGAATTCGGGGTAACCTTGCTTCAATCGCCAGCGTCTCCTTTAGTGTCTGACCCATTTGAACGTAAGGTATCATTTACAGTGAAATCGAACTCGAGCATAGAGGTTTTGCTGGCGCTCGCCGCCTGTCTCCTTGTGACAACAGCGGCTGGAGCACAAGGGCCGTGCGGAGACACTGTCCGGAGCGGAGACGCCTGGATTGACCCGGTCAAAGAGGAACCAGACGGGACGCATTACCGTCTCTTTTCGACCCCTTCCCGTGGTCCAAACACGCAAGCGAGCTATTTGATTTACCTGCCGCCAGACTATGAAACTTCCAAGTCCCGTCGTTTTCCTGTCCTTTACTGGCTGCATGGCGGCGGTGGCAGCCAGCGGGGCGGGGCATGGATGGTGGAAAAGATCGACAGGGAGATTCGAGGCGGGAAGATCCCACCCTTCCTCGTCATCCTCGTGCAGGGGTTGCCCGATGTGCGCTACATTAACTCGAAGGACGGCACTCGGCCGGTCGAGGATGTGATCATTAAAGACCTTATTCCACACGTAGACTCTACCTACCCGACGATGGCATCTCGCAGTGGCCGAGCCATTGAAGGAATGTCCATGGGCGGGTACGGCGCGCTGCGTTTAGGCTTCGAATATCCCGAACTTTTCGGGGCCGTATCCGCGCTTGCACCGAGCATCACAGAGATGAAAGAGGAGCCTTGTGTGGTTACCGAACCGTTCGGCAATGATCAGACGTTTTACGACGCTGTCGGACCGTGGACTGTGGTAAAGGAACACGCCGCCGCGATTCGGGGGCGCACTGCCGTGCGTCTGCTGGTTGGCGATGAAGACAAGCTCTTGCCGCTGGTCGAGAAGTACAGCCGGCTGTTGGACTCGCTGGAAATTGCCCATCAGTTCGTGGTGGCGCCCGGCGCGCAGCATAGGTATGACGAAATCTTCCAGCGGCTTCCGTTCGATGCGCTCACCTTCTGGAAGACCGTCTTTGCACAAACCCATTAGTCAATCTGGTCAGGAACGATTTACCGCGCCAGCGTCAAGCAAGCAGTTTCCAGCCAACATTTCGCGGAGCTCATTTGGCTGCACGCAATGGAGCGAGGAGTGTCACATCAGCAAGGGGACATCTTGGGAAGGGGACATCCTGCTGTGTCCCATAGTGGTTCTTTCCCATAATGGCCAGTGGCCACGGTTGGTTCGTTCTTTGAACCTACCGTGGGTTCGCCAGCGCGAAAAAGCCTAGGGTTCGGAGCGCACGAACTGTGGCTACCAGCTCGACGCGATTGGATGGAGAGATTTGCCCATCGCCCAGCCGGGGTGCCTGCCGCTGCTTGGTTGAGCTAGCTGGGGAGCGGAACCTTGAGATTGGATTTGGTGAGGGCCTTGACCAGGTGGCCTTCCACGGCCGGTTTGGCCATCCCGCGAGCCATGGCGATCTCGTCCACCAGCAGTTGCCAGGCCCGGTCGAGCATTCTTTTCTCGCGGAAGGAGAGCGGCTTCGCCTGATTCAGCATGAACAAGCTCTTCAAAACCTCCGCCACTTGTTGCACAGAGCCGCTCCGCATCTTCTCGGAGTTTTCCTTGAAGCGTCCCTTCCAGTCCTGCGGTGCCTTGCAGTGGCCCTTCTGCATATAGTCCAGGATCGTTTCGATCTCGCGCGTTTTCGCCACCCGACGCAGGCCGACACTGGAGACGTTGCTCATCGGCACCATCACGCGGAGGCTGCTGGAGTTGAGCTTCAGCAAGTAAAACATTTCCGGCTCTCCGGTAACATTCCTGGTTGAGACTTGCTCGATGATTCCCACACCCTGATTCGGATAGACGACCTTGTCTCCTATCTGGAAGTCCATACGCCCCCTCGAGTGCTGGTAAATAGGATAGCTTAGATTAAGACGAAACCCGCGTGAAGTCAAGCGAAGCGTTCCTAACGCGACTTGGGGAGGCTGGAGCGGACGTGACCTGCCCCCGTTTCCTGTACCAATCATAATGTTAGTCTCCGGGGGTTCTGACCCGCCCCGGAAAACTGTACCAGGGGAAACTAGAGAATCCGAGCCGTCAAGGTCCTCCCGACCGCTTGATTTCGCTCCCCTGTTCTGCCGCCACGCTCGCCGGCGTTTGATCCGGCAACGCGCTGTGGGGCCTTTCATGGTTGTAGTGATACCTCCAGGCTGCCCGCTTGCGTCGTGCGTCATCCAGCGACGTGAACCACTCCACGTTCAGGGCTTCGTCCCGCAACCGCCCGTTGAAACTCTCGATGAACCCCTTCTCCATCGGCCGTCCCGGCCGGAGGAAGATCAACTGCACACCCTGCTCCATCGCCCAGACTTCCAGCGCCCGTCCCGCGAACTCCGGCCCGTTGTCCGTCACCAGCACGCCCGGTACTACTGGCTGCTGCTGGCGGAGAGCCACCTGACGCGGAGGCTATTCGGCAGCATGCTGAGGATGATCGCGGGGCTTCAGCCCCTGCCGGACGGGTAGCGAACCGGGAGAGACACCGAATGGAGCGCTTAGAAGTCCTTCAGCGGGGACAGGTGTTAGCCGTGAGGCTGGGTGGGACGCGGCAAACAGACCAACCACGGTCAATGGAACGGCCAAAGCGAGCCGTGATGCCACCCAAAAGACGCCATGATGATCTGAGCATGAACCAATAAGGTAGAGGGCGTATGATTTTGCGCAAAGGTGAAGTTCAAATCGGAAATTCCGGCTTAGGCCCGCGACACGACAAGACGATATACTGGTAGCGTTGCGTCGTAGATTCCCATGCGGTGAAATCCATCGCAATGCTTAGAAGCTTAGACCAAGTGGTGATGCAAGGACGGAGAATGGAAGCAGGCATCCTCTTAGGCTACTTCGCAAAACGAGAGGAAGCTCGCGGAGCCCTCAGGGAGTTGCAGAGGAGGGGTTTCCGCCGCGCCGCATTGGTGAGCAAGACCGCGGATGGAGATGTACGTACATGGGACCCCTTCCTTTGGCGCCGGGCTTTCGGTGCGACCCTGGCTTTCATCCTGTTCGGGGTCCTCGCCGGAGTTGCATCCATAAGCCTTCATTGGCCGGAGCCGATTCTGAGCGGAGGCCTTTCTGCCCTGATTCCGATCCTTGTGGGTGGATTCATCGGAAGCCTCTTCACTGGGGTGTGGATACGACGATCGAAGTACGGTGTGGAACGAAGGCTGCTTGAGGATCACGCACGTTGGTTGGTGTCCGAGGAGACCGTCCTGATCCTCCAGGCGCCGATTGAAACACTGCGGTTCCCAGTGGCGGTACTTCGAGAAAGCGGCGAGATCCCGCCCGCGGTCTTCGTCCTGCATCCGAAGCGCCAGAGTCTGATCGGAGATGTGTGGAGCCCCGGGGTGCCGCTCTCCCCGGCGCAGATCCAGGAGCATGCCCAGCGTCTGGCCACGGACCACCATGTGGACCCACATCCGCGGCGGAACACCGAACTGCTCGAGCGGCTCGAACTGGCCCGTCAACGGGTCCATCAGGTTTGCTCGGATCTCTCCGAAGCGAGTCGCTTGGAACAGAGTGTGCCTCCAACCGCCGAGTGGCTCCTCGACAATGAGTACATCATCGAGAGCAACGCCCGCGACGTTCAGCTGAACCTTCCCCGGCGTTATTACCAGCAGCTGCCGGCACTCGCCAACGAGCCCTACCGGGGTCTGCCGCGCATCTACGGCCTGGCGAGGGAACTCGTCTATCATACGGACTTGCGTCTAGACCGGGAGAACATCCTTGCGTTTATTGAGGCCTATCAATCCGAGAGCGCGTTGACGATTGGCGAACTCTGGGCTGTCCCCCAGATGCTGCGCACCGCGTTGATTGAAAGCATCCAGAATCTCGCCGTAAGAGCCCTGACCGAGCTGCGCGAGCGTGAGATCGCCAACGTCTGGGCGAACAGGCTCATTACAGCCAACCGGCGAGATCCCAACCAACTCTTCTCGATCCTGGCAGAACTTGCTAAAACCCAACCCAGCCCAAGCCCTTATCTTGGTTCTCAACTTATCGTTCATCTCTATGACGAGGCGGCCGCGTTGGCGCCGGTCCAGAGCTGGCTTGAGCGCATGCTCCAGACATCCTTGAACGATCTCAACCTGCGTGAGCAAAACCGCCAGACGAAGGATCAGCTATCGATTGGGAATGCGTTTACCAGCTTGCGACAGCTCGCTCTGTTGGATTGGAGACAGATCTTCGAGCATCTCAGCCGCGTGGAGCGGTTGCTTCGGCTGGATCCATCCGGTGTCTATCCCAAGATGGATTTCGGCACACGTGATCGGTATCGTCGGGCGATTGAAGAGTTCGCCCGTGGGTCCGGTCAGGCGGAGGAAGAAGTCGCCCAACGCGCCATCGAGCTAGCGACGCAAGCCGTGCGTGAATCGGCGGAAGATGAGCGGTGGATCCACGTCGGGACCTATCTAATCGGAGAAGGAAGGCCCGAGCTTGCGCGGCTCATACGCTGCCGTGAGGCGCCACGTTTCCGAGCCCTGCAATGGGTATACCGCCATCATTCTGCAGTGTACTTTCTTGGGATCGGCTTCTTCTCCGCCGTATTCATCTCCCTGATCGTCCTGCTTGGCCTGCGCGGGCAGACGCCTGGGATCCGGCTTTTGATAGCTTTCCTCTTGTTGATCCCCGCCAGCCAACTTTCGCTGGAGGTTGTGAACCACCTGGTCATGCGGCTACTTCCACCCCGCACCCTTCCGAAGATGGATTTCGAGGTTTCAAGTATTCCTGACGCATTTCGAACGTTGGTCGTTGTACCCGTGCTGCTGGTGGACGCGGAGACGATCCGGGCAGAGGTGGAGAAGTTAGAAATCCGGTACCTGGCCAACAAAGAAGACAATCTGCTCTTCAGCCTCTTCACGGACTACACCGATTCGGATCAGGCGCATCGTGAGAACGACGAAAGACTGCTCCAGACTGTGACCGAAAGCCTCGAAGCTCTCAACCATCAGTATGGTGGTGAGCGTTTCTTCCTTTTCCATCGGGACCGCACATGGAGTGAATCCGAGCAGAAATTCATCGGTTGGGAGCGCAAACGCGGGAAGCTAGAAGAACTCCATCGTCTGATCGATGGCACGCGGCCTGAAGATGCCGATCGTGTGGTATACGTCGGCGACCCGGATCATCTGTCCAATGTGAGGTTCGTCATCGCGTTAGACAGCGACACCCAGCTGCCTCTCGGCACTGCCCGCCGGATGATCGAGACTTTGGCGCACCCTCTAAACCAGCCGCGCTTCGATGCCGCAGGCGGGATTCTGGCCGGCTCCTACACAATCATCCAGCCGCGCGTGAGCCCTTCCCTGCCGAGCACGAGTGCCTCGCCTTTCAGCCGACTCTTCGCGGACGCGGTTGGAATTGACCCCTACACCAAGGCTGTTTCCGACGTCAACCAGGATCTCGCCGGAGAAGGCTCCTACCATGGCAAAGGCATCTATGATGTGCGCGCCTTTAGTCGAGTGCTTTCTGGAAGGTTTCCTGAAGAGTGGTTGCTGAGCCATGACTTGATTGAAGGTGCTCACGTCCGCGTGGGCCTGGCCAGCGATATTGAGCTCTATGATGAGTTCCCTCAAGATTACCTGAGCTACACCCGCCGGCAGCATCGTTGGATTCGTGGTGATTGGCAAATCGCGGAATGGATCTTACCGCGTGTTCTCCAACCTGGAGGACGGCGAGGGCCAAACCAGCTGTCCTGGTTCAACCGTTGGAAGGTCTTCGACAACTTGCGCCGGAGCCTGATGCCCGTAACCAGCCTGGGCTTGCTCATGGCCTCCTGGCTGATCTCCTCTCAGATAGGGTGGATCTCTACCCTGGTGGTCGCCACGCAGCTGATCTTCCAGCCTTTGGCGCAGCCCTTCACAATGGCGACCACCCGTCAGGGGCTGAAGAGCTTCTCCCTCTCGAAAGTGGCGCACGACCTGCTGCGAGCGATTGTTGAAGCTGCACTGCTTCCGCACCAGGCCCGGCTGACTTTGGATGCCATTCTGCGGGTCTGGTATCGCCGCCGCATCTCTCACCGGGGGTTGCTCGAGTGGACTTCGGCCCAGGTGACGGATGGGAGAGCCCCGGGTCAGCTGCGAGGGTTCGTGATTCCCATGGGCTTGGCGAGCATCTTCAGCGGGATCGTGGGTTGGGCGGTGCAGCGCTGGATGCCATCGAACCTTGTGATGGCCAGCCCCTGGCTCGTGTTGTGGTTTCTATCCCCTCTGATCGGTTGGCTCTTGATCCTTCGACCGGATGCGAAGCGACCGCAATTCCTGCTTCCTGAGAAGGATCTGCAGTTCCTGAGGAAGGTTGCACGACGAACCTGGCGCTATTTCTCGGATTTTGTCAGCGATGAGACCTCTTGGCTTCCACCTGACAACTACCAGGTCTCCCATCAGAATCAACTGGCAATGCGTACCAGTCCAACCAATATCGGTCTCTGGATGCTCAGCGCGCTAGCCGCACATGATTCCGGGTATCTGACGGTGGATCAGGTCGTCGATAAGCTGACGCACACTATGGAGACGATCGGCAAACTGGAGCGCTATGAGGGTCATCTGCTGAATTGGTACGATATTCAGACCCTTACCCCTCTCGAACCTCGCTACGTGTCTGCCGTGGACAGCGGCAACCTGCTTGGTGCCTTATGGGCCCTGGAGCATGGTCTTGACGAGCTGATTCAGACACCCGTCCTGGATGTGAAAGGCTTTGAAGGCCTGCGGGACACCGGTGAAATCTTGCAACAGGTCGTCCAACAGGAAGGCATCCCCGGTCTTGATGCTCATCTCCTCGACGAACTGATGCGCGCGTGGGAGGCCCCGCCGGATCGCATCGCCGACGCGCTTCGCCTGCTGCGGCGGGTGGAGGGTAGCGTAAGGGCTCTGGCCGATGAGGCGCGTGAGTCCGCCGACGGTGAAGCGGGTGCGGCCTATTGGGCCAGGCAGATGGAGGGGCAGGTATCGGCCTGGCTAAGGATCACGGATCGCTATCTCACTTGGATCGAAATCCTCGATGAAAAAACGGAAGAGGAGGTCGCCCCGCTGGGTCTGAATGCCCTACTTGCCATCCGCCAGGCCCTGCATCACGCGCCTTCGCTTCTCGATCTCGCCAACGGGCACATCGGCTGTATTCCGATCCTCCAATCGATCCGTGAGGAGGCTCCCTCAGCCGCAGGCCCCCTCTTCCAATGGCTTGACCGTCTTCTGGAGGCCTTCGCAAAATCGAGATGGCTGGCCGGTGAAATCCTGGGTTTGGGCGAGCGGCTCATCCAGGACGGACGCGAGTTATCCGAATCGATCAATATGCGCTTCTTGTATGACCCCGAACGTCGGTTGTTCTCAATCGGCTACAACGTTTCCGAAGGCCGCTTGGATAGCTCCTACTACGATCTCTTGGCGAGTGAGGCGCGGCTTGGGAGTTTCGTCGCCATCGCTCGGGGCGATATCCCAGTTGAGCATTGGTTCTCCATGAGTCGACCCTACAGTGCAATCGGTCGGCGCCGAGTGCTGCTCAGCTGGACCGGGACCCTGTTCGAATATCTGATGCCGCTGATTTTCCAACGCTCCCAGGGGAACTCGCTCCTGGATAAAGCGGCGAGGGAAGCGGTGGCGATCCACATTGCCTACGGCCGCAAGCGTGGTGTGCCGTGGGGGATCTCGGAGTCTGCCTTTGGAGATCTGGACCTCAACAAGACCTATCAATATAAGGCCTTTGGCGTACCGGAGCTCGGGTTGAAGCGCAGCTTAGAGGAAGAGGAAAAGGTCGTGGTCTCGCCCTATGCCACCCTTCTGGCGCTGAACGTTGCGCCCAGAGAGAGCGTGCAGAATCTGAAACGACTGGTTAGCCTGGGGCTGCTGAACGATTACGGCTATTACGAAGCCATGGACTTCAGCCGTCAGCCGAGTCGTGAGGGCGAGCGTGGGGTGATCGTACACGCCTACATGGCGCATCATCAAGGCATGGGTTTCCTGTCACTGACCAACTTCCTCCATGGCAATCCTATCCAGCGCCATTTTCATGCCGACCCACGCGTGCGTGCCGTTGAGCCCCTGCTCCATGAACGCATCCCGATCCTGCCTCCGCTGCACCACATCTCCACGCGCGAGAGAGTGTCTTTGGCGGAGAGCGTCGGCGAAGTCGCACCAGCGGTGAACAAATTCGATACGCCCCATACAACCACGCCCCAAACCCAACTCCTTTGCAATGGTCGCTATGGCTTGATGATCACGAACGCCGGCGGGGGATACAGTCAGTGGGGCAACTTTGAGATCACACGCTGGAGGTCGGATCGGACTCAGGATCCGTGGGGAACTTTCTGTTACATCCATGAGGCCGACTCGGATCGAGTGTGGTCCAACACGTATCACCCAGTCGGCGGGAAGGTTGAGGCGTACTCCGCCAACTTCGCGCTCGACCGTGCCGTGTTCCGGCGCGCCGATAACGGCATTCAAACCGAAACGGAGGTCGTCGTCTCGCCAGAAGACGACGTGGAGATTCGGCGGGTCACCCTGATCAATCGGTCCCTTCGCACCCGCCGTTTCAATCTCACGAGCTACGTTGAACTCTCGCTGGCGCCGCACAACGCAGACCGGCAGCATCCGGCCTTCAACAAGCTGTTCACCCAAACCGAGGCGGTACCTGAACATCAAGCGCTCCTCGCGTACCGCCGCCCTCGCGCGGAAGACGACCCACCCATTTACGTTGCGCACCGCCTTACGCTTGAACACGCCGAGGACGAAGCCTTGCAGTTCGAAACCGAGCGGCGCCGATTCATCGGCCGAGGACGGACGCTCGCGAATCCGATGGGGGTCCTCCAGAAGCTTGGCAACAGCCAGGGTTTTGTCCTGGACCCGATCCTCAGCCTGCGCCAGAGCCTGACTCTCGGTCCAGGCCAGCGTGTCCAGGTTTCCTTGGTTCTCGCCGCCGGCGAAACACGCCAGCAGGTCTTGAGACTGATGGGTGACTACAGCGATCCCCATGCAATCGATCGGGCGATGGATTTCGCCTCGGCTTCTGCCCAGCTTGAGCTGCGATTGCTTCGCATCCAGCCCGACGAAGCTCGCCGCTTCCAGCAGCTAGCCAGCCACCTGCTGTTTCCCAACCCGCTCTTGCGCCCTCCCGCCGAACGCATCGAAGAGAACCGCAAGGGCCAAGCCGGCTTATGGCCCTATGGAATCTCGGGCGACTTGCCGATTGCCCTGATCACTATTGGCGAGGCGCGGGATATCAGCCTGGTACGTCAGATGCTCCAGGCGCATACCTATTGGCGAAGGCACGGGTTGATGGCAGACCTGGTGATCCTCAACGAGGAGGCCAGCGGCTATGAGCAGCCGTTGCGTGAACGACTCGAGGGCCTGATCCAGGCGCATTCGACGCATACGGGGATGGATCAGCCTGGTGGGGTTTTCTTGCGCAGCGCGGATAAAATCCCGGAGGAAGACCTGACGCTACTCATGGCCGCGGCGAGTGTGGTGCTGGTGGCGGCCCGCGGCACGCTGCCCCAGCAACCAGGTGTGCCTGTGGAGGTTCCCGAGCTGTCGGAACCCATGGCCAAGAAACGTGCTCCCCGGGAGCCTTCGGCTGCGCTACCCTTCATGGAGCTGCCCTACTTCAACAGCCTGGGCGGTTTTACCCCGGATGGGCGTGAATACGCGATCTATCTCGGCCCCAACACCCACACGCCTGCACCCTGGGTGAACGTCATCGCCAACCCCACCTTCGGAGCATTGGTCAGCGAAACGGGGTCTGGCTTTACCTGGTATGGCAACAGCCAGCGCAATCGCCTGACGCAATGGTCGAACGACCCCGTCATGGATCCACCGTCTGAGGCGGTGTACATCCGGGACGAGGAGACCGGTGTCTACTGGACGCCGACCCCGTCGCCGATCCGCGAAGAGACCGCTTATCGGGCAAGGCATGGGGCGGGGTACACGGTCTTCGAGCATAACAGTCACGGGATCGAGCAGGAGCTGACGGTCTTCGTTCCAGTGGATGAGAAAGGGGGAGAGCCGATTAAGCTGCAAAGGTTGCTGTTGAGGAACGACTCCTCTAGGCATCGCAAGCTGTCGGTTACGTATTATGTGGAGTGGACACTGGGTGAGAGCCGCGAATCCTCCCAGATGCACGTCGTGACCCACTGGGATGACGAAGTCCAGGCCCTGATCGCTCGGAATCGCTACCACCCCGAGTACGGGGATCGGATGGCCTTCGCGGCCATCAACCCGCCTGCGGAGTTTTACACCGGCGACCGCACGTCCTTCCTTGGGCGCAACGGCTCGCTGGGTAGCCCCGCGGCGATGGAGCGGACCGGGCTATCACGTCGGACGGGGGCGGGATTCGACCCGTGTGCGGCACTGCAGGTTACGGTTGAACTGGCTCCTGGAGAGAGGGCTGAGATCACGTGCATGTTGGGCCAGGCCGAGTCGGTGGGGGAGGTCCACAAGCGGGTTCTAGTCTACCGGGACGGCTTGGCACTCGAGACCGCGTTAAGGCAGACGAAAGCGTGGTGGGATGGTCTGTTGGGCACGATCGAAGTGCACACCCCCGAGCTGGCAGCGGACTACCTGATCAACCGTTGGCTCTTGTACCAAAGCCTTAGCTGTCGGATCTGGGGACGTTCCGCCTTTTACCAGTCCAGCGGTGCATTCGGCTTCCGCGATCAACTGCAGGATGTTATGGCATTCCTATACGCGTATCCCGAGCTGGTGCGCCAGCACATCCTGCTCGCGGCGAGCCGTCAGTTCAAGCAAGGCGATGTCCAGCACTGGTGGCATCCACCGAGCGGCGCGGGTGTCCGCTCGCGGATCTCCGATGACCCCCTGTGGCTTCCCTACGTCGTCGCGCAATACATGCGGGCCACCGGCGATGTGGAGATCTTGCACACGGCGGTCCCCTTCCTCGACGGGCCCATGCTGGAAGGCGATCAGCGCGAGATGTTCTTCACACCGGAGGTCGCGTTTGAACACGCCACGCTGTTTGAGCACTGCCGGCGCGCCGTCACGCGTAGCATGTCCTTTGGGCCCCATGGTTTGCCCCTGATAGGAACAGGGGACTGGAACGATGGGATGAACCTGGTGGGTGCTGGAGGCAAAGGGGAGAGCGTTTGGCTGGCGTGGTTCATGGTGGATGTGCTTCAGGGTATGGCCGAGTTGTCTGAGCTAATGGGTCGGCCAGATCTGAGTCAGACCTATCATCAAGACAGGAATGCGCTGATTCAGCGTGTCGAGCAAGCAGCATGGGATGGGGAGTGGTATCTTCGGGCGATCTTCGACGATGGCACGCCGCTTGGTTCCTCGGCGAATGAAGAGGCGAGGATTGATTCCCTGCCCCAATCTTGGGCTTGGCTGAGTGGCGCCGCCGACACAGCTCGCGCGGATAGGGCTTTGGAATCAGCGTGGAAACATCTCGTTCGCGAGGATGAAGGTCTAGTGCTGCTCTTCGCACCTCCCTTTGACAGATCGGAGCCGTCACCCGGATACATCAAGGGGTACCCTCCGGGGGTGAGGGAGAACGGAGGCCAGTACACTCACGCCGCCCTGTGGTTCGCCATGGCCTTGGCACGTCGAGGGGATGGTACGCGGGCGGCGAAAATGCTGCGCATGCTCAACCCGATTGAGCGCGCGCGTGATCCAGAAACAGTGTGGCGCTATGGGCTTGAGCCCTACGTGGTCGCAGCTGACGTGTACCGATTGCCCGGGCGGATCGGTCAGGGTGGTTGGTCTTGGTATACGGGTTCGGCGGCGTGGATGTACCGCGCCTGGGTTGAAGAGGTCCTGGGCTTGAAGGTGCACGGGGATCACATGCAGTTGAATCCAGTCATCCCCGGGTGGTGGGGGGGCTTCCACCTGCGCTATCGTCACGGTGAAGCTATCTACGAGATCCAGGTCGAGAATCCGGAAGGCTGCGAGCGAGGTGTGTCGTGGGTGGAGATGGATGGCCAGCGCGTGCGGGATGGCGTGATC
>Ga0315274_10008466_pt1 | contig 14897 bp, 9 predicted proteins | sample YL17G02_20_MG_FD_203700 | JGI IMG/M metagenome (GOLD analysis project Ga0315274, IMG submission 203700) | Sediment microbial communities from Yellowstone Lake, YNP, Wyoming, USA - YL17G02_20 | ecosystem: Environmental > Aquatic > Freshwater > Lake > Sediment | place: USA: Wyoming | collected... | reverse complement strand
CAGATGGGCTGCGTTGATCCTTTTGCCTTCACGTGTTCCCAGCACGTTCGAAACGCGGCTTCGTAGGCGTCGGGCGAGCCGCGATGCGGGTAGAGATGCAGGTTCATGACGTCGCACCATCGCAAGCCGTCTTGCTCGATGAACTCGTCGATCCACTTCGAGTCCGGCGGGCTGGCGATGCCGCCGATCACGATGCATGCGGGGTCGGCCGCTTTGGCCGTCTCGAAGGCGGTGCGCAGAAGGCTGATGTAGTCCGCGGTGGTGTAACCGAACGAGGATGGAACTGCGTAGTCTGTATAGAGAGGCTCGTTCAGAATCTCGAAGACCCGAGTTCGTCCCCGGTAATGTTCGACCGCGGCGCGCACGTACGCGGCGAAGTCCTCCAATCGTTGCGGCTTGCAGGCGACGACGAGGCGCTGCTGAAGGTAGCGGTCGTTTCCCGCACCGGCTTTGACCTTCTCCATGTCCGGCTTGGCCGCCCACGGCGCAGAAGGGAAGGGCAGCAGCACGAGCACCCGCCCTTGTGTATCGAGCACCCGCTGAATCTGCGCATCAGGGACATGGAAATCGAACTCGCCCGGCTGCGGCTGGACAGTGTGCCACTTCACCGACCAGTCGCGCCACCAGCGGATGCCCGCCACGTGGGACAGTCGAAGCAGGAACTCCCAGGAGAAGGCGTGATTCATGCCGAAGAGACTATCCGGCTCCGGTGACGGCTCGACGACGGCGCAGCGCAGTGTTTGGACAAGCCCGTGCTCCGGCTGCCACTGTAGACGGAAGAATCCGCGCTGCCCCACGAGTACACGGTCGTATTCTATCTGTGCGGCCTGCCTGGCCTCGATAGGCTGTGTTACCTCCTGCCGCCACACCGGCCGGTCGAGATAGTCCGACAGGATCAACGTGCCGCTCAGCGATTGAGCTGTCTCCGCTGCATTGTAGGCCCGCAGACGAAATGCCAGCCCGGCCTGCAGATCTGTGAAGACGTTGCCGAGCTTCTCGGTTTCCACCTGTGCTTCCAGAGGCTCCCTCAGGCGATATGGCGAGGGCTCTTTTCCCTGCTCCCACTGGATCGCATCCAGCCAGAGCGTGCCTTCCGGCTTCTGGGCTTGGCGCAGGTCCAGCCCCACAAAGCCGCAGGCGAAGTCCGTTGCGGCGGTGAAGGCCAGTTGAACCCGCATCCAATCCTGTCCCACGGTGAAGGTCTGTTGCAGCCGGCGTCCATCGGCCTGCCAGCAGACCACGCGCACAGCCACGTTAGGACGATCCGCCACGACGTACGCGGAGAATACATAGGACTGTCCTCGCTCCACCGGGACCCAGCCCTCGTGCCCGATGAGGAGAGTCTTGACAGGCGACTGGACCGGGTCGAAGTAATCGAAGTAGCATGTCGGAAGCGTCTCGGGCGAGAGGGACAATCTCCAACTGTGCCGGCCTTCAAAGGCCCGCTGGTCGTCCCATTCGCCGAGCAGGCGGAACACCTCGCCGCCCCAGCCGGGCAGGTCCGGGGCCCAGCATCCCCAGCCGGCACCGCCGCACTCGAAGCCGCTGTTGAGAAGGGCGTTGATTACACCGGCCATGGGCAACTGAGGGTGCCATTGACGCCGCAGCTCTCCGATGGGTTCCAGAACGACATCATCAACGTAGAGCGTGCCCGTGCCTGAGAACCAGATTTGAAATCGGCTGTCCTGCGGCTCCAGGTCCACTTTCGCCCGGAAGGAGAACTCGAATGGCTCCCATGCCTCGCGGGGGGCGAAGGAATCATCCAGTCCCGCGTTGTCCCATCGTCGCCGATTCACCAGCGCCACCCGTGCACTTCCAGACTCCAGGTTCTCTGCCTTCGCCCACAGGCGCAGGCGATACCACTGTCCGGCCCGCACGCCCACGCGATCCAACTGCGCAAGCATCACGTGACTGTCGGGAAAGCCCGGCACGAAGCGCGTGCAGCTCAGCCTGGCGACGTGCCCCCGCTGCGGGTCGGTGACTATACTCAACCGCTGCTCGATGCCGGGCCGGCCCACGGCCGCCCATCCGTCGGGCATGCCATCCTTGTCCGCCTCCTTTTCGAAGGAGCCGTTGAAGACCAACGCATCTGCCTGAGCCTTGGCGAGCACCGCCGGGAGCAGGGACACTGTGAGGCACAGCATCCATATCGAGACTGTCATAGTCGTCGCCTTCCTTCGCGAAATACGTGGCCGACTGTTTCTTTGTCGTGTACATTCTACAGCAGATGCCGCGGAGTTGACAGAGATCGATGAAAGGGTTCACATGCCGCTGCCGGTGGGAAGAATAGGACGTGTGAGTATCAGCCGCCTGATCTGCGGCTCGAATCCGATTATCGGCAGTGCCCACGACCGGGACCTGATCTACATGGCCGCCCTGATGAGGCACTACTTCACGGATCGCAGGATCATGGATCTGTGGCAGACGTGTGAGGAGTGCGGGGTCAACACGTTCATCGGGCCGGCGGACAGCCCCTACGCGTACGGGGAAGATCCGACCATGCGGGTGTACGGCCAGTACCGCAAGGAGCGGGGCGGAAAGATTCAGTGGATTGCCCAGACGTACCCGGATGCCGCCGATCTCACCGGCTCAATCCAGAAGGCCATCGATCACGGCGCCGTCGGCGCCTTCATTCACGGCAATATCGCCGACCGCTGGGTGCGCCTCAATCAAATCGACCTGTTTGCCAAGGTCATTGAGTTCGTCCGGAAGAACGGCCTGATCGCCGGGACGGCAGGCCATGCGCTGGAAGTCCCGATGACGCTGCAGAAGGCCGGCGTCGATGTCGATTTCTACATGAAGACCCTGCATAGTGACAACTACTGGTCGGCCACCCCGGAGGCCGAGCGGCCCAAGGAAGGTCTGCCACGCTACGACAACATGTGGTGCACCCGCCCGGCCCAGACCATCGAGTTCATGAAGACCGTGAAGAAGCCCTGGATCGCGTTCAAGGTCCTGGCGGCGGGGGCCATCCATCCGCGAGACGGGTTCCGGTTTGCCTTCGAGAACGGGGCGGACTTCGTCAATGTGGGCATGTTCGACTTTCACGTCCGGGAGAACGCGATTCTGGCCGGCGACATCGTCGCCGACATCACCGGCAAAGGGCGCAGTCGGCCGTGGATGGCATAGCCGCCTCAAACCTTCAAGAAGACCCTGTGCCGATATAGGAAGTGCAGGAGCAGCCACCGGATCATCAGAGCGCCGAAGGGGAGAATCAGCGGCGCAATCAGCCCCGCATGCTTGGCAACGCCTCCAAGGAAGAACTCCGCGATTGCTTCGAAGTCCACGAAGCGCTGCAGGAAGTAGATCGTGATGGCGTTCATCCCTATGACGACGAAGCAGAACGCCCACCGGCGATACCCCTTCACGTCGATGACCCAGTAGAACAGGGCCAGGAGTAGCAGGCTCCAGCCACCGGCAAAGAGCACATAGGAGCTGGTCCAGAGGATCTTGATGATCAGGAAGACCTGTCCCCAGATCAGTCCGACGATCAGGGACACCGCGCCGGCCAGGGCCAGTCCCGCCGCCTTGCGCGACCCGGAGCGATTGGAGCGAAGCCAATGCCCGGCCAGGGCGCCCAGCAGGGCGGTGCAGACGGCGGGGAAGGTCGAGAGCAGACCCTCGTTGTCGCCGTACTTGTAGTAGAGCTCGCCCGGGATCAACTGCTGATCGAGCCAGGACGACAGGCAGCCTTCCATCGTCAGATCGCCCGCCCCATGCCCTGGGACAGGGACCAGCATCGTCACAGCCCAGTACAGCAGCAGGACCACGCCAACGAGGATCGCCTGGGTCCGCCACCGCGTGTGAAGCACGATCAGGGCGGCGAAGAAGTAGCACAGGCCAATTCGCTGGAGCACGCCGGGCCATCGCATCTCGGACCACTCGAAGCGCAGCAGGCCATTGAAGATCAGGCCGAGCAGAATGAGTCCCGCCGTCCTCTTGATGACGTGCAGGTGGATTCTGGCGAGGCTCTGTCCCCGCTCCCTGCGGCCGGCCAGCGAGAAAGGCAGCACGACCCCGGCCATGAAAATGAAAAGCGGGAAGATCAAGTCCTCAAAGCGAAAACCCTCCCACTCGACGTGCTGCAATTGCCGCTCGATGGTCCGCGTAATCGGATGGTCCCACACGCGGACGAGGCCTTCGAGCAGGGCCCCGCCCCCGATGATCCAGAACATGTCAAAGCCGCGCAGCGCGTCGATGGAGAGCACGCGGCTACTGCCCAGGTTTCCTTGCTCACTGTCCACAGGTCGTCCCCTTCGTTCTGCAGATTATTCGGGCAATTGCGTATCCGTCGGCGGCTGCCCCACGGGCGGCCGGGTGAACGTCTCGCCATACTGGGTGAAGCCGGGCACGAAGCCGCCGTGGGAGAGGAAGAACTGCCCGTTCTCGACGCCCATGAAGCGGTCGAGCCGGTCGGCCTTGCCTGTCGGGTCGTGACTGAAGCTCGCCGTGGTCAGCTCGGTCCACTGGCCGTCAGTGGTGCGAATCCACTGGTTGCCGTAAAGGGCCTTGCGAAGCACGTGGCCGTTGGCACCGCCGAAGTTCTCGCTGAAACTGTACAGGCCCCGCAAATAGCCGCCCTCCTTCGGGGCCCTCCAACTGGAGATGAGGACCCACTGCTTCTTGTCCGGGTGGAAGTAGAAGCCGGAGTAGATCGTGTGCGTGGGATCGGTGGGTTTGGCCGTGACGATGAATCGCTGCTTCTCGCCGGTCTTCCACGGGTATATCACGTGGCTGTGCCCGCCCGTGCCCTCGTTGCCGAAATCGCCGGCGTACACGCCTTCGCCCTTGGCGATCAGCTTGACGCGATTCTCGTCGGCGACCTTGCCGCGATCGACCGCCTCGCCGCCGCTGTCCCAGACGCTGAAAATGATCCTGCGTTCGGTGGGGCTGTTGACCTGCATGCCGAAGTAGCCGCGATGCCAGCCGCAGGCCATGTAGTAGGTCCAGACCGGGTCTTCCAGGCCGCTCATCTCGCAGTAAAACGCCTCCACCTTCTTGTCCTTGTCCACGGGATAGGCCAGGTGCACCGAAGCCGCATTGCGCCGGGGCTTCAGATTGAAATGCGCATCTTGCGTCGCCGGGCCGTCGAGGAGCAGCGCGTCGAGATCGCCGAAGGGCTGGCCCTGCGGGTTGAGCGACTCAAGCGTGAATCGCTGATACCCGGCATGGGTGATGTCAAACGAACCGAACCTGGCGGTGACAAGATCATCGCCGGCGCCCTTGACGGATGCCTCATGCGACTGGCCGGCGACGGTCAGGCGCAGCTTCGATGTCGCATCCTTGGGCAATCGCAGGGCCACGGAGCCGTCGAGCTTGCCCGGCGTCTTGATCTGGCCGAACCAGAGCACCTTCAGTGCCGGATCGTTCCAGCGGCTGACGCCCGAGTGTTGCGAAACGCGGGCCCCATCCACGTTCGGATCGAGGTAGGCCGTGAACGCCGGGACACGCAATTCGGCGGCTGTCACCGTCGCCATGAAGAGAACAAGGACTGCAACCATCTGCAGCAGCGATAGAGAGTGACTTTGCCATTTCGTATTCATGGCACTATACTACCGGCGGACCGCTGGCGTTTCAAGTGAACCTGTCGTGTGGAGAACATTGGCGCCATATGAAGAAGGGATGACTGATGAAGAATTCCTCTCTCTTTCTCTGCGTAGTCATTTCGATCTTCGCGTCTCAGGCCCGCGCGCAGAACGACGTTTGGCGTGATCCGCAGCCCATCTCGCGGAGCGTCCCGGCCATTGCCGCCGACCATCCAGGCAACATCTTCATTGCCGGTGAGCTTGTGGCAATCAACGTCCCCCAGGACCTCCCGGAGCAGGTGGTGCGCTGGCAGGCGGTGGATGATGGCGGCGCTCTCATCGCACAGGGCCAATTGGACGGGGGCGCATCGACACCGCTGAATCTCGGTCGCCTGCACGTCGGCTGGTATCGGCTCAATTTTGTCGATGCGTCCGGCAAGGTCGCTGCCTGGACCACGGTCGCGGTGCTCTCGCCTCTGAGTGCGGCGACGCCGCAGGACTCGCCCATCTGCGTCGATTCGGCGACATCCTGGTTCGCGAAGAGTGACGCGCCAAGGCAGGAGCGGTTTGCCTACTTAGCCGCGCTGGCAGGGGTGAACTGGATACGCGACCGCATGAGCTGGGGCGAAGTTCAAACGAGCGCGGACACGTTTGAACCGGATACCAGCTATGACAGCGCCGCGATGCTCCAGGCGAAGTATGGCCTGAAAGTCCTTCAGGTCTTCCATGGGACTCCCCGGTGGGCCGTGGATCGTGACTTGGATGGCGAGCGCACCGCGGGTCGTTTCCCGCGAGACCTCTGGCGTCTCTACGACTTCTGCAAGGCCGTGGCCCGGCGGTACGAGGGCCGCATCCTCGCATGGGAGCCCTGGAACGAGGCCAACATCCCCATGTTCGGCGGGCATACCATCGACGAGATGTGCACCCACCAGAAGGCGGCGTACTTAGCCTTCAAAGCCGCCAAGCCGGACCTGACGGTCTGCTGGAACGTCTATGCAGAGTCGGGGACACCCCTTCATGTTCAGGGCGTCCTCGACAACGAGGCTTGGCCGTACTTCGAGACGTACAACATCCACACGTACACCAAGCCGGACGACTACCTGAACGCATTTGCCCCTGCCCGCCAGGCGGCCTGCGGCCGGCCCATCTGGCTGACCGAGTGCGGCATCGGCCTGCCCTGGCAGACGGAGCGGCCCTGGAGCGAGCTGTCCCCCGAAGACGAGCGGCGACAGGCGCAGTTCATCGCGCCGTCGTACGCCAGCAGCCTCTTTGCCGGCGTCAATCGCCATTTCTTCTTCATCCTTGGCAACTACGCGGAGAACAAGATCCAGTTCGGTGTCCTGCGCCATGACCAGACGCCGCGTCCCGCCTATGTGGCCCTGGCGGCAGTGGGGCGTCTGCTCGCCGGCGCCAGACCTCTGGGGCGGCTCATCCCCGAGCATACCCCCAATGCACGAGTCTATGCTTTTCGGGTCGCTCCGGACGGCCTCGAACGCGATGTCCTTGTGGCCTGGGCTGCCACGCCGACGGAAATCTCCTGGCCCGCGGGGATATGGCCGCAAGCCGTGCATGACTATCTCGGCCGGCGTGTCGCGACATCGTTGCCCGCCAGTCTGACCTCATCGGCTTTCTTCATAGTGCTCCCGAAGGGCGATGCCGCAAAGCTCACGCTGCAAGCCCCGATGTCCGCATCCGCACTGCGTTCCGGCAGGGTCTGCCCGGTTGTTCTCCAGCTTCAAATGCCACAATCGGCGACCAACCTCGATCAACAGGCCCACGTCCTCCAAGCTGCGACGCCAACAGACCTCAGGTTGTTCGCCTACAACTTCAGCGGCGATAAGGTCTCAGGCACAGTCACGGTGCAGCAATCGCCCGCCAACTGGAAAATCGCGCCGGCAAGCTGGACCGTGACCCTCGATCCGATGGAACGCAAAGCCCTGCCCGCTCAGATCACCATCCCGGCCGGTAGTGCGGCCGACTGGATCAAGCTGCAGGGTGATTTTGGCCCCGCAGGCCGGTCGGTGCTTGCGTTCCGGCTCATGGTCAGGGAGAATTAGCGAGTCAAGCAAGCGTTGTCTGTCGCGACTTGGAATAGGAACAGGATATTGGAGACGAGGCCCATATGAAGACAAAGCACTCGGCAGTGTTGCATCGAACCACGATCTGGGTGGCCCTATGCGTGTGGAGTGTCGGCTCCGTGCAGGCGGTGGGGCAGGAGTTTCGGCGGCTGCCGGTCAAGGAGTACCGCGACAAGATGAAAGCCGGCTGGATCGGCCAGATCTTCGGCGTCTCCTGGGGCGCGCCGACCGAGGGCCGATACCAGAAGGTCATGCCCGCGGAGAACATGCCGCCGTTCAAGGAGGACCTCATCAACGACGCCTTCGGCCAGGACGACCTCTACGTGGAGATGACCTTCCTGCGGTCCATGGAGGAGTACGGGTATGACGTCTCCATCCGCCGGGCGGGCATCGATTTCGCCAACAGCGGCTACTCGCTCTGGGTGGCCAACGCGGCGGGGCGGGGCAACCTGCGCAACGGCATTGCGCCGCCGGACTCCAGCCATCCGAAGTTCCACGACTGCGCCGGCGCCATCGACTACCAGATCGAGGCGGACTACGCGGGCCTGATCGCGCCGGGCATGCCCGACGTGGTGATCGCGCTCGGCGAGAAGTTCGGCCGGCTGATGAACTACGGTGACGGTGTCTACGCCGGCCAATTCATGGGCGTGATGTACGCCGAGGCGTTCTTCGAGAAGGACGTCATGAAGCTCATCGAAGCGGGCCTGAGAGCCATTCCCGCCGAATCTCTCTACGCCGGCATGGTCCGTGACATGATCCAGTGGCACAAGGAGAACCCGACCAACTGGGAAAAGACCTGGGAGCTGGCCGAGAAAAAGTACAACCAGGACAAGAACTACAATATCAGCGCGCTGGACGTGAAGCGCGAGGGCGCCTGGGTCTTGATGGGACTGCTCTACGGCAACGGCGACCTGGACCAGACGATGATCATCTCGTGCCGATGCGGGTTCGACAGCGACTGCAACCCGTCCTCCAGCGGGGGCATCCTGTTCACCACTCGCGGCGTGTCGAATCTGCCCGACAGATACTACCGCAAGCTCGATGAGACGAGAATCTTCAGCCACACGGCCTACAACTTCCCAAAGCTGCTGGACGTCTGCGAGAAGCTGGCCCGCCAGGGACTGGCGAGGGTCGGCGGACGAATCGAGAAGAGTGTGAACGGCGATGAGGTCTTCGTCATCCCGGTCAAGTCGCCGACGCCGAGCAAGTTCGAGGACCTGAAGAATCCGGGCCCGATCGCCGGCAGCGTCTACAGCGACGCGGAGATGGCCAAGATCCACAGCCCCGGCCTGAAATGGGCTTCCAAGTTCCTGGACGGCTGGACGCTGACCGACTGCGACCTCGGTCAAAGCTCGATGTTGTGGGAATCTCAGGGCCGCAAGAATGTGTTTGTGCTGAGGGGCCTGAGCAAAGGTGCAAAGGGGTACGTACTCACCAAGACGGCAGGCAAGGCTGGGACGCTGGAACTCGCAGTGGCCTGCGATCCGAAAACCGATGGGTGGAAGATCGGCGTGAAAGCGGACGGCAAAGGCCTTGCCGGGACGACGGTGAACAAAGAGACGATGAAGAACGGATGGGCGCAAGTCACATCCGCGTTGCCGGACGGCGCAGGCAAGCCGCTGACGGTCGAGATCACGATGGAGCCCGTGAAGCCGCCCACCGAGAGGGAAGGCCCGCCGGCCCTGAGTATCACCGTCCCAACGCTCGCGAGTCGTTGAGATACACCGGTCGTCACCAGCCGGGGTCGGGGCGAAGCTCGGCCTTGAGTCCCTTGGGGCCAACGATATAGATCAGGCTTTCGCCGAGGGGCACGCTCAGGTTCTTCGTGCGCACCGGGTCGTGCGGCACGAAGCGGCGTGTCCCGAAGATGTCGTAGAACGTCAGTCCCTGCGGATTGTTGACGCGGATGTACGCGTACGGTTTCGTGCTCCAGGCGACAATCAGGTCCTGCTCCGAGCCCTCCTCGCTGAAGATCGAGGCGTACACCTCGGGGCCGAAGCAGTCGTTACGCTGCGGGCGTTTGCCTTCGAGCATGCGTGTCATCCACGCGTAGGCGTAATAGGAATACTTCGGCGTCAAGTCGCTGCGCACCAACCCGACCATATCGGCCTGATCGAATTGTCTGTCGCCGCCATCTTTGAGCGTCCACCAGAACATCTTGTCGATTCTGCCCGATGCCAGGGCCAACACGTGAAATCGCACGAGCATGTCCGCCTGCCGCAGCTCGGATGTGCCATAGGGGTGTATGTGCGCGTTCCAGCAAATCTCGGTGACCCAGAGAGGCTTGGGCTCGCCGAACTGGCGCATCACCTTGACAAGCTCCTCCGTCTGCTCCAGGAAACTCATGCGAACGAGCGGGTAATCGCCGGTCAAATCCTGTTTGTGCCAGCTTTTCACGTACTGATCCAGCTCCCACCAGTCGAACCGCTCCTCCGGCGCTGATGGTGGCCTGTAGGGATGGAAACACGCGACATCGAAGCAGTCGTACGGCACGGCTTTCAGTATCTTGCCTGCCCAGAGCACATCACAGAACGCCATGTTGAGGCCGAGCACCTTGGCGTTGGGATTGGCCGCATGGATCGCGGCCCCGGCGGCGGCCAACAAACGCGCATATTGCTCGGGCGTCCCTTTCCAGAACCCTCCATTGGGCTCATTCCAGATCTGCCAACAGTCGATCTTCCCTGCATATCGTTTCGCCGCCGCACTCGCGAAGGCGCAGTAGGCTTCGATGCCCTCGGGAGTCAGCGGGTCATGAAATGGCGGGCTGTACGCGAGATTGCCGAACAGGAGCAGCCCGTGGGCCCGGCACATCTCCACCAGCTCATCATAGGGCTTCCAGTCGTACGATCCCGGCTCTCGCTCGATCCGTCTCCAGGTGAAATCCTGCCTGCCCCACTTGATTCCCGCCTCCTGCATCAGCTTGAGCCGTGCCTCCATGTCGCCTGCTCCGGGCCGCAACGCCGTATTGATGCCAAAAGGCGATGCGGGACACAGACGTTCGGCAAACAGATGCGGCGGCAGATCGACGCGAAAGCTCCCGGCGTTCGCCGGCGCCTGTAGCAGCACCACAGTGACAAGTGCGATTTCCTTGAACATGGCGGCACCCCTATAGAAGTGGCGATGAGTCATCCGGCTTGGGACAGGCGCAGGGATTTGCGAAGCTGGGCGGCGCGATCGAAGATCTCCTCTTTCGTGACGCCCGCCTTGTCGTACATGGCGAAGATGTTGTCATCCGGCGTTTCCGGCGGCACGGTGTGGGAAGCAGCGAAGACGTAGCCGCCGCCGCGCGTCATCCCTTCGAGCAGTTCGGCGGTGGCCCTGCGCACCTGGTCGGCTGTGCCGTTCGGCAGAACGCCCTGCGTATCGACCCCGCCCATGAACGCCAGCTTGCTGCCGAATTCCTTCTTCAACTCCAGAGGATTCATGCCGGGACAGTTGCACTGGATGGGATTCAGCACGTCCACGCCAATCTCGATCAGGTCTGGGATGATGGGCCGGATCGCACCGCAGGAGTGGAACGCCACGTATAGGCCGCGCCGTTTGGCGACATCGGCATTCTGCTTCAGGAGCGGCTTCACCATTTCCCGCCACGTGTCCGGGCTCATCAGCATGGATCGCTGACCGCCGGCGTCGTCGCCGAGCCAGAGCCAGTCCAGGTCGAATCGTCGGCAGGCGGCTTCCGACAGGGCGATCGAGAATTCGGTGCAGCGCTTCATCATTTCCTTCGCCAGGTCCGGCTGGAGCGCAATCTCCATCAGCGTCTTTTCCATCCCCTGCAGACGCCAGTACATTTCAAAGACGCACGGCGAGACATCGCAGCCCACGAAGTAATCGCCTTTGAACTGCATCACGGGTTGCATCAGGTCCACGAGCGAATCGACGCGGTCGAAGGGGAACCCGTATTGGAGGATCTGCTCTTGCCCGGCATTGGCCAGAGGGTAGCCGGAGATCTGGTTGAAGCCGTCGATCCGCGTCCATTCGATGCCCCACTCATCGACGTGCGATTGGCCGTCGCGCTCGTGCACGATCCCCTCCATGGCGTAATTGTTGCTCACCCACGTCTGGCGGATGTCGTCGCCCATGACGCCGGGGACATACTCCGGGGGAACCTCCAGCAGTTTTCCCAGCCGCTGTTTGGTCTGCGGGTGATACCACATGAAGATCGGCACGCGATCCACGGGTTTTCGCCGCAACGCGGCATAGACACGCTCCTTTGACGTCATTTCTGCACCAGCTCGATGCCGTTGCCCGTCCTGAAGTTGCGCGAGTACTTCCTGTCTTTCGGGTTGTTCCAGTGCTCGTGGACGCCCATGCTCTCCAGGGTGGTCCCGTCGCCTTCCGGGTCGTATCGCGTGCCGGAGGGGGGCTTGTTGGCTAATGCCGCCTCGTGCAGGTAGTTGTCGGGATTGCCTACGACGTCCACGACGGTGGGGCCCATAGCCTGTTCGTGTCGCAGGAAGTCGAGCCCGACGGAATCGATGGCCACCATGTCCTGGGAAGCGAGCAGGCTGGAGAACCAGTCGTTGCCGAAGGAGGCGAACTTGATTACGCCGGAGGTCTGGTTCTTGGCGGGGTACAACCCGTCGATCATGTAAAGGAGCGTCTTGCCGCCCGTGTGCTTGTGCCCGTTCAGGTCCACTAAGCAGTTGTAAGAGCCCATCGGGTTCTTTCGGCTGCTGGTGTCGTGCAACGGCTGGGGCGTCCAACTGTCGTTGTCGGAGAAATAGGTCGAGCCGAAATGGTTCTTGGCGCACAGCGTGATGCCGCACAGGGTGTGCGCCCGCATCAGTGCCAGGTTGATCATGTACTTGGCCTCGGTGACGCATCGCGGCAGGTACGCGGTGCCGGCCTTGGTTTGAAGCGGGCTGCCGGTGTCCTGAACTGCGGCGACCCGGCCGCCATCGGCATTGTTCGGGGCGACTACGAAGGCGACCGCCTGGAAATCGGGGTCGGGATGGCCTCGGATCTTGCCGATAATGGGATCTCCGATGTTCCGCGAGGCATCGTAGACCGTAATCGCAGAGCCGGGCACGCCCGCCATCTTGATGAGCTGATGGACGAGCGAATAGACGACCTGCGGGCTGGGCATGCCCGCGTCCGGCTTCCACTCGGGCCGGCGGTCCTGATTCATGTTGATCTTGATCGCGATCTTCTCCGGCTTCTGATACCCTGCGTCGCCTGAGCCTGTGGTCTTGTTGAAGTGCCGGAACAACGCGTCCCACGCCTGAGCGTCGGTCGGCTTGCCTGTCAGGTTCCTGATCGCTGAGGACACCATGGCGTCGACGGCTTTCGGGTCGGTATTCTTGTCATCCCACCAGTTGCCGGTCGAGCCGTCCCAGTTGGCGGCGTTGGCATCGTGGACCCACACGACCCGGCCCGGATAGATCCCTTTGGCAGTCCCGAGGGGGCTATTCGCCGGCTCGCTCGGCGAGAAGGCCGCCGCTGTCGGATTGCTGCCGGTCACACACATGGAGCCCCAGATGATCGCGACTGCCGCCGCGGCGCAGACCGCCGCCAGCACGTACCGCGATTGATGCAGCAGATGCCTGGCTCGGCGATACACGATTGTCGAGCCAATCAGGGCGGCCGCCCATATCACGAAACCGCTCGCCAACGGAAAGGCCATGCGCTGGCACGGATAGGCGGCCCTGCTCGGCTTGGGAATGACCCTAATCAGGAACCATAGCAGGGCGAGCAATCCCGTGATGGGCAACAAGAGTAGTGGCCAGGGTTGTTGTCGTCCCGCGTGCAGCGTTTTGCCTGTCCTCGGGCAGGTTCTCACGGCGTCTCTTTTCATGGCATATCCTTTCATGTAGTCCTATTCGCCAGTACAGGGTAACATATTGGTGATGGTACTCAAGAGGAGAATTCGGTCATGGACATGAACCGCCGGGACTTTCTGAAGAGGGCGTCCCAGACTGCGATTGCCGTCAGTTCATCGCTCCCACTGCGTTCTACCGGCAAGGAGTCGTCATCGCCCATTCCGATCGTTGACACGCATCAGCATCTGTGGGACTTGACCATGTTCAAGCTGACGTGGCTGAGCCCGCCGCTGGACCGGAGCTTCACCACAAAGGACTACATGGAGGCGACTCAGGGCCTGCACATCGTGAAGGCGATCTACATGGAGGTCGCCATGCCTGTGGAACAGCGCGTGCAGGAGGCGGAGTATGTCATCGAATTGTGCAAGGACCCGAGCAGTCTGACGTGCGCTGCCGTAATCGCGGGCTCGCCAGCCGAAGATGGCTTTGAGCCGTACATCATGCGGTTCAAAGGCAGCCCGTATGTCAAAGGCGTGAGGGGCTCTTTCTCTTCGGCCCAGCAGATGAGCGATGCGCGGGTGATCAGGAATCTGCGCCTGCTGGGCGAGCTTGGCATGCGTTTCGACGTGAACGTGCCGCCGCAATCTCTGGCGGAGGCGGAGCGACTGGTGGACCAGTGTCCCGGCACCCGCTTCGTTCTCGATCACTGCGGGAACGTCGATCCGGTTGCCTTCTTCCCTCGCGACCGCGCTGTGCCGAGACCGGCTCAACACTCCCCCGAGCAGTGGAAGCAGGACGTGGCCCGGCTGGCCGCAAAGCCTAATATCATCTGCAAAATCTCGGGGCTCGTGGATAATGTCCCCGGCTATCCTTTGGCGGCCGATGATCTGGCCCCGATGATCAACCACTGCCTCGATGCTTTCGGGCCTGACCGAGTCGTCTTCGGGAGCGACTGGCCGGTATGCCTGCGAGGGACGTCCTTGCGCAACTGGGTCGAGCTTCTCAGGGAAGTGACGGCGGGCCAGTCTGAGAGCGACCGGCGCAGACTCTTCCACGATAATGCGGTCAAGTTCTACGATCTGGCCCTGTAGAGATGCAACACTCTCCGTCTTTGTTTGCAGTCGCGGAGCCAGGACGTTACAATGGCGTCATGACGATCACGAAGAGGTCCGTCGCAGGTATTCTGGTGTTCGCACTGTCGCTGGCTCTGTGGGGATTCGGCGGCACGGCCTGTACCGCGCAGCCGGTGAGGGTGACGGACGCAAATCAGGCGGTGTCTCTGCCCATCGAGATTCCCATCCTCATTGTCAAGTACTTCCCGGTGGATGGCGAGAGGATCGATGTCAAAGTCACGGGGGACTGGGGCGACTCCTTAGCGGCGACACGGGAGAAGACCGAACGGATCACGCGGCAGACGATTGCGGCCCTGGAGGAAGGCTCGCGATACCACGGCTACAAGGATGCGAATGCCAGGCCGAGCCTCAAATACACGGTCCTTGCCACCAGGGAATTCCTGCGACCTTTGCCCGTTC
>Ga0315274_10008465_pt1 | contig 14898 bp, 16 predicted proteins | sample YL17G02_20_MG_FD_203700 | JGI IMG/M metagenome (GOLD analysis project Ga0315274, IMG submission 203700) | Sediment microbial communities from Yellowstone Lake, YNP, Wyoming, USA - YL17G02_20 | ecosystem: Environmental > Aquatic > Freshwater > Lake > Sediment | place: USA: Wyoming | collected... | reverse complement strand
TTTTTCCTGGGAAAAAACTGCAGAAGAAACCCTTGGTGTTTATAAAGAGGCAGTTTCTAAAACTTGAATTCTTTCCTCGTGATTATCAAGCTGTTTTCCATGCCTATCCATTCTGTCTTGGTGAGAATCCATTTTTCTTTCTATCCGATCGATATCTTCTTTAGACGCTAATCTTTCTTCCATATCTTCAAGTAGTGGAGGTACTACTTCGTGGAACGCATCCGAAAATGACTTATAAATTTCTTCTTTTGATTTTTTATCCATTAATCTGATGTTAGTTCTGTCGGGATTTTAAGTCAATCGTTAATTCTAGTACAATATAGTTAATAGTTATGATAATAGGTATTGACGGCAACGAGGCGAATGTCGAAAAGCGGGTCGGGGTCAATGTGTACGCATTTGAGCTATTAAGAGCTATTTCTCAGCTTCAGAAAAATGGTGCCATAAACCATAAGCTTATAGTTTTTCTAAAGAGGCCCCCAATGAGAGATATGCCGAAAGAAACACAAAACTTCAGGTATAAAATTATTCGAGGTGGTGGAGCATGGATATTAACTAGGTTAATACCGCACCTTTGGAGAAATTCCGAGAAGCTTGATTTTATCTTCTCTCCAAGCCACTATGTTCCCCCTCTAGTCCTTCAGCCTCGGGCCTGCTCAATTATGGACATTGGATACCTCAAATACACGGAGCAATTTAGAAAATATGACTTTTGGCAGTTAAAGTATTGGAGTGCTATTTCAATTTTTCTTTCCAAGGTTGTCTTTGCTATCTCAGAGAATACCAAGGAAGAAATTGTACGACACTACCCATTTGCTGCCAAAAAAGTGGTTGTTACACCACTAGCATATGACCCAAACCTCTTTAATATGGGGGTTGCCAAAGAGGATATTGAGCGTGTTAAGGATAAATACACTATAGTAAGTGATTACATTCTTTTCTTGGGCACACTTAAGCCCAGTAAGAACCTCGAAAGCCTTATAGAGGCGTTTTCAACCATTAACCGTCAACCATTAGCCATTAGTTTGGTTATTGCCGGTAAAAAAGGTTGGTTATATACCTCAATCTTTAAAAAAGTCCAAGAACTGAGACTTGAAGACAAGATTATCTTTACCGACTATCTTCCCGAGGAGGATAAGCCTGCTTTAATTGCCGGGGCCAAAGTATTTTGTCTTCCGTCTTTCTGGGAGGGTTTTGGACTTGATGTTCTAAATGCCATGGCCTGTGGAGTTTGTGTTGTTGTCTCAAATTCCGGCAGTCTGCCGGAAGTGGCAGGAGAGGCGGGAATCTATGTCGATCCAAATTCTTCAAAAAGTATTAGCGATGGGATAAATAAAGTTCTTTCTATGGATAATGTAGAATATAATAGGCTAGTTGAAAAAGGTTGGGCTCAAGTTAAAAAGTTTTCCTGGGAGAAAACCGCCAAGAAAACATTAGAAGCTTTAGAAGATGTTCCAAGATAAAACAGGTAAAAAATTAACAATGAAAGATGCGGTACCAAAAATTACAAACCGTCTTTGTAACTGTTGGCTTGATTTTGAATTGATGGTTTTGAGATGGATTGGTCATATTCCTATTCATTTCAAAAGAAAGTTCTTCTATCGGATCTTTGGCATAAAGATTGGCAAGGGTTCCACGATCCATATGTGGGCCAACTTCTTCCAACCGAAAAATATTAAGATTGGAGAGGATTCGATTATCGGGGACCATGCGTTTTTGGATGGAAGAGCAAAACTGACAATTGGAAATCATGTGGGTATTGCCTCAAGCGTCATGATTTATAATTCCGAACATGATTTAGCCAAAGATGATTTTTCGGCCATAGAAGAACCGGTTGAAATAGGGGACTACGTTTTTATCGGTCCTAGAGTCATTATTTTGCCTGGAGTAAAAATTGGCAAGGGAGCGGTGGTTGCAGCGGGCGCAGTTGTGACTTCGGACGTACCCGATTTTGCCATTGTTGGTGGAGTCCCAGCCAAGTCAATTGGAGAAAGGAAAGATAAAAACCCTCACTATAAATTAGGTCGAGCCCGACTTTTTCAATAATGAAAAAAGTTGTCAAATTGCTTTTAATTTCTTTTTTTCCTCTTCTTTTTATCTATACTCTTCTTCCCAATCCTAAATTTCCTAATCCACCCTCCGACGCTTTGCAATCAAAAGAGCCGGGAGATTCCGAAAATTTATCGATAAGAAGAGCTTATTTCACCAATTTTACCCGCGAAGAGGTTATGAAACATTATCAAAACGAGTTTAAGGGCTTTAGACTTAATTACCCCCCTGAAGAAGCAGCCACAATTATTCGTGACCAGACAAGGAGCACTTTTTTGGAAGAAATAGTCCATCCTTTCAGAGAATCTTTTTATGTAAACGGTTTTGAACCCAAAGACGCCAAGGATGCCATTGAAATAGTAGGACTACCCTGGAGGCAAAAGATTACCGTCAGATATGTACCCAGTAATATCTTTTTAAGAGGTTTTGTAGTAATCCTTACAGGGTTTGTTTCATTATTTCTGCTTGGTGTTTGGCTGAAAAAACATGACTGATTTATCAATTATTATCGTCAGCTTTAATACTGAAAAATTAACTCGGGAGTGTCTTGAGTCGGTAGTTAAACACACTAGGGGGATTACCTATGAATTTTTGGTGATGGATAATGCATCCTATGACGGCTCTATCGAGATGCTTCAGGATCTTTCCCAAAAACTTCCACTTAAGCTAATCGCAAATGCAGATAACATTGGTTTCGGTGCAGCCAATAATCAAGGAATGAAGGAGGCAAAAGGGAGATATCTACTTCTTCTCAATCCGGATACGTTTATTAAAGATAATGTTTTAGGGGAGATGATTAAATGGATGGATGAAAATCCAAAAGTTGGGATTTCCTCCTGTGCTTTAAAAAATAAAGACGGATCTCTCCAAGGGACGGGTGGTTATTTCCCCAACCTTTTTAGAGTTTTTGCTTGGATGTTTTTCCTTGAAGATATTCCGTACCTTTCAAAACTTATTAGGCCTTACCACCCGATGCATCCCAATTCACCTTTCTATAAAGGAGAAGAGTTTTTTAAAAAGTCTCAGGAACGGGATTGGCTAACCGGAGCATACCTTCTTTTTAGAAAAGAAGTTCTAGATGATGTAGGGTACTTTGATAGAAACTATTTTATGTATGTTGAAGAAGTCGATTATGCCTATCGAGCCAAGAAAAAAGGTTGGCAGGTGTGGTTCTTGCCAAGATGGAGCATTACGCATTATGGGGGAGCCAGTGGCACCAGTGAGTTTGCCACTCTTTCGGAATATAAATCACTTAAGGTATTTTATAAAAAACACTACCCTAAGTGGCAGGGATTACCCTTAAGATTATTTTTGAAGCTTGGGGCGCTACCGAGACTGTTATTTAATTTCAAAATTTATGCGAAAGCTTTTTGCCAAGCCTAAAGATATTTTTAAGTATGGAATAGCGGCAATTTTGCTGGCTATCCCTTTATATCCGAAGTTTCCCTTCGTGAGAATTCCCGGAACATATGTGGCCATTAGAATCGAAGATTTTCTGATCTTTATTCTCGCTCTGTTTTTTATTCTCTCTTTCTTTAAAGAGCTGGGTTCTTCTTTGAAGAACCGCCTTGAATCATCGATTTTAGTCTTTATCCTCATTGGTCTTGTTTCACTTGCCTCTGCAATTTTAGTGACAAAAACAGTCGTGCCTTCAATTGCAATTTTGCATTGGTTAAGAAGGATAGAGTATTTTGTGCCCCTGGGTATTGGAATTTTATATTTTAAACGCTATGGGCTTTCCGATTTAGAATTTTTCCTGAAGGTTTTAATGATTACCGTGTTTATTGCTTTTATCTATGGATTTGGTCAGATGCATTTTTCCTGGCCGGTAATCATTACCCAAAACAATGAATACGCTAAGGGTATTGCCTTAAGGTGGGTTTCCGGGAGTCAATTAAATTCCACCTTTGCGGGGCATTACGATCTGGCCACTTTCTTGGTTTTTGTGCTCCCCTTTTTCATTTCGCTATTTTTCTTGCTTAAGGGTTTTTGGAGTAAGGTCGTGTTGGGGGGAGTTATTCTTTCAGGGCTTTGGCTTTTGGCCAATACCGCCTCAAGAATTTCAATTGTTTCATATTTTTTAGCTTCAACTGCCTCACTTCTTCTTATTAAAAAGTATAAAGCAATTATCTTAACAATTGCCGTAAGTTTAATCATTTTTTCCTTAACCGGCAGCGTTATCGACAGATACACTCAGGTTTTTAGCGTCTACTATCAAATGATGGTGTCTAAATTTAAAGTCAAAGCTGCCGATATCAACGGACTGCCCGAAAGAAGGGAAAACACAAATAGTATGCCTTCCCCCCCGCCTGTTTTTGAAGATAGATCAACCTCAATTAGGTTAAATGTCGAATGGCCTAGGGCACTACGTGCATTCAAGAAGAATCCTCTACTGGGGACCGGCTATTCTTCAATAACACTGGCTACAGATAATGATTTTTTCAGATTATTAGGTGAAGTTGGAATATTGGGATTTTTAGCCTTTATCCTGATATTTTCAAATATCTTTAATCTGGCCAAAAAAATGCTTTCAAAACCATTCTTACTTAATGCCGTTGAACTGGCCTTCACTGTTTCTTTTATCGGCGGCTTAATTGGCATACTCTTAAATGCTTTATTTATCGATATTTTTGAAGCATCAAAATTTGCCATCATTTTTTGGCTCATAACCGGAATGTTTGTTTCTTTGGCCCGAAATCATCTATATGAACAAAATAATTAATCGAGTAAAAAATATTAAGAATATTGAGTATCTTTTTTTATCTTTAATCTTAATTTTGGGCTTTGTTGTAAGATTATATAAGATAAATAGCCCCCTTGCCGATTGGCATTCATGGAGACAAGCTGATACGGCTTCAGTGACCAGAACTTACCTGCAGCGCGGATTAAATATTCTTTATCCTAAATATCATGACATTTCGAGCATTCAAACCGGCTATTTTAATCCTCAGGGGTATCGCTTCGTGGAACTCCCTATTTATAATGTCATCCACCTCTTTCTTTACAAAGCCCATCCCAAATTGACCTTAGAAGTGTGGGGGCGGCTTCTGTCCGTATTTTCCGCTTTAGTTTCCTCTTTTTTCCTGTTTTTAATCGGCAGAAAATTTACGGGTAAATGGGGCGGGCTACTAGCCGCTTTTTTCTTTTGCGTTATTCCCTACAATATTTATTTTACCCGAGTAATTTTGCCGGAACCTCTTGGCCAAACTTTTGCCCTGATTTCTCTTTGGCTGATTATTAAATATATTGATACGGAAAAAGATTCGCTTTTGTATTTTTCGGGATTTTTCTTGGCGCTTTCACTCCTTATTAAACCCTTTACTTATTTTTATGTATTTCCCGCGATATATTTGATTTCCAAAAAATATGGAATGAAAAATATCCTAAATACCCCTAAATTATTGATTAAGTTTTTAATTTATTCTGATCTTCTGCTTGTCCCGCTTTTTCTTTGGCGGGGGTGGATAGGGAAACACCCCGAAGGGATTCCCTTTTTTACCTGGGCTTTTAACGGGGACCATATCCGTTTCAGGCCGGCTTTTTGGCGATGGATATTCGGGGAAAGAATCGGTAGGTTAATTTTGGGGACTTGGGGTTTAATTCCGTTTATTTTGGGGGCCGTGTTCAAAAAGAAGAATTATTTTAACTTAGTCTTTATGGCAGGGGCCCTGTCTTACCTTTTTGTGGTGGCCACCGCCTCCGTCAGGCATGATTATTACCAAATATTTATCATCCCGCCCATTTCCCTACTTCTCGCCGAGGGCAGTCTTTACTTGTGGAATCAAGCCGTTTTTAATAAATGGCTGTCTAGATCAATACTCGTTTTTTCCATTTTAATGATGATCGGCATGGGCGCTTACCAAGTTAAAGAATATTATAAAATTAATCATCCTGAAATCATTGCTGCCGGGCAAGCGGTTGATAAATTAACCCCCAAAGATGCTTTAGTGATCGCTCCGTATAATGGTGATACGGCCTTTTTATATCAGACGGGAAGGTGGGGCTGGCCTGCAGTGGATGACTCTTTTGAAAATATTATTAAAAAAGGAGCAAGTTATTATGTTTCCGTAGACTTAGGCAGCCCCGATACAAAATATGTCACCGCCAAATATAAAACTATTGCCAAGACCGACCAATACATAATCGTAGATCTACATGAATCTATAAAACAATGAAAATCTTGATGTTGACGCCGTACTTACCATATCCTTTGATGTCCGGTGGGCAAACAAGATCGTATAATTTGATTAAGAATCTTTCCGGTAAGCACGAAATTACCCTTTTTTCCCTGATTAAGAACGAAGAAGAAAAGAAATATATTCCCAATCTCTCAAAATATTGTAAGAAAGTCAGGGTCTTCAACCGGTCGAAGTCGCCTTGGACCGTAAGAAATATTTTGCTTACCGGTTTTGGTCCATACCCATTTCTGGTAATAAGAAATCTTGCCCAAGAAGAAAAAATCGCCATCAAAGATGAATTATTGAAAGAAAAATATGATCTTATCCATGCGGAGACGTTTTATGTCATGCCGCATATTCCCAAAACCGATGTTCCCATTCTTCTTGTTGAACAAACAATTGAATATTTGGTTTATAAACATTATGTCGAGGAACAAGCCCCTGTCCTTTTAAGGCCGCTTTTGTGGGCAGACGTTTTAAAACTCAGGTATTGGGAAACTTACTTTTGGAAACAGGCAAAAAAAGTGGTGGCGATGTCGGAATCGGATAGAAATGAAATGAAGAAGCTTGTTTCGGGACTGGCCATAGATATCGTTCCCAACGGAATAGATATCAATTATTTTTCCGGTAAAGAGAAAAGTTACGGAGAAGAAAAAAGGGTGCTATATGTCGGCAATTTTACTTGGCTCCAAAATACTGAAGCGGTTAAGATTCTTGTCCAAAAGGTCTGGCCAACCATTAAAAAGGAAGTTTCTAATGTCAAGCTTTGGATTGTTGGGACTCACATGAGTCAAGAAATAAAAAATTTGAAAGCAAACGATGTGGAGGTGTCGGAAGGCTTGGAAGATATCAGAGATGCCTATAAAGAAGCATCGGTTCTTGTTGCTCCGATTAAAGGTCCTGGTGGGACAAGGCTTAAAATACTGGAGGCGATGGCGTCGGCACTGCCGGTAGTGACGACATCGGTTGGGGCGGAGGGATTAGGGGTTACGGCCGGTAAGGAGGCTCTAATTGAGGATAATCTTTCTGATCTGGCTAAGAGTGCAATTAGAGTGTTAAAGAACAAAGATTTGGCCGGAAGCCTAGGTGCTTTTGGAAAAAGATTCGTCGAAGCAAACTATACCTGGGATAAAAGCGCAGAGAAACTTGATAAGATTTACAAGGAGGTCTATGGCAGATAAACCGGAACTTTCGATAATCATTCTTAACTACAACACCAAGGAGCTTCTTGCGGGTTGTCTTAACTCCATTAGGAAATATGAAGACGAGATACCCCTGGAAGTTATTGTTTCGGATAACGCCTCTTCGGACGAAAGTGCGGAAATGGTTAGTGAGAAGTTCCCCTGGGTCAAACTTCTTGAAGGGCCAAACGAGGGATTTTCCAAAGGCAACAACCGAGCAAGAAAGTTTGTCGGGGGAGAGATGATCTTATTCCTGAATCCGGACACAGTCGTTCACAAAGGGGTATTTACAAAAACGACCACATATTTAAAAGAACATCAAGATGTTGGTGCTTTAACTTGTAAACTGATTCTTCCTGACGGGAGCCTTGATAAAGATACGCGTCGCAGATTTCCTACTCCCTGGATTTCTTTTAATCGCTTAATTTTAAAAAATGGCTATAAATATTGGTATCAGGATGTTCCGGATAATGTGATTCAAGAAGTCGATGCCATTCAAGGAGCTTTCTTTCTAACCTGGAAAAGTATTTTAGATAAAGTTGACTGGTTTGATGAAGATTATTTCTTTCAGGGGGAAGATATTGACCTTTCCTGGAAAATTAAAAACCTCGGATTTAAGAATATCTATTATCCGGGAGTAATCGTGACTCATTTAAAAGGAGCTTCAACCGGGAAAAGCAAGCTTTGGAAGGCGAGAATTTCCTTGAAACATAAGCTGAAGGTTAAGTTGGCAACTGTCGATGCGATGGAAATATTTTTTAGGAAGCGTTTATTTAACAAATATCCAAAAGTTTTCAGCTGGTTCGTAATTTCGGGAATAAAAACATTTAAAGTTTTACGGTTGATTCGCGTCTTTTTTTCTTCATTAATAAAATGAGAATAGTCATTGATGGCAGATTTTATGGTTTAGAAAACGCGGGTTTGGGAAGATACACCATAAACTTAATTAATGGACTTCAAAAAATAGATACAACAAATCAATATATTGTATTACTTAGAAAAAAGTACTTTAACCAATTAAATTTGCCCTCAAATTGGGGGAAAATATTGGTAGATATAAATCACTACAGTTTGGAGGAGCAGATAAAGCTTCCTAAATTAATAAAAGGCTTAAAACCCAATCTGGTCCATTTTCTTCACTTTAATGTACCGGTTTTTTACCAAGGAAAGTTTATTGTTACTATTCATGATTTATTAATGCATAAACAAAAGGGATTGGAGGGAACTACGCTGACACCCTCAAGATATTTCTTAAAAAGACTGGGTTATAAATTGGTTTTTGGAAACGCAGTTAAAAAAGCCTTGAAAGTTATTGTACCCAGTCAGGCCGTAAAAGAGGAGGTTTGTTATTATTACAAACTTGATCCTGAAAAAGTAATCGTTACATATGAAGGAATCTAATCCATATTTCATTTATGTAGGTAATGCCTATCCTCATAAAAACCTAAAAAGGTTGATTGAGGCAATGGTCATTCTTAACAAAAAAGCGAAAGAAAACATTGAGCTTTATATCGTTTCCTCGAGAAATGTTTTTACCAAAAGACTTGAAAAATTAATAGAAAAGCTTAAAGCCAAAGATTACATCAAACTTTTGGGATTTGTGCCTGATGAAAAACTAAAGAGGTTATATAAAAAATCCGAAGGGTTTATTTTCCCATCCCTTTCTGAAGGCTTTGGACTCCCGGGACTTGAAGCAATGGCCTCACAAACAATAGTTGCCTGTTCCGAGATCCCTGTTTTTAAAGAGATATATAAAGATGTGCCGTTTTATTTTAATCCCTTCGATATTAATTCAATTTCTGATTCCATGAAGCTTATTTTGAATATGGACCCTGAAGCCAGAGAAAAAAGAATTGAAAAAGGCCTGACGCTTGCAAAGACTTATTCATGGTCTAAGATGGCTAAAGAAACACTAAATTTATATGAAAGTTGCTTTAGTCTACGATAGGGTCAATAAGTGGGGAGGAGCAGAAAGAGTATTACTTACCCTTCACGAAATGTTTCCGGAAGCGCCTCTTTTTACGTCGGTTTATGATGAGGCGAAGGCTCCCTGGGCAAAAGTTTTTCCTAAAGTATATACATCCTTTCTTCAATGGGTTCCTTTTGCCAAGTCAAACCATGAATTTTTTGGTTGGTTAATGCCCTTTATCTTTGAGGGTTTCAGTTTTGATGATTATGGTTTGGTTATTTCGGTAACCAGTGAGGCGGCTAAAGGAATTATTACAAAACCAAAGACTAAACACATTTGCTATTGTCTGACCCCCACTCGTTACTTATGGAGCCATTACGACCTCTATTTTAAAAATCCCATAATAAGGTTTATATCTAAGCCTATAGTCAAATATTTGAGAAATTGGGATAAAGTTGCATCACAAAGACCTGATAGGGTAATTGCAATTTCGACTGAAGTTAAAAAAAGGATCAAAAAATATTATGACCGAGAATCTGAAGTAATTTTTCCGCCGGTTAAAACTCCCGAGGTGGCAATAGTAAACCACTCCCGAGGTGGGTATTTTTTAATAGTTTCGAGATTGGTACCCTACAAAAGGGTTGATTTAGCCGTAAAAGCTTTTAACAAGCTTAAACAGCCGTTAGTTATTGTGGGATGCGGGAGTCAACTTAATAATTTAAAACTGATAGCTAAGAATAATATTAAATTTGTGGGGCAAGTATCCGAAGAAGAACTGATTAAGTATTACAAAGGCGCGAAAGCCTTAATTATGCCCCAAGAGGAAGAGTTTGGCATTGTCTCGGTTGAAGCCCAATCTTTTGGTGTGTCGCCAGTTGCCTACCAAAAAGGCGGAGTAAAAGACACGGTCATTGACGGTAAAACAGGTATCTTTTTTGACTCACAGACGCCGGAAAGTTTAATCGGCGCCATACGAAAATTTGACAAATGGTGCCCCGATAAGGAAGAATTAATAACCGGTGCAAAACGATTTTCAAAAGAAAGATTTCAAAAGTCATTTATACGCGCTTGTTTTGGCGGGAGGTGGAGGAACCAGGCTTTGGCCAACGTCAAGAGAAAAAACCCCAAAACAATTTTTACCCCTTTTTGATAAGAAAACATTAACCCAAATCACCCTTCAGAGGCTGAATAGAATTTTACCCTGGACGAGAATATTCGTGATCACCGTTTCGGAGGCATATAAAAGAGAAATCTTAAGGGAAGTTCCCGGAATATCAAAGAAAAATGTCCTGGTTGAACCGGCCAGGAGGGAAACCGGGCCTGCCCATGGCTTAGGGGCTTTATACATTTATAAAAAAGATCCGGAGGCGGTCATTGTCACCGAAGCGGCCGATCGTTTGGTTAGGCCCATTCCGGTTTATCTTAAGACCTTGGAAGCGGCTGCCAAAGTTGCCTTTGAAAATAAAATCATGGTTGCGATGGGAGTTAAACCCAGGTATGCCCATACCGGACTCGGGCATATTAAAAAAGGAAAAGAATGGAAGGTTGTTGACGGAATAAAATTTTACGAACTTGCAGAGTTTGTTGAAAAACCGCCAATTGAACTGGCCGAAAAATATACCGCTTCAGGAGAGTATTTTTGGAATGCCGGACAGTTTGTCTGGCGCGCCGACACTATTTTGGCATCCCTTGAAAAAAATGCTCCGGAAGTAAGCTCTAGGCTAAAACAAATCGAAAAACGGCTAGGATCCGTATTTGAAAAAATGACTTTAAGGAAAGTTTATAAATCGATGCCTAAAATTGCCATCGATTATGCCGTTGCCGAAAAAGACAAGAACTTTTTGGTGGTGGAGGGTGATTTTCACTGGACCGACATTGGAGACTGGAAAGAAGTTTGGGAAAATCTTCCCCAAGATAAAGACAATAACGTCATCATTGACGGAGGCGGCTCTGAAGGTAGGGTGATTAATATCGATACTTCCGAAACTTTGGTTCATACCGACGGCCGGTTAATTGCTATGATTGATGTTGACGATATTGCGATCGTTGACACCCAAGATGTTCTTTTGGTTTGTAAAAAAAGTCAGGCCCAAAGCGTTAAAAAAATTGTCGAACAACTGAAAAAGGAAGGGGAAAAGTATGTATGAAATGGTGAAAAAGACGATCGATATTATCGGTGCATTGGTACTGCTTATTATTTTTTCTCCAATCCTTTTAGCGGCGGCAATTCTTATTAAAATTACTTCCCCGGGGCCGGTACTGGTTGAAAAAACCAATTCTCACATGAGGAGGTTGGGTAAATTCGGAAAAATATTCAGACTTTACAAATTCCGATCAATGATGGTTAAGGCAGATGTTTTGGAGAAAACCAATCCGAAGTACAGAATTGCCTACGTAGAAAAACATTCCGGCGGAAACTACAAACCGACCAATGACCCACGGGTAAGCTGGGTGGGAAAGTTTATTAGACGTCATTCAATCGATGAGATGCCCCAGCTTCTTAATGTGTTAAGGGGTGAAATGAGTATCGTTGGCCCGAGACCATATTTACCTGAAGAACTGAAGGAACAACAAAGTAAATTTCCCGGAACGGAAAAATATGTTAAAGAAATGCTGACCGTCAAACCAGGAATTACCGGATTTTGGCAAGTTTCGGGAAGAAGTGAGGTAAATTTTGATAAAAGGGTGAAGATGGATGCCTATTATGCCATCAAGAAATCGGTTTTATTTGATGTCTTAATCATGATTAAAACCCCCTGGGTGATGCTTTCTGGAAAAGGTGCGGTGTGATACGATGAAAGAAGGATGTTAGAAGACCAAATAATTCCCCAAATTAAAGTTGACGATCCGGAACCTCTGATTCCGCCTGAGGCAGTGGCCAAACCCAAAGATCAAAAGGCAAAAGTATTTTTAATATCTCTGGCAGTGATAGCGGTTTTATTTGTTTATTCCGTCATTTCCGGTTTGGTCGTTTATGGAAAAGCGATGTCGTTAAAAAAGTCGATGGAGAGTTTGATCATTGCCGGAAAATCACAGGATTTGGTCAAGATCAAGGATGGCCTCACAAAAACAAAATCTTCTCTTCAGTCCCTTAAATCGTCATTTGCGCTTATTTCTCCTTTCAGGCTTATTCCTTTCTTTGGTTCATATGTTTCAGATGCCAATCATGCGATAAGTGCCGGTCTTTACGGAATGGAGGCGTCAGACATCGTTCTGACCACAATTGAGCCCTATTCCGACCTTTTGGGACTTAAGGGGGGGAAGGATACGGCTTTAGGCGATGGCACCAAAACCGCCAAGGATAGAATTGACTTTATCGTTAAATCAATTCCTGATTTGGTGCCCAAGATTGATCAGATATCCGGGAAAACTAAATTAATCGAAAAAGAGCTATCCGGAATTAATCCCGATCGATATCCGGTCAGATTCGGTAAAACCGAGGTGAGGTCAAAAGTCAAAAGCGGTTTGGATTTGGCGGGGGAAGCCGCAGGCTTTATTTCAAACAGTAAGCCTCTCTTGGAGGCCGCTCCTTATCTTTTGGGGATCGATAAAGAAAGAACTTATTTGGTTCTTTTCCAGAACGATAAAGAATTAAGGCCAACAGGAGGATTTTTAACGGCTTATTCGATTATGAAAGTGGATAAAGGCAAGTTTTCTCCCGTTTCCTCAAGCGATATTTATAACCTGGACGCAAAGTATAAGCCCACACTTCCCGCGCCAGATGTTTTGGTTAAATACCTCAAAGGCCCCTACGTTCTTTCACCCAAATTTAGGCTGAGAGATATGAATTGGTCACCCAGCTTTGCCGAAAGCATGAAGCTTTTTACCGAAGAAGCGGCGAAGGTGGGTATTACCGGCGTGGATGGCGTGATTTCTGTCGATACGCAGGTTTTGGTTTATCTTCTTGACGCGATCGGTAAAATCGGGGTACCGGGATTTGGAAACTTTAGTACCGAGGTTGACCCAAGATGTAATTGTCCCAATGTTATCTATGAACTTGAGGATTTCGCCGATATCGAAGGTCCGGTTGTTTGGGATCCGGGAGGATCCGGAAAGATCATTTATGCCCCGCCTAATTATGACAATCGAAAAAAGATAATCGGGCCTTTAATGAACTCGGTCTTGGCTAATGCCATGGGACAGCCCAAAGATAAACTCCCCAAACTTTTTGAGGCGGGATTTAAATCTCTCATGGAGAAACATCTGCTCTTCTATCTTTTTGATAATAAGGTTCAAGAGGCAGTTAACTCTTTCGGCATTGCGGGCACGATCAAGGAAACATCCGGAGATTATCTGCATGTTAATGATGCCAATTTGGGAGGCAGGAAATCCAATCTTTATATAACGCAGGAGGTGTTACAGGAATTTGCTGTCGCTAAAGACGGATATATCGAAAAAACGGTAACTTTAACTTACAAAAATCCCGAAAAACAGGACGGCTGGTTAAATTCGGTCCTGCCTGATTGGTTAAGGATTTATGTCCCGCGTGGCAGTCAGCTTATTTCGTTTGACGGGGTGGAAAATTCACCAGAACCATATGAAGAATTCGGGAAGTCTGTGTTTGCCGGATTTTTCCAGTTAAGACCGGAAGGAGTGGCCAAGATTACTCTTAAATATAAGTTACCCTTTAAACCAAGCAACAACTTGAAGCTTTTTATTCAAAAGCAGCCCGGCACCGACTCTCCTCTTTACCAAACCAAAATTGGCAAAGGCGAGGAAGAGTTTTTCCTCAAAACCGATAAGGAAATTAACATCAGAATATGATTTCGCGTTCCTACTCCGATGAGGGCCTAGTTCTTGCCAGACGAAATTATGGGGAAGCGGATAGAATCCTTTCCCTTTATACCCAAAACCACGGTCGAATCTCGGTAATTGCCAAGGGCATCAGACGCCTATCCAGTAAAAAAAGAGGACACCTGGAAGTTTTTAGCCACTTTAAATTTCAAGTGGCCCGCGGCAGGAATTTGGATATCTTAACCGAAGCGGAAATCATTAATAACTTTTCCGGGGTGAGGAAGAGTTTGGCCAAAGCCTCTTTGGCTTTTTATTTCATGGAAGTTATCGGCCGAACCACCCGTGAGGGTGAGCCTCATCGAGAGGTCTTCGACTTAATTTTGAAATATCTGCAAGAAACCAACCGCCAAAAAAATCTTAAAACTATCCGCTTGGATTTTATCCTTAAGCTTTTAACCGTTTTGGGTTTTTGGCCACAAGGAAAAAAGTTACTAAATCCCGATGCAAAACTTGAGGAGGTGATCGAAAGAAGCTTATCAAGTGAGAGAGTGGGCAAGAAAATGTTACAATGACTTCATGAATGAGAATGTTCTTCTTTCCGTTACCAATTTAAAAGTCAAGTTTGATGGGCGGGTAATCTTAAATAATATTGATTTTAACGTCGCCAAAAACGAAGCGGTCGCTATCATCGGCCCAAATGGAGCCGGTAAGAGCGTTTTATTTAGGGCCATCCTAGGGTTAATTCCCTATGAAGGAAAAGTCGAATGGAAAGAAGGAATTAAAATTGGTTATGTTCCCCAAAAACTTTCGGTTGCCAAAGATTTTCCCCTAACCACCTCGGAATTTT
>Ga0315274_10008462_pt1 | contig 14899 bp, 11 predicted proteins | sample YL17G02_20_MG_FD_203700 | JGI IMG/M metagenome (GOLD analysis project Ga0315274, IMG submission 203700) | Sediment microbial communities from Yellowstone Lake, YNP, Wyoming, USA - YL17G02_20 | ecosystem: Environmental > Aquatic > Freshwater > Lake > Sediment | place: USA: Wyoming | collected... | reverse complement strand
TGCAAGCAACCCGGACACCACATACTATCTACGCGCGCAAGGGAAGGATAACGCAGGAAACACCGGAGGAGTCAGCACATTTCAATACCACTATGTACCATCCGAGCCTACGCCCGGACCCACTCCAGAACCCACTGTCGAGCCAACTCCCTTTCCAGAAACGCCTATCTTGGAAGTGTCGCCCGATAGCCGTTATGTCTCCAATACGACGGGGACCATAACCTTCAACGTATTGAACAGCGGCGGAGGAGCGATGAACTGGACCGCCGAAGTCGTTGTGCCCGGAGACCATTGGCTATCGATGACATCAGGCTCGGTCGGCACAAACAACGGCACAATAGTGTGCGAGTACGACGAAAACACGGGACCGCAGCGCACGGGTGCGATCCTAGTCACTGCGCCGGGAGCCACTCCGGACTCCATGGAAGTTGCTGTCACGCAGCAACCGCGGACGCCCGGGGAGATCACGGTGGTGTATCTTCCGGGTAACGTCCCTCTGGTTCTCGTTCCCATCCCGGCGGGCAGTTTCCAGATGGGCTCTCCGGAGACTGAGCGGAAGCGCGAAGGCGACGAAGGACCGGTGCACACGGTGGGTATTGGCTACGACTTCTACATGGGCAAGTACGAGCTGACGCAAGCCCAGTGGGTGGCGGTGATGGGGGTCTGGCCTCACACGCCGCCGGGCTCGGGCTCCGGCGTCGGGAGCGACTACCCGGCGTACAACGTCTCGTGGGAGGATGCGCAGGATTTCATCGCCGCCTTGAACGACTACGTCACGTCGACGGGCCAAGGCCAGGCAACGTTCCGTTTGCCGAGCGAGGCCGAATGGGAATACGGCTGTCGCGCGGGGACGCAGACGCGGTTCTTCTTCGGCGACTCGCTGGGATGCGACGACATCAAGCAAGACTGCGCGGCCGGAACGCTGCCGGGAAACCGCTCGGACTACATGTGGTTCACGTATAACGGCGGAAGCACGACTCACGAAGTGGGGCAGAAGCTGCCAAACCAATTCGGGCTCCACGATATGAGCGGGAACGTGTTCGAATGGTGTCAGGATCCGAACCACAGCGACTATACCGGCGCCCCAACGGACGGAAGCGCTTGGGAGTCTGAGGGCACCGACGACTTCCGCATCCTCCGGGGCGGATCGTTCCTAACTGTTGCGTTCAACACCCGCTCAGCCAACCGGGATAGGGCCAACCCGAGCGACCTCGATCTGCAGTACGGGTTTCGTGTAGCGTGGGAATTGACCGACCCGCCAGAAGCCCCCATCAACGCGTCGCCGGCTGACGGCGCCACGGGCGTTGGGCTGGCGCCTGAGCTGGCGGCTTGTGCTTTCACCGATCCGAACGTCGGCGACGCACACGCCGCTTCGCGGTGGCAGGTGCGGGAGTCTTCGAGTTCCCCGGACTACTCCGTCGTAGTCTTCGACTCGGGCGCGACCACGGGGAGTCTAACGTCGATCGTGGTCCCGCCAGGAGAACTCTACGGCAGCTACACCTACCTATGGCGCGTGCGCTACCGGGACAACCACGGGGCTTGGAGCGCGTGGTCGAGTGAGACGGCATTCACGACACTGGGGGATGTGACGATTCTGCTTCCGGGTAACGTCCCTCTGGTTCTCGTTCCCATCCCGGCGGGCAGTTTCCAGATGGGCTCTCCGGAGACTGAGCGGAAGCGCGAAGGCGACGAAGGACCGGTGCACACGGTGGGTATTGGCTACGACTTCTACATGGGCAAGTACGAGCTGACGCAAGCCCAGTGGGTGGCGGTGATGGGGGTCTGGCCTCACACGCCGCCGGGCTCGGGCTCCGGCGTCGGGAGCGACTACCCGGCGTACAACGTCTCGTGGGAGGATGCGCAGGATTTCATCGCCGCCTTGAACGACTACGTCACGTCGACGGGCCAAGGCCAGGCAACGTTCCGTTTGCCGAGCGAGGCCGAATGGGAATACGGCTGTCGCGCGGGGACGCAGACGCGGTTCTTCTTCGGCGACTCGCTGGGATGCGACGACATCAAGCAAGACTGCGCGGCCGGAACGCTGCCGGGAAACCGCTCGGACTACATGTGGTTCACGTATAACGGCGGAAGCACGACTCACGAAGTGGGGCAGAAGCTGCCAAACCAATTCGGGCTCCACGATATGAGCGGGAACGTGTTCGAATGGTGTCAGGATCCGAACCACAGCGACTATACCGGCGCCCCAACGGACGGAAGCGCTTGGGAGTCTGAGGGCACCGACGACTTCCGCATCCTCCGGGGCGGATCGTTCCTAACTGTTGCGTTCAACACCCGCTCAGCCAACCGGGATAGGGCCAACCCGAGCGACCTCGATCTGCAGTACGGGTTTCGTGTGGCTGCAGAGTTGGCCATCCACACGCTGACGGTGAACTCGACACCTCCCACGGGCATCGCGATCTCGAGCGCGACGGGCCACGGCGGGACAACGAACTACACGAAGGCGGGCGTTGTTTCCGAGGCGAGCGTGAACCTGAGCGCTCCGGCGAGCGATCCCCCGGACTACGTGTTCGCACGCTGGCGTCTGGACGGGGTGGATCAAACGGCGGACCGGAAGACGCTGACCTTCACGATGACGGGCAACCGGACGGCCGAGGCGCTCTACACAGCGATCACCCCCACGCCGTCCATTACGCCGACGCCGAGCAATACGGCGACATTCACGCCGTCGCCAACCTTCACACCAACTATCGCCGCCACGCCGTCCATTACGCCGACACCGAGTGTTACCCCGTCCATCACTCCGACGCCCAGCCCGACGCCCACGCCCACGTCGACCTCCACCCCAACGCCTCCGTCGGGCCAGACCCCTTCGCCCACGCCCACTCCCACGGGGGAACCCATACGGGACCTGATCCGCTCTTTCTACGACATCGTCCTGGCGCGCGCTCCCGAGTTGGGCGCCGTCGACGCCTGGCATCACGGGTACTTCGACTACGCCGTCTCATTCGACATCGACGTCCGCTTCATCCCGCGCGAGATGGCGCGGCTCTTTTTCCTCTGCGAGGAATACGCGAACCGAAACCGCACGGACGCCGAGTTCATTGCTGACTGCTACCAAGTCTTCCTCGATCGCGACCCGAATCAGGTGGAGCTCGACAACTGGACGAGCGGCGTCTGGAGTCGCCCGCAGGTGATGACGATCTTCTCGGAGTCCGAGGAGTTCGCGAACCGCATCGAGGCGATGTACCCGCAGTACGGCGGCGACCCGACGCGCAACTTCGTGACGTTCATGTATATCGGTCTCCTGGATCGTCTTGTGGATAGGAACGGCCTGGAGTACGCCGCCGCGCTTTTCGACTTCGCCCGCATTTCGGGCGGCACGGAGGCCATCCGCGCGCAGGCCAAGCAGATGGCGCGCGAAGTGATCGTCTCGGAAGAATTCCTCAGCAAGAACCCGGCGACCGACGTGTACGTGACCCGCTTCTACCGCGCGTTCTTGGGGCGTTTCCCGAACGACACCGAGGTTAGCTACTGGTCGGGAGAGCTCGACTCGGGGCGTCAGACGACGGACGGTCTCATCGAGCTCTTCGCCGCCTCCCAGGAGTTCACGGCGAGGCTGGGGCTTTACTTCGGAGCGCCGTGAGGCGCGACGGACCGCGGTTCCCAGAGATTCCGCCATCCCAAGGCCGCACTCCGCATCCGGCGGAGTTCTGGGCAAACCGGGGGCCTTGCTTCCAGCGGCAGGCTGTCGCCAGTCGGCGCTCGGGAAAGAATCGGGCCGTTCTCGATGACGTCGATTTTTCTTGCGGATCTCGCCACTCGGGAGATAGGCAATGGGCTGAGAACCCGTCAAGAGGCGATTCTCGCGGAGAAGGCACGACCCCGATGAGGAGGGCGCAAAGATGACAAGGACAAGACACGGTTTCACGTTGATTGAGTTGCTCATCGTCGTGGCCATCATCGCCATCTTGGCCGCCATTGCCGTCCCGAATTTCCTCGAGGCGCAGACGCGATCGAAAATATCCCGGTGCAGAACCGACCTGCGTACGTTGGCGGGCGCCTGGGAAGCCTACCGGATCGATTACAATCGCTACCCACCCGATTTCGACGGGGGCGAGTACGGCGGAGCCGCCCCCTATCAAGGCGAGTGGAGGACCTACATCGTCGTAACCACCCCCGTGGCCTACTTGACGTCCGTACCGACCGACGTTTTCCAAGAGGGCGCCCAGCTGTGGCTGATTCAAAAACCCGGGAAGCTCTATGAATACTGGGGCACGCTCGACAATATGGCCTACCCCGAATGGCAGGCGACCAACACGCTTTGGATCATCATCGGGTACGGCCCCGACCAGGACTACGACCTCAGCGGCACGCAGATCGCCGACCCGTTCAATTACATGTACGACCCGACGAACGGCACGAGATCAAACGGCGACATGGCTCGGACCAATTCCCACAGCTATCCGGAGTAAGCCGCGCTCCGACGCGGGAGACGCTCAGACCGAGTGACCTGCGCCGACCGGAACCGGGTCTCGCGAGCCAGAGAAGACCTTTCTCGGAGGGGAACCGGTGACAAGGACAGGAGACGGTTTCACGTTGAGTGAGAGCCTGACGGCTTTGTCAAGACGCGCCCGTCTCTCCCCGCGGAGATGGGCAGCCCCGGCCGAGTGGAAGAAGGAGGCAGGAAATCCCGGAAGCCCAACGGGAACCAGTCAGTGATCTCGGAAGACCCAGCCAGGGGCTGCTGGGCCAAAAGAAAACGCGGGAAATCTCGCCTTCATGGTTGTGGCACAGCCGCCCTCGGCTGTGATTCATCTGGACTTCTGGGGATTCCTGAAAAAGGAGGGCCGGGGCGCAATAAACCCTTGACCCCTGAAAGCCGTCTGGTGCAGGATGGCGCCGGAACCGCCGGCTAAGGCGGGGGCGGAGCGCGTGGTCATCGTTGCGGCGCGCGAATGGGCGCCGAAATGGCGGAACTGGTAGACGCGCATGGTTCAGGGCCATGTGGGGGCAACCCCGTGGAGGTTCAAGTCCTCTTTTCGGCACCACTTTCCCCGACGTCGTTTTCTCCGGAGCGGCTGATTTGCCCACAATGCAAGAAGCGCACACCCAGCGCCCTTTCTTTCGCGGCCACGGAGCCGGCGCCCCCACGGCGCCCTTCGTGTCTCAGGAGACGCCTGTCGCCGTAGCGTTCCGCTACGGCCGCTCGCTCGCGCCGCGATTGTGAAGCCTCGCGCCTCCCGAGGCTTCATCCGTTCCGATCCCTACCTCGACCCATCGTTGGGACCATCCTGGCGGATGGCGTTGCCCTCTCCGACCCGAACCTTCGGCGGGGGACAACGCGAAGGCGGCGCATCGAGGGCGCGTCGAATCGAACCGCGGGAGAGAGCGCAGAAACGCCAAGACGCATCACGAGGCGCATGTAACAGAAAGAGCAGGTAAGTGCCATGAACGAACGAGTCCTTATATTCGACACCACGCTGCGCGACGGCGAGCAATCGCCCGGATGCAGCATGAACCGCCACGAGAAGATGGAGGTCGCCAAGCAGCTTGTGCGGCTCGGCGCGGACGTCATCGAGGCGGGGTTCCCGATCTCTTCGCCCGAAGATTTCGAATCGGTCCGCGCCATCGCCGCCGAGGTGGAGGGGCCCGTGATTTGCGGCCTCGCCCGCGCCCTTGAGAAAGACGTCCTCCGCTGCGGCGAAGCGATCCAGCCGGCGAAGCGGGGCCGCATCCACACCTTCATCGCCACGAGCGACGTGCACGTGGAGAAAAAGCTGCACATGTCGAAGGAACGCGTGATCCAGGTGGCGGTTGACGCCGTGAAACTCGCGCGCACGTTCACCGACGACGTCGAGTTTTCGCCCGAGGACGCCGGTCGCACGGACTGGGATTACATGTGCGAAGTCCTGAGCGCCGTGATCGAAGCCGGGGCCACGACGCTCAACATCCCCGACACCGTGGGCTATTGTACGCCCGAGCAGTTCGGCGGCTGCATCGCCTATCTGAAACAGCGCGTCAAGGGAATCGACGACTGCGTCATTTCCGTTCACTGCCACAACGATCTCGGCATGGCGGTGGCCAACTCCCTGGCCGCGGTCCGCAACGGCGCCCGCCAGGTCGAATGCACGATCAACGGTCTCGGAGAACGCGCCGGGAACGCATCGCTGGAAGAAATCGTCATGAATCTGGTCGTGCGCAAGGACTATTACGGCGTCGAGACCGGCATCAACACGCATGAGATCTACCGCGCGTCGCGCCTGGTCAGCCAGATTACGGGAATGCGCGTCCAGCGCAACAAGGCCATCGTCGGCGGAAACGCCTTCGCCCACGAAGCCGGCATCCATCAGGACGGCGTGCTGAAGGAACGCGCAACGTACGAGATCATGACCGCCGAAACCGTCGGCTGGCAGGGCGAGAACCTCGTCATGGGCAAGCACAGCGGCCGAAACGCCTTCCGCTCGAAGCTGGTCGAACTGGGATTCGCCGACCTGACCGACGAAGAACTGAACCGGGCCTTCGACCGGTTCAAGCGGGTCTCGGACAAGAAGAAAGAGATCTACGACGACGACTTGGTTGCCATTGTCCAAGAGGAACTCTCGCGAGTCCCCGAGACCTACCGCCTCGAGTACTGCCACATCTGCAGCGGCACCTCCACGATCCCCGTCGCCACCGTCGAGGTGAGCCGAGGTGAGGCCAACGACGTGGTGCGCAAAGCCTCCCACGGCGACGGCCCGATCGACGCCGTCTACAACGCCCTCAGCGAGGCCGTCGGCATGACGCCCACTCTCGACGAGTACCAGATCGAGGCCGTGACGGGCGGCGGCGACGCCCTCGGGCGTGTCAACGTCCGCATGACGATCGAAGGCAAAGCCATCAAGGGAAGCGGAACCAGCACTGATATCGTGCTGGCGAGCGCCAAGGCCTTCCTGAACGCCGTGAATCGCTTCGTGATGATGCGGGCCGCCCAAACGGAAGAGGTCTCGGGCCGCGAGCCCTGAGCCGCGCGGCGGCGACGCGGCTCCTCTTGGATCGAGTTGGTCAAGTTGACGGCCCCGCGGGTTTTGGAGGATGTTCGCACCGGGATCTATCCGCAGGCGGAGAAGCGGCGGAGCAAGCCATGTGGGAGGCGGCCTCCGGCCGGCGATTTCCAGTGGGGGGCGCCGTCCTCAAGAATTGAGTCGCCCGTCGGAGACGGCCTCCCACACTGCCGCTCGGCCTCGTCACTGTTCGTCGCGCTCCCAGGTGTCACCCCGCCAGGAACATCCGAACCATCGCGACGGCAAGAAGCGCTCCGAAAATGGCGCCCCTCACGGGGGTGGAGGTGAAGCCTCAAGCGCTGCCCGTGCAAGAGCCGTGGTATCCCACCAGCCCGCCGATCAAGGCGCCAAGCACAACGGCAAGCGCGTACTTGAGAATGACCATTGCCGCAGTCCTTCCTTTCCTGTCTCCCATGTCTTCTCCGGCGACCCGTGTCCGCCCCTTCTCTTTGTGTCCCTGCCCGCTCCCCGGCAAGTCCTCAACTCACCCATATCTCGACCTGAGACGCTCCGGCCACCGCGCGACCGGCCGGCAACGCCGCAGGCTCGCGCAGAAGCGTCTCGACGGCGTCGGCCTTCTCGGGGCCTGCAACGAGGAAAACGATCTGCTCGAAGCGCGCGAGGAAATCGGGCGTCACGGAGACCCGGTCCGGTTTGGGCGCGCGCGGGACGGGGATGGCAAAGCGGCCTGTGGCGCGATCGACGTCCTCGATCGAAAAGAGCGAGGCCGTGTGACCGTCCGCTCCCAAGCCGAGCAGACCCAACGGAAGGCTCCCCCCTTTTTCGACGAACTCGGCCAGGTCCCGGTCGTAGCGTTCAGCCGCCTCCTCCATTGGCATCTCGCCTCTGACGCGCAGGACTCTGTCCTCCGGGATTCCGAGCGCGCGAATCATGGCCCGGGCGTTGCCGTAGTTGCTCTGCGGAGAATCAGGCGGCGCCACCCGCTCGTCGGAGAACAGAATGTGCAGCGAGGTGGAGGGAACCACGGGATTCCGAGCCAGCGCATGATACGCCTTCAGCGGGGTCCTTCCACCTGAAAGCATTACGCCGTAGGGGGAGCGTCCCTCCCGCCGGAAGGCTTGAGCGAGGAGGCCGACCGTCGCCCCGTTCATCTCATTCGCGTTGTCGAACCGCCGGAGTTCCATCGCTTCTTCCCCTGAGACCCGCGTGTCCTCTTCTCCGCTCCTCCGGGGGTTTGTACCACACTCTCCGGCTTTGCTCATCCCTTTTTCAGCCGTCAACGTCCGGGGCGGAGAAACCAGCTGACCAGAAAGATCGCGAACGCTTTCCTGGTCAATAGAGTTTCCCGAAGTTGCGCTGTTGCGCGACGGCGACGCCGCCCGGCATGTCCATGCGCGGCTTTGCGTCCAAGGCCTGCTTCCCCGCGCGAGCCGCCCGCAACAGAGTGACGTCCTTGTACTCGACCTGCGTGTTCCAGGCGCCGAGGCCGATTCCTCCGGTTCCGTAAGCGGCGTCGGCGACGTCGTGAATCAATTCTCCGTCCAGATAGCAGCGGATGGAGGCGCCTTGGACGACGACTCTCACGTCATACCACCGGCCCGTGTCGACTTTGCCGGGCACGCGCGGGAATCCAGCCGAAGCGCCGCGGGCCTCGACGCCGTGCTGCGCGTTTCCCCAACCCCCGATGTTCCACCAGTAGAAATGGTCTTTGTCTTTCACGCGGAAAAGGATGAGAAAGCCCTCCGTGCCGCCTGTTTTCCGGGCCTTCACTTCATAGACGCAGTCTGCCCAGTCGGCGGCGGGCGCAAAGGACCGGCAATCCGCGGCCATTTCCGTTTGGGCGTACGCGCCGCCTTCCCGCGCCCATTTGCCCTTCGCGGACGTCCAGCCTTCGAAGGGACGCGGCGAGGACCGGTCGCTCGCCGAACTCGCGGCAAGGGATCGCGTCGCCGCCATGAGAACGAGGACGAGCCCCAGCGCGAGGGTCTGCGTCTGCGCCCGCGCCGAGGAGCGCCCTGGAAGTCCATCTCTATGCCTCAACGCGTTTTCCCCTTCTTGAGACCAATCTGCATTCCGATGCTCTCTACTCGTGAGGCGGGCCTCAGAGCCTCCCGGCCGGGCGTGCGTGACTCGCCAACTCGTCGTCGAACTCCTTTGCCATCGCGCTGAGGCGCTCGACGACATCCGGGCGCTCCGCCGCCAGATCGTACTGTTCGCGAACGTCCCTGTCGAGGTCATAAAGCCGCGCCGGCGTCGGCAGCTGAGCGAGGTTGCATCTCGGGCAGTGCGTCCAGATTCATCGTGTGTCTCGAAAAACGTCCGGTGGTCAAGGCAAGGCGCTCGGCGGCAGCCCTTACCGTACTTCTTGAGGTCTTCGTGCGCCGCCTTTCAGCGTCCCAGCTCCGCCCTCAGGTTCCTGATCTCCCCTTCGAGGTCCTCGATCTTCTGCCAATGCTCCGCCGAAGTGCGGTGGATGCTGATGAAGCCGTCGTTGCCGTAGCAGTGTTCCGCCAAGGAGATCTTCAGGTCCTGCAATCCCTTCTCAAGGCGGGCGAGCTTTTCCTCCGTCTCTTCCTTCGTCGTCATGAGGCGCCTCCTTTGACGTTCTATTCAGCCCGGCAGGAAGAATGGAGGCCTGGTGTCCTCTCACATGGCCAAGCGCCGCTTGCAGGCGAGTTCGCAATGAGCACCATGGGCCCCGACCGGGCGCAGTGCAATCTCTTCCCGCACGGAAGATCGCGCCGCGAAGCCGCTCAATCCCCTTCGGATTCGAGATCGTCCTGGTCCTTACCAGATTGCCCCCATCTCCCACGCGTCGAACCGCTTGACCCTCACGGCGCCTTCCTCCGCGAAGACCTCCACCCCGAGGTCCTCTTCCCGCGAATCCAACAGGCGACTGAAACACGCCCGGCCGTTCGCGTAGACCTCCATGATGGCCTTGTCCAGGAACACGCGCAGCTGGAGAGTCGTCTCCCCCGCCAGGAGTTTGAACGGCCCCACGTCCTTTTCCTTCTCGTTGAAAAGCCCCCGGATGCCGTTTACCTCGAGGCCGTCCTCGTCGTAGCGGATGGCGATCGCCCTTTTGCCGTCGTCGCTTCGGCGCACCTTCATTCCAAAGGCCCGAGCGCCCTTTGGCTCGAACTCCGCCGCGATCTCGAGGAGATCGCCCCTCGTGCTTTCCATCACGTGAGATGAAGACGAGAGCGAGATCCCGGGTTCGCGGCGCCGCTTGCCGCGGAGCTTTCTCAGCTCGGGCGCCGGCTCAAAACCGAGCAGACCGTCGGGACGCAGACTCACCACGCTCGGCAGCGTGAGGCACCCAGGCCAGTCGATCGAGCCCTTCCCCGTCCGGTAAGCGTGGAGCGTTCCCCAGAGTATGAGCCGCCCCTTCGCGTCGTAGAGTCCCTGCGTGGCGTACATGTCCTCGCTGTAGCACATCGTGCCGGCGGACTCCGGATGGAACCGAAACAGGTCCCACGCGCCCACGTAGTAGTTCACCACGTGCGGGTCGTGCCGCGACATGAAGAGCGCCCACTTCTCGCCGACCTGAAAGAAGTTCGGACACGCATTGTCGGGCGAATACGGATGGCAATAGAGCGGGCCAAGGCACTCCCAGTCCGTCAATCCCGCATTCCGGCCCCGGTAGAGGCTGACGATCCCGCGACTGTGGCCCGGACCGTGTTTTTCGCCCGCCCAGCCGCCACAAATGAGATACGTATGCCCGCCGTGCTTGAAGATGAAGGGATCCCGCCACGCCCCGATGCGGACGATGTCGCTGTGGATGCCGGCGGGAAGAACGGGATTCCCCGGGTGCTTTTCCCAGACGATCAGATCGTCGTCGCCGACGGCCGCCCACTGCTCAGATGTCGGCATGCTCGTGTAGAAGATCATGGGCCGGCCCTCGCCGTTAATCACCGAGGCGCCGGAGTAGCAGTGATCTTCCCCTTTGTCCTTTGACGGCCACAGCGCGATGGGCAGATGCTCCCAGAACACAAGATCCTTGCTGCGAGCGTGGCCCCAGTGCACGGACCCGAACTTCTCGTCGTACGGATTGTGCTGGTAGAAGATGTGGTAGTACCCCTTGTGGTAGATCGGGCCGTTGATGTCGCCCATCCAGCGGGCGGGAGGACGGAAATGGTAGGCGGGGAGCCTGGCATCGGCGCGAGCGCGGGGAATCCCGGCTTCCAGGGCGCGCATGGCCTTCGCAATGGCCGGATTTGGGCGCTTCCGCATGTCCGTTGCTCCTTTCGGGCGAGAGAGGTTTCCGCGGCGTTGCGAGCAGGAGACGGATGGCAAAACGCCAGCGACGCATGTCCGAGCCGTCAGGGAGAGGAAAGATCTTCTCGCTATCATCCGCGGTTCCTCCGGAAGGGACTCCCAACCCTGGCTCCTTGGGCTGCGCTCTGTCGCACTTACAGCCCTCGTGGCGCCTCTCGTTTTCATAGACGCTTCCGGATCGGACCAAGCCGCTCTTCCGCCATGCCGTCCGTCCGGACGGATTCTCCAGTCTGCGTCATCCCCCTCGCCGCTTGTAGTCCGGACACCTGCGCGCGTTGGGGCGCTCGGGCCGGCGACACGCGTGGCCGTAGTCGTAGCGGCAATCGTCGCAGAGGAACTTAGGATCGAGCAGAAGAATTCCGCGAATCAGGTTCTTGACGCGCCACCACAGGTTTCCCAATGCTGGTCTCTCCGCGCTTGCGCCCCGCGCACTCCTCGACGTCGGGCTTCATCTCCACTGGATCGGATCGGGGAATTCAAGCCCCATCTGGTTGACGATCCTCTGCACGACGAAACGCACAAGGTCCTCCACCTTCCGGGGGCCGTGGTAGAACGCGGGACAGGGCGGCACGATGCGCACGCCCAGGCGCGCCAGGCGCAGCATGTTCTCCAAATGGAGCGCGCTCAGAGGCGTTTCGCGAGGAGCGAGCACCACGCGCCGCCCCTCCTTGATCGCCACGTCGGCGGCGCGCGTCAGCAGATTGTCGGCCAAGCCGTGCGCCACCGCGCTCAGCGTCCGCATCGAGCAGGGCGCGATGGCCAGGGCCTCAAACGGATGGGAGCCGCTGGCCGGCGCCGCTCCGGTCTCGTCGATGGAGTGGAACCTCAGTTTGAGGAGCCCCGTCTCGTCGAGGCGAAGCCATTGAGGGAAGTTCGCGTCATCCGCTGCCACCTCGGCGCCGATCTCCTCCTTCAGCACGCGCCGCCCCGCATCACTGACGATGACGGCAACTTCGCCGACCTCGGGAGATTGCGCCAGCGCCTCCAGAAGATCGCGGCCATAGACCGCGCCGCTGGCGCCCGTGATCCCCACGACGATTTTCCGTTCGCTCATGACCGCGTTCGCTCCTTCGACGGCACGAGCCCCCGGTAAAGGCGCACAATGCCGCCCGTCCAGGATTCGCTCGTGATTCCTACCAGACCGGCGTCTCTCATCCAACTCTGAACTTCGGCCGGAGACGGAAAACTCTGGACCGTCTCGACCAGGTAGGCGTACGCAACGGACCCGCTGACCCGGTTGCCGACACGGGAAAGGACCCTGTGAAGGTAGAATCCGTACAACGACCGCATCCACCAGACCTCAGGGAGGCCGAACTCGAGCGCCACCACCTGTCCGCCCGGACGGACGACCCGCGCCATCTCGGCCAAGCCGCCCGGCATGTCCACCAGGTTGCGCAATCCGAAAGCGACCGCCGCGAGATCGAATTCGCCGGCCCCGAAGGGGAGGCGCAACGCATCCCCTTCGACCGGCAGGATCGACGCGCCTTGCCGGGGACGACCGCGGGTGGCGGCCGAGGACCGACCGTCATCCGAGTCGGCGGAAATCTTCCGGAAACCATGACGCAGCATCTCGCGGGAGAAATCGAGGGCCACGACGCAGCCGCTCTCGGAAAGACGCCGCGCATAAGCCCGCGCTAGGTCGCCGGTGCCCGCGCAGACGTCCAGAACCCGCGGGCGGTTCCACGCCGCGATCGGGTTTGCCTCAACCGAGATGCGCCCGCGCTCTTCGCGAACGAAGGCCGCGAGCGATCTCGCCACGGCCCGGCGACGCCAAAGGCGATCGGTTGAAAGACTGAGCAGGCGATTGAGCCGGTCATACGAGGGAGCGATGGCGGAGAACATCGCTCGAATCTCACGCGCCCGGCGCGACAAGGAGGGCCCTGTCTCTCGACTCAGCAACGCTTACCGCCGCTCCTTGCGCCCAATCCCGAGCACGTCTTGCATGTCGTAGAGTCCGGGCTTGCGTCCGGCGACCCAGGCGGCGGCGCGCAGAGCGCCCCGGGCGAAGGTCTCGCGCGAGTGGGCGCGGTGGGTGAGCTCGATCCGCTCGCCCAGGGCGGCGAAGGTCACCGTGTGCTCCCCCACGACGTCGCCGCCGCGCAGGGCGTGCATGCCGATCTGGCGCGCGGGGCGTTCGCCCGTGATGCCCGAGCGGCCGTCGGTCGCAATCTCGTTGTATGTCCCCCCCATGGCCTGAGCCACGATCTCGCCCAGACGGCGCGCCGTGCCGCTGGGAGCGTCCTTCTTGAAGCGATGGTGCATTTCGGCGATCTCGACGTCATAGCCCTCGCCGAGAATGCGCGCGACATCCGCCGTGATTTTGAAAAGCGTGTTGACGCCGACGCTCATGTTCGGCGCGAAGACAACGGGGATTCCGCACGACGCCTTCTCGATCTCGGCGCGCTCGGCGTCCTTCAGGCCCGTCGTGCCGATCACGGAGGCAAGGCCCTTTTCGGCGGACCAGCGGACCTGGGGGATGAGCCCCTCGGGAAGCGAGAAATCGATCACGACGGCGTTGTCGGGCGGCGTCAGGCTCGCGAAGTCGCCCATGACGGGCGCGCTGATCTCAGGTTTTCCGATCAGATCGCCGACCCGTCGCCCGACGGCGGGCGAGTCAGCGGCCTCGACGCCGCCCACGATGACAAAGTCGGCGTCCTCGGCGGCGCAACGCAAGATGGTCAAGCCCATGCGCCCCGCCGCGCCGCACATGATGATGGGTGTTGTCATGGTCCGTCCTTTCTCGAAGATGGCGATGTCATCAGATCCTTCTCTGCCACGAAATCACCCTTCTACTCTTGGCGTCGGGCTTCACAACCAATCTGAGCGGCGATTCGGGTCAGGGGGCGCCCGTCAGAGTGAACGGGAGGAGACAGCCGCGGGCGCGCGAGCCAGACGCTCGCGAGACTGCGGGCGAGACGCCCGCGTTACGTTCCCGCCGTCGCAGGTCAGGACAGCAGCCCCACCTCCTTCATCGCCGCTCGGAGTTTCGCGCGGTTCGCGTCGCCCATCGGGCAAAGGGGCAGACGCAGCTCCGGGCCGCAGAAGCCCATCATCTCAGCCGCGGCCTTGACCGGGATCGGGTTGGACTCGATGAAGAGGGCCTGGCAGAGGTTGAAGTGCTTCTTGTGCAGCTCGAGGGCTTTGGGCCAATTGCCCTCGAGGGCTGCGCCGCACAGATCGGCCGTTACGCGCGGGGCGATGTTGGCCAGAACGGAAATGGCCCCCTTGCCGCCAAGGGCCATGATGGGCAGATTCATCGAGTCGTTGCCCGAGAGAACCGCGATGTCGCACTTGGAGACCACTTCGCTCGTGTAGTCGATCGACCCGACGGCGTCTTTGAGGGCCACGATGTTGGGGATCTCGCTCAGACGCGCCACCGTGTCGGGAAGGATCGACGATCCCGTGCGGCCCGGGACGTTGTAGAGAATCATGGGGAAGGCCACCTCTTCGGCCAGCAACTTGTAGTGCCGGTAAAGGCCCTCCTGGGTGGGCTTGTTGTAATAGGGCGAAACGAGGAGCGCGGCGTCCGCCCCGAGCTCTTTCGCTCGGCGCGTCAGATCCAGCGCCTCGTACGTCGCGTTCGAGCCCGTGCCGGCAATCACGGGAACGCGCTTGCGGACCCGCTCGACGGTGAAGGCGATGACCTCGCGGTGTTCCCC
>Ga0315274_10008461_pt1 | contig 14900 bp, 8 predicted proteins | sample YL17G02_20_MG_FD_203700 | JGI IMG/M metagenome (GOLD analysis project Ga0315274, IMG submission 203700) | Sediment microbial communities from Yellowstone Lake, YNP, Wyoming, USA - YL17G02_20 | ecosystem: Environmental > Aquatic > Freshwater > Lake > Sediment | place: USA: Wyoming | collected... | reverse complement strand
CCTTGAAGGCAAATTTGCCGCTCTCGTAAATGCCCGGATCAAGGGAGGAGCGGTATTGCTGGATGAAATCAGCCGCCGTCTGTGCAGCACGGTTCCGCTTGACTGCTTGGGCCAAATTCTCCGAGGTCGGGTACATCTGGAGCGCGAACGACAGGCACTGGCGGATGCACCACTTGACCCCGAACTCCTTCTCGATGAACTCATCGAAGTTGAGGAGCATCGCCTGGCACTCGCCGAAGATGTTTGGGTCCAGTTCAGGCAAGGACCGGTGCTCTATCTTGTTGCGGAGCGGGATGAAGAACTCCAGGTTCCTTCGGACGGGGTTGCCGGTGTCGCTGCCGTAATACTGTTGCAGGCACTCGCCCAGTTCCCAGTGGCGGTAGTCCCCGTCTTGGCGTTCATAACGGCCGCCGGGTTTCTTCCGGTAGTAGGGCTTGACCCTCTTGCGGAAGAAAACGGCGTGCAGGAGCGCCGTCCAGGCGATGACCATCAGAGTGATGTAGGCGGCGGACTTGAAGGTGACGGCCGGCTTGTTATAGACTTCCACCGCCAGCAGGGACGAGTCCCTCGCTTTGGTCAACGCCTCCCGCACGGCTCGCGGCAGACCCCTCATTCGTCTGCCTCCTCGGGGGGTTCATCGGAGAAATCCGTTCGGACGAACTGTGTGTATAACAACTGGATGTCCTCCCACACGTCCTCGAACCCAAACACGCGCGCGAGGATTTGGTCGCTTTCGTCGGTAATCGGCCGGCATCGGGCGAGGTTGTAATTGCCAACCCGTTTGCCGGCATTGAGCTTAAACGAGGTCTCTTCCTTCATCGCGGCCTCAAGCGTAGATGCCAGATCACTCAGTTTCGCGCGGTCTTTATTTGGCAGGCGGTCGAGGTCAACAGGAAACTCACCGAACATCCATTTGGTTACATCAAAGTCATCGCCGATCGCAATCCAGAACGCCAACTGCAACTTGCCATTCAACAGAAGCAGTGCGGCCTCCAAATGGTCGCCCTTGGCGAAGTACACCTCGCCGAACTTCGTGTGCGGGATGGAGCCACCGTTCTCATCATAGCATGGGGGCATCTTCCGGCAGAAGTTAAGCCAGTTGTAGGCGGTCTTCTTGAAGTAAAGCCGATGCTTCGAGGAACCGCCGAAAAAAGAATCCAGTGTCTTGCCGCGTGCAAACGCCGCCTCAAATGCTTCGATGAGTGCGCCCGTGTTCAACTTTGGAACACGACCCGCCCAACGTGCCGGTTTGAACGGGGCGTATGACATCACCGAGAAGAGGTTCGGCCGCTCGGAATCGAACCAACGGTGTAGGCGAGTGGTGAAATGACCTCCCGCGCTCCGCTTGGCTCCAAGGTGGATGGTATTCCGCACCCGCACATCGTGTGCGAAAAGCGCGGAGGGGATGCGGCCGAAGGATGAGAACCAGTTCGACTGATAGGCTGCGTATAGGAGCGTTCGTAGGGGCGCAAAATCACCGCTGAAGGTCAGACTCAGGGGGACAATCATGCCTGTGTAGGCGTTCTCTGCCGCAATTTGCGACACTCGTTCGAGGAACCATGCGTAGATGTCGGTGCAGCGTTCGGTGCGGTAGCCCTTGACGATGTACGACTTCCGGACCTTGGCGGAGGCGACATAGGGTGGGTTACCGATGATGGCGTCGAACCCCCCGTTCTTCATGATGCCGTAGAATTCAACGAACCAGTGAAACGGCTGATGGGACTTGAGCCAGCGCTGGTACTCGGCGGCCTTGGCCGGCTCGACGGCGTACTCTGCGGCCAGGTAACGGTTGAGTTCGTCATCCAGTGCCCGGAGGCGCTTCCGTAGGGTCTCCTTGTCGGCCGCCGTGACAATGCCGCCGTACTTGGTCTGTTGATCCCGGAAATCGCCGAAATGCCGGTCCACGTCGCCAGCCTTCTCCTCGATATGCTTGAGGGCCTCGGCCTCGTCTCCGTAAACCATCTTCTGCTGCCCCGAGGTCTCCTTGGCTAGGGCCTCGCGGACGCTCTCACGTGTGGCAAAGCCCACAAGGGTGTTGCCAGACCGGATGTTAAAGTCAATGTCGGGCAAGGGCTCAATGCGGTCGGGGTCATCGACCTGGGCCACGAGTTTGAGGAACAGCCGCAACTTGCAGATTTCGACCGCCTCGTCCATGATATCCACGCCGTAGAGGTTCTGGATGACGATGGACTTAAGGACAAAGTATCGGCGGTTCGGGTGCTCGGTCACGCGACCCAGCGTTTCAGTGAACAACTTTGTGTAGTTCGGATGGCGCTTGCGGCTGGCCTTGCCCCATTCATCCAGGAACGCGGTCATGCGGTCCAGGCACGCCTCGTACAGGGGCTCCAGGATGTTCAGGGCGGCAAAGAGGAACGCCCCTGAGCCGCAGGCCGGGTCGAGGACAGTGATGCCCTGGATGGCGTTCCAGAAGGCCACGAGGAGGTCCGGCCCCTCGGCGTTCTCCACCACGTCCTGGGCGAACTGGCGGATGTCAAGGTTCAGGGTGATAAGGTCGTTGATCTCATGGACCTCGCCGGCGGCTATCTTTCGCCGAAGGTCGAGGCAGCGCTTACGGCGCTCGACGTACTCCCGCCACGTCTCGGTCGGGAGGGCGAGGTTCGGACCGTCCGTCTCCCCCCTCACCCCGCCCTCTCCCGCGGAGGGGAGAGGGGGAATATGAGCCTTGCCGAGGTTGTAGCGCTTGTCGAACAGCCGGGCCTTGGGGTCGTGCATCCCTTTCTGGACGAAATCGGGAAGGTCCTTTTCGGGGACGATGCTGCCATCCTCGGCGATGACGCCCCTGCGGACGGGCTCGTAGATGTAGCGGTCGGGGTCGGCCGCAAGGAGCCGCCAGACGGCCTGATCGCCCTCGAAGGCGACCTTGCACTTGGCGCGGGCCATGTCGAAGAGGCGCGGGATGACGGTGTTCTGGCTGATGTAGCCGGTGATGTCTTCCTTGGTATAGTAGGCCCCCATCTGCTTCTGGTTGATGTATTTCTCGAAGATGTAGCCCAGCACGTCGGGGTTGATCTCGTCGTCGCGGCGCAGGGGGCGCTCGTCGAGGTGCCACCGGTAGGCGTCGAAGAAGGCGAATATCTTCTCGAACGCTCTGTCGGGAATCTCAATCGTGCGGCCGTGCTGCTCCTCAATCTGGTGCTTCAGGAACAGGCCGCCGTTGAGGTACGGCACCTGGCCCAGGAGACGATTGGTGGCGGCCGAGCGATCTTGGGGCCGCTTGGCAAAACCCTCAAAGAAGAGGTGGCAGAGGAAGTCGCGGTAGTAGCGGTCCTTGCCGCGGTCGCGGCTTGCGGCCAGTTTGTTCCGCAGGTAGTCGGCATCGCCGTCGAGGAAGCCCTTCTTCTGGACGAAGTAGATGAACATCAGGCGGTTGAGCATCACGGAGACGTACCAGCGCTGGAGGCCCTCGTCGGGGATGCCCTTCAGGAACTTCGTGAAGGCCGCGTGCTCGGTCTTGAAGCGGTCGTAGAAACGCTTGGTGACCTTCTCCACGTCGAAGCCGGCGCGAACGCCGCTGGTCACGGCGAAGAGGGTCAGGCCCTCTTCGTCTTCGATGGAGAAGGCGAGGGCCTGGAGTTTCTGGATGAGGGCATCGCCGGGCTGGATGCGATGGTACGTGTGTTCGCGGCAGGCGGTCGGCTTGCCCGCCTCGCGCTTGACCCACTGCCAGACCTGCGTGGTGCGGGCGCCGTCCACATAGACGATGAGATGCTCGTGGACACTTTTGGCGACCTTGCGCTCGACCTTGCGGCGGGTGGGATAGTCGGGGATACGGCCGCCAGAAGGCGGCTGCCAGACAAAGGCGACCATGCCGCGCTTTTGGGCGACGGCCGAGAGGCTGTGTGTGCGGTCGTCCACCGTAACGTCCAGGTGCGACGTGTAGCGGTCCCAGCCGAGGCCTTCGATGAAGAGGCTGTTGAAGTCGCTGTCCTTAAGGCATCGACGGGCTAGCGCGACATCAAGCGGCATTGGGCGGCTACTCCTTCCGGCGATGGCGCGGCTTCGCGGCGGTCGGGAACAATTTCGGCTGCGGCGGAGGGTCCGCCTTCAGCCAGCCGGGGTTGTCCTTGGCGGGCGCAAGGCCGAGGGAGCAGATGATGCGCGGTTCCTGGGTTGGCTGCTCCTCTTCGTGGATGATGCAGAGGCGGCCGTCGCTGCGAAGGGCGATCACAAGTTGCGCGAGCGTTTCGTCGCTGGCGCCGCTGCGGAGTTGGCGGTTCAGGGTGTCAATGGCCGACTGCTGCAAGGGATAGCGGTAGATCTCCTCGATGGCCTTCAGCAACTCCTGCGACTCAAAAATCGTGCCCTTGACCTCCTCCGCATAGCGATTGAGGCGCTCGTAGGTGCGGAACCGCGCCCCCGAGGGGCGCCCCAACTGGCCGCCGACGGACTTCTCCTCCTCGGCGATCAACTCGACGCCCTTGCGGACGAGGGCATGGTGGTTGTCGGCCCGCGGCAAGGCAGGCGTTTCGGGTCTGCACTCGGCCGCCTTGAGGATGGCGAACTGCGACTCCGTGACGCTACGGCCCTCGCGGTCCACCCAGGCCAGGGCGTCGTTGCCCTCGGCCGTGCGGACATATACCAGCACGCCCTCGGGCTGCTTTTCGCTGGGCGCGTGCGGCCGGGTGGAATAGACCACGGGCGGCAGGTCCTCGATGGTCTTCTGGAGGCGCGCATCGGCGTCGGTGGCGTTCTTCCAAATCTGGTAGGCGTAGGACGCGAGGTCCACCTCGGTATCGGCGTCGCCATCGAGGATGCCGGACTTCTCGGTGAAGAGGTCGCGGATGGCTTGGTCGTCGCGGTCGTCCTCGAAGAATGCCTCGTCCGTGCCGACGATCTCGGCATTTTCCTGAAGGCGCTGCCGCACGCGCGACCGCAGCCGGATGACGCGTTCCACGCCGTCGGCCGGCAGAAACGAGTAGCAAAGGATCGTCTCAGACTGCTGGCCGATGCGGTCCACGCGGCCCGCCCGCTGGACTAGGCGGATGATGGCCCAGGGCAGGTCGTAGTTCACGACGATGGCGCAGTCCTGAAGGTTCTGGCCTTCGCTCAGGACATCGGTGGCGACGAGCACGCGAAGTTCCTGCTCGGGGCTGATCTTCTCACGCCGGTTGTTGCTCACGGGGCTAAAACGCCACGCCAAGCCTGTGGGATCGGCCGATTCGCCGGTGACACCTTCGATCTTCTCAAGGCCCCGCGACTTGAGTTGGGCCGCCAGGTAGTGCACGGTGTCGGCGAACTGCGTAAAGACGATAACCTTCTCCTTCAGGTGCTTTGTGGCCAGGAGGCGGTAGAGAGCCTCCAGTTTGGCGTCCTTGGCGGGGTCCCATTCGCCGGCCTTGTGGAGAATTCCGAAGAGGTCGCCGGCGTCCTTCTCCAGGTCATTGGCGAGACTCTTGACGAAAAGGCTGGGACGCAGCCACTTGAACCGCCGCTGATACTGGTCTGCGAACGTGGCATAGACCTCGGCCGCCTTCCGTCGGAAGTCGTCCAACGTCTGCAGTTCATTCAGTGGAGGCCCCGCACACGCGTCAGCGTTCTCATCGACCTCGTCGAACATGGCTGCCGTAGCGCACACGTCGTCGGCGTCCTCGTCGTAAAGACGGTCGTCCAGCATGGCGGCGTCCTGTGTGCCGATGGGCAGGGGCTGGTCGTTCTCGATGGCGTGGAGGCAGACGTAATTGCGCAAGACGTGCCGCTTGAGGGAGCGGATGAAGGCCGCGCCGCTGCTTTCCAGTCGCTTGAACAGGTTGGTGCGGCAGAAGCCCTTCAGCCGCTTCCCAGCCCGCGACAGATCCTGCAGGGCCCGGGTCTCAGCCTGGGTCGGCGGCTCATGCGGCGAGGCGGCGACGTAGTTGCCGAGACCATACCGCGGCAGGTTGAGGGCATTGATGGTGTCCACGATACCCGGAGCATAGAGCCGCGCGTATTGGTCAGCGGCGCTCTTATCGTCGATCTTAAACTTCACCGTCCTCGGCACACGGACGGGGAAGTAGGAGTGGGTGCCGTCCTCGAAGACGAGGAACTTGCGACCGTTCGCCGGATCGGTCTGGGCGTAGTTCTCCTGAATGAAACCGCGCGTTCGGCGCACCAAGTACAACCGCATCAGTTCGCGCCAGTCATCGGGGTACTCGCTCTTCTCAAACGCGGCCAGAGAGCGGACAGGGCATTGGTGCCGGCGGATGAACTCCACCTCGCCGAGTTCGGCCAGTTTGCGCTCGGGCCGGATGCCCAGGTCGATGTCCTCGGGAACGAACAACCGCAACTGGTTCGAGAGGTCAAGGTAGGTCTTGTTGTATGGCGTGGCTGACAGGAGGATACACCGGCTCTCGTTCTCCCGCACGTACTCATGAATCGCACGGTATCGCTTACCTTCGCGGTTCCGCAGGTTGTGGCTTTCGTCGATGACAACGACGCGGTATCGCCGCAACTTGGGCAACTCCCTGATGACGCGGCTGATGGAAAGGACCCTGGCCCGCAGACGGTATGTGTCCTTGTAGTCTTCCCACATGGGGACCAGGTTCTTGGGGCAGATAATAAGCGTCTCCAGGCCCTGATCGTCCTCAAAGATACGCGCGACGGCCGACGCCATGAGCGTCTTGCCCAGGCCCACAACATCGCCAATGATAACGCCGCCGCGTTTGTTCAAGTGATGGGCCGCGATCTTCACAGCGGCGGTCTGAAACTCGAAGAGCCTGCGACCAAAGTCGGCGGGAATGCGGAACTCGCTGAGGCCAGCACGGGCTTCTTGCGAGAGGTGGTAGGCCATCTTCACGTAGATGTGATACGGCGGGACCGGCTCTTCGCGCGCCCAGCTCTGCTCGATGATCTGCACGAGATCGGAGGAGATATCCAGACACCACTTGTCCTGCCAGCGATCCTCAAACCACCGCGCTAACTTGGCGCAGGCGTCGTGATCAAGCACATCCACGTTCAGTTCGCCCTGCCGGGAAAGGCCCGCCAGAGTGAGGTTGCTGCTGCCGAGGAATCCCACAGAGGGGTTCACCGGATCGGGCCGGAAGAGCAAATAGAGTTTCGCATGGAGCGGGTGGCGAAGGAACAACTTGACCACAACCTTCTTCGCCTTAATCTGCGCGGCCAAGCGCCGAAGGCCAGTTTCATCTTCGTTGGTCGGGACGCCAACGGCCAGTTGGTCGCGGAACTCCTCGGCCAGCCGCTTCTTGAGGCGAAGGGCAGTCTGGTTGTCCATGCCCTCGTCGTGCTTGGCCAGGCTCAGCGCCGCCCGCAGGTCCTCTTGTGGCAACCGCTGCATGCCCACCAACAGTCGGCAGCAGTGGCCCTCGCCGCCGGACCACCTCTCGATGAGCGAGTCCAGTTGCTTCCAGCCCCGCAGGTTAAAGTAGCCGACACAGAAGTCGGCGCGATCAGCCACCTGCAACGTTTCCCGTAACGCCGGCAGCAGCTCTTGCTCAATGTTGTCGAAGATTCGCGGCATCCGTCCTGTCCTTCCGGAGGAACATCTACTCTGCAGCCCGGGGCTACCTCTTGCTCCTTGGTCCTGGCCGCCCTATTTGACAGGGGCATCCGACGCGAGCCATGGGGCACAGCCCATCGGTGATTATGTAGTAGACCGCCCTGAACAGCAATAGTGAACCTCGGGTTGAGAGTGCTTGTTGATGCCATGTAGACGGACCTGCACCAGGAACAGAAGGAGCAAAGGTCGGCGAGAAAACCGTCCCCTCCGAGAAGGAAGGCCCGAAAGCCGAGACCGGAGCCAAAGTTGAGGTGGCCGAAGAGACGCGGGTGATTCGACTCGTTGGGACTGTGCCGCCTGAAGTATGGAATCGGCTCGGAACGAAGATCCTGCCAAAGCTCCGCTCGGGCTCAGACCTTCAGGTTGGCGTGAACTTCTCGGTTACCGTGCGAAGAGATCTTGCGCAGGGCCTGGAGTCCGAACTACGACAAATCCTTGCAGACTTGGGCCTCGCGGAGAAGATCCATCTGGAATAGCGTTTGGACCGATGCTTCTGGACGCCTGGCGCACGCAAGGAGCGATTTGACGCAGTCGTCGGTGATCTCTGATTACCAAACTACATGGATGCGATAGCCGTGCAGGTATACCCCCAGGCGGAGGGCTAACGGCTGGCTGGCGGCGTTCCGGCGCGGCTGGCGGCTAACGCGATCTCTCCGCTGTTAACCTACGCGTGAGACGTGAAAATCGTCGGGGTGCGACAAACGCAAAAGTGGTCTTCGGAAGTCCGCGGCAGTCCTGCCTTAAGGGGCCCATGCTGGCTTGTCAGGAACGACGTCGCCCCCACCTCGATCTGGGCGACGGTTGTCATTCATCATCCATCTCATCGTAGAGGTCATCCTCGCTCCCCGTGATGAAGACCAACATGTGTTGGTGATACGGGATGACAGCGTAGAACTCTCGTACATCGACGTCCTGTCGGTCCACCTCAACCCAGTGGTGAAGATATCCGAGGCCATTCCCTTCCCGGTATTGCGCTAGAGAACCAGTCTGGAAGAAGCGCTGCGCATCCCGCGACCGGACCGGGCCGTTGTGTCTTCGGTAAGCACCGACGTTCACAAAGGCTTCTGAGACCCATCCCCAACGCACGCCGCTGGAAGTTACGGAGAATACCGCGCAGGGAAAGTGCGACACGCGGACCCAGCGAACCAGCATGCTTGTCATGGAAACGCGGAATCGACTTGCGACATCCCGGACGTCGGCCAAGGAGGGCTCGGGCCTCCGATTCACCAGAGGATTCAGCAAGTAGGAAGGCATCAACAGCCCGGCCGCAAAGCAGTCGGCTTCGTGTTCCATCTGCGGGTCGACCTGAAATTCTGTTACGCACGTGTAGCGAGGTCCTCCGCCCACCAACATGCCGCGGTGTTCATCCAGGAAGTAGTGCCCAAGCTCGTGCCCGATGGTGAACCGGACTTTCGGATGGTGATCGCCTTCATGAGGCCATGCATTGTACTTGGTGTTGTAGGCGAGCAGGAACTGCCGATTCCCAACGTACTCCAGACAACCGTCGAAGGCCTCTCCGAGGTCATCTCCCTCGGCGTGAATGGCCTGCTCGCCAGCGACTACCTCAAGGGGATCGACGGGAGGCCCCGAGAAGCCATAGACACTCGCGATCTCTTCGCCTTGGTGCATGGCGTGATCACGAAGGTTCTGAAGCAGTTTCCATGGCAGATCACTCGGCATCTTCCGCCTCGTCCTCCGCCGCAGCCCGACGACGCATGGCGTCCAGCTTCGCCTGAATCTCAGGGGGAATGGCCTCGCCCCGCGATCTGTAGAAAGCGACGAGATCCATTTCTCTGGGCGTCAGGGCCTCAATTACTTCCTCGTGCCCCCGCTGCAGGATGCCTATAGGCTCCTCGCCCTTCACCTTGCGTAGCATACGCGCAAGCTTCTCCGGCGACGGTTCTTCCCCGCCGATCGCGTCCAGCATTGCCTCGACGTCCGCCAGGGATGTCGGGCGGAATCCCTTAGGAACCAGGGCGTTCCGTATAATCGCAGCCAATTCTTTGTCAGAATGTTTGGCTGACATGGTAGATGCCCCCGCAAACTAGAGTTCGTAGCCCCGCTTCTTCATGCCCTTCCGAAAGGCCTCTCTGGCACGCATCCGATAGACGCGGATCGTGCCAGCAGGAAGGCCACCCAGCCGTTGTCCGAGCTCCGCCGCATCAACGTCCCCCTCGGCCATCGCGTCTTCCTCGAGGATTCGTCTCTGGGCATCGGGTAGCTCCGCCAGCGTCTCTCGAACGGCCGCCTCAAGTTTGGCTCTGGCTTCGGAAGGTAGTTCCTCCTCCGGCACACTTCCCAGGTGACATTCCTCAACGCAGGCATTCTCAAGGAACTCCTTCTCGACGCTCACCTCCAATTGTCGGGCCTTCTGCCAACCCAGCCGAAGAACGTCGAGGGCGCGGTTCTTAGCAATCACGTACAAGAACGCGCGAATGCTGCCTTTTCTGTCATCATAGGACCCGCGAGCCTTCCAGAACTTCCGCACCGCATCGCTCACGACCTCCTCGATGTCCTCTGCTGTCAGACGGCCTTCGAACACACACAGAAGGGCACCCTCGATCCGCGGCGCGTAATACATCAGAATGTCTGTGAGTGCCGTCTCGTCGTCATCGAACACCTTCAGGGCAATGGCATCCTGCAGATCTTCCTCTGAGGTAGGTCCGTCCATCTCAATCCCCCGCGGGGCAGCGATCCCTTCAATAATAGATACGGTTGCCCGTTACAGGGCCGCGCTTTCGTCTAGCGGGTAGCCAGTGTAACATGTGCGCGTGCCTTCTTCCAGAGCTGCCTCACGTCACTTTCAGTAAGCCTCGATCGTGTGTAACGGCCGTCCGTATTCACAGATAGGAGTCATGGGTGCTTGCGCCCACAGGCCAGATTGGCAGGGCAGTCAGCGCGGCCGTCAGAAGGCGAAGGCGCTCGGAGTGGTCCTAGGCGATAGAAGGAGATAGAGAGTTGTCGAGCTCGAGCATTCCGGAGAAAACGAGGGTGCGGCTCTGGGTCAGAGCTGGCGGGCGTTGCCAGTATGCGGGGTGTAACAAACCCCTTTGGCGCGATGATCTGACCATGGCCGACATGAATAGTGCCTACATCGCCCACATCATCGCGGACAGCCCGGATGGCCCGCGCGGGGATAATGCTCTGTCAAAGAAATTGGCGAAGGAGATCTCGAATCTGATGTTGCTCTGCGACGTGCACCACCGCCTAGTTGACCATGAAGATGTGGAGGGGCACCTGGCGGAGCGGTTGCATGGGATGAAAGTACAGCACGAGCGGCGGATCGAACTCCTCACGTCGATCCAGGAGAACCGAAAGAGCCACGTCATCCTATACGGGGCGAACGTCGGTGACCACCATACCCCAGTCAGTTTTCAGAAGGCGGCCCCGGCCATGCTGCCGGGCAGGTATCCAGCCGAGACCATCGCAATCAGCCTGGGGATGGGAGACAGCCCGTTCACCGACTGTGAGGACGGGACGTGGCTGCTCGAGCGAGAGAGCCTGCATCGGCAATTCGAAGAGCGGGTGAGGCCGAGGCTGGCGAACAGAGACGGCGAACACTTCTCGATTTTTGCGTTCGCCCCTCAGCCGCTGCTGATGGAACTCGGAAGGCTATTGTCCGACATCCCCGCGGCGGATGTCTTCCAGTTGCACCGCGAACCACCCACTTGGGAATGGCAGGACCACCCGGAAGGCTTCGAGTACCCAGTCTGCGAGCCCGAGACGCACCACGCCTGCGTTGCTCTCAACCTGTCGCTCAGCGCGACCATCACCGAGGCCAGGATCGCCGCGGCCCTTGGCTGCAACCACTCAACGTGGACGATGACGATAGCCGAGCCGAACAACGACTTCCTCAAGAGCCGGGATCAACTCCGGATGTTTCGCGAGTGCTTCCGGAGGCTGCTTAACCGCATCAAGACCGAACACGGAGAAGCCGCCGTGATTCACCTCTTCCCGGCGGTCCCGGTGGCTGTTGCCGTCGAAATCGGGCGGGTGTGGATGCCCAAGGCGGACTTGCCCATGAGGGTCTACGACCAGAATCGTAAACGAGGTGGTTTCGTGTACGCCTTCGATATAGGGTGTATTCCATAGGAGCGGACCATGTTGACCGAACGGGAGCAGGAACTGAATGAAGTGTTTCGCCGACTTGCTGAATCGCTCGACATTCCTCCGAGCAAATACAGGCAGGCGGTGGAACGGTACGAGACGGTCGGCAGGTGGCTCGAGGATGGCAACTACAACGGGTGCCCCGACACGCCCGAGGTCAGCCCTCAGGGGTCCTTCCGCCTCGGGACCGTCGTTCGCCCGCTGAAAGACGGGAAGGAGGCGGATTACGACATCGACCTGGTGTGCCGGATCGATCAAGTGAAGAGCGCTACGACAGCCGCTGCCCTGAAGGCGGCAGTCGGCGACCGGCTGAAAGAGAACGCCGACTACGCGCGAATGCTCGATGAAGAGGGCCGCCGATGCTGGACACTGGAATACGCCGAGGAAGACGGGATTGGCTTCCACATGGACATCCTTCCCGCCATACCTGATGAGGATACTGCGAAGCGCAACCTGATCGTGCAGGGAGTCCCTTGGGAATACGCTCAACACGCTGTGGCGATCACCGAGAGGGACGGGCATGGAGGCCGGTACTCCTGGACGGTCGGGGGAAGCAACCCCAAGGGCTACGCGGCCTGGTTCGCGAACCGAAACCTGCCAATGTTCGCCAAGGTTGCGGACCACCAGAAGCGGCTTCTTGTCGAAGCCCCTGGGAGCATCTACTGCAGAGTGGAAGAGGTCCCCGATGCCCTCGTCCGAACACCCCTACAGCGAGCGGTGCAGATCCTCAAACGCCATCGCGACATGAGGTTCCTCGGGCACAAGTGGGAAGGCGAGAAGCCCATCTCCATCGTCATCACGACCTTGGCGGCCCAGGCCTATCAGAACGAGTCTGACGTCTACACTGCCCTGGCAAACATTGTGGACAGGCTGGACAGGTACGCCGCGCTTCTGCGTCCCGGGGCTGTGCTGACTGAAGATCTTGCGGGCAGGCTGATCGAAAAAAAGGACGGCCACTGGCACATCCCCAACCCCGTGAACCCGGGTGAGAACTTCGCGGACCGGTGGAACAAATCCGGCAGTCACCGGGCCGAGGCGTTCTTCCAGTGGGTTCGATGGGTAAAGCAAGACCTCGATGCGGCGACCCGGGCAGGTGACCTCTCCGAAGTCGAGCTGTTGCTAACACCAATCTTCGGCAAGCGAGCCGCCGACGCGGCTATCGCAAGGGACAAAGACCGAAAGGCCCCGGCGGTCGTGGCAATCAAGTCAAACCCCAGCAAGCCGTGGGGGCATGGATGATCTCCGACAAACTGTTTCAGATTCTGGTGCAACAGATGAAGCCGGTTCGTGCAGCGTTCCAGGATCTCTGTCTCGAACAGGCCGAAGACGGCAGGTTCGTCGTCCGGGGAAGCCTCGGCTTCCAGACCGAGCGTAACGGCAAGGTTGTCGAAGCGGAGTACGACATTGAGATAATCATCCCAGACGACTATCCCAAGAACCCGCCCGTGGCCATGGAGACCGGGGGAAAAATCCCAAAAAACTTCCACACCAACCTGGACGGAACGCTCTGCCTTGGCGCTCCCCTTGACGTGAGAACGCGATTCTTGCAGCACCCCACCTTGATTGACTACATCACGGGTCAGGTCGTCCCAGTTCTTTTCTCGCATGCCTATTCCGAGCTGTACGGAGACCTGCCGTTTGGGGAGTTGCGGCATGGGGGTGCCGGTCTCCTGGACTTCTATAGGGAGCTTCTTGGCGTTGATCAGGATCTAGCCGTGCTGGGCTTTCTCAGGATTCTAGCTGATGACGACTACAAGGGGCACGTGCCATGTCCTTGTGGCAGTGGCTCGATCTTGCGCAAGTGTCATGGGCAACAGATTCTGGAGATCAAGAACCATCAACATGCCAGCGACTTCCTTGGCGAGTGGGCCGCCGTCTTCCAGTACGTGATGAAACAGGTGCCGAACGCCGACTTCCGCGGTGTCGTCCCGAAGCGAATCATAAAGGGCCTGAAAGTGCAGAGCAGGCAGCATAAGGCCCCATCTCGGTCCACCTGAGCCCAGTCCGCAACAACAGATTTCAAAGGCAGTTGCCCACCAGCTACCAGAGAGCGCGAAGTCGTTAACCACTCGGCCCATGTTAACCGGAGAGTCCGAGAGGCTGCGTCCAAATCCTCAGGTGCCCCCCGACGGCACCGAAATCTTTATAAACCCCCGCGGCAACTACTGTTGAGTGGTGACAGGCTCCGGCAAGGACATGTCACAAGAGGTCGCCCGGTGATCCATATGATATCAGAATTCGACGCGAACAAGAGCCATCTCATCGAAGATGGCAACCTGCTTAGCACCGAGGCGATGGTTGATGAGCCGGTCGGGAGACAGGCAGAAATCGAGAGACTCAAGACCACTCTGACCCCCATGCTTCGCGGTCAGCTGCCTTTGAATACCTGGGTCTGCGGCCCGCCGGGCTCCGGCAAGACGCTGCTTGCACAGTGGGCGGTTCAGGCGACTTGCGGCAGCGCGGCCACGAGGGTCGGCGTCTACGTCAACTGCTGGCAACACCGCAGCCTCCATAGCGTGCTGGGGGCGATCATCGGTCAGCTGAAGATCCTTGGCGCGGAGGCCCAGGACACAAACGTTAAACTCGACCGCGTTCGGCAGGCCCTGCGCGCGCGGCCCTTCGTCGTCATTCTGGACGAGATTGATCGGCCCATGCCTGCCCAGCGGGAGGAGATCATCTACGGCCTCCTGGGTCTGCCAAGGTGCGCTTTGGTCTGCATAGCCAAAGGCACTCAAGCCCTGGCCGCAATGGACGAAGGGGTTCGATCGCGTCTCAGCCCCGTGGTCATCCATGTATTCCCCTACTCGGCCGAGGAACTCGAGGCGATCCTGACGGACCGCGCGCGGAGGGCACTGGCCCACGATTCATGGACTCCGGCCGTCCTCAAACGGATCGCAACAGCCGCCAACGGCGACGCCCGTGTGGCCATCCAGATCTTGCGCCAGGCGGCTGCCTCGGCGGAAATGTCCGGAAATACGAAACTCACCACCTGCCTTGTCGAGCGTTGCCTGCGCCCCTGGCGCCTCGTGCGGCAAGAGGCGCGACTGGCCGGCCTATCGGAGCACGAGAAGATCCTTTTCGAGCAGGTCAAGCAGCACGGCCCTCTCGGGGCCTCTGAGTTGGCTCGCCGTTACGTCGCCTGCTGCCTGGGCCGCAACATCCGGCCCATGGCAAGACGGACGTTCACGAAGTATCTCAGCCGACTATCGGCGGCAGGCCTCTTGGAAACTTCTGGCCAGCCTCCAGGGCCAGGAGGCCAAATCGACAGAGCCATTACTGC
>Ga0315274_10008460_pt1 | contig 14902 bp, 12 predicted proteins | sample YL17G02_20_MG_FD_203700 | JGI IMG/M metagenome (GOLD analysis project Ga0315274, IMG submission 203700) | Sediment microbial communities from Yellowstone Lake, YNP, Wyoming, USA - YL17G02_20 | ecosystem: Environmental > Aquatic > Freshwater > Lake > Sediment | place: USA: Wyoming | collected... | reverse complement strand
GAGCACTGTATGCACCTTTTCTCATCAATGAGCGGTCTTCCATTGTTCAGGGAGATAGCGCCTTGCGTGCAGTATTCAACACAGGTGCCGCACTGGGTACAGCCGCTCTCTTTTACCCCCACTTGGTAAACCCCGAGCACTGCAAAGTCTGAGAAATAAGGGGAAAAGCAGGCGTTGGGGCATCCGGTTACGCCGATCCTGAACATGTGGTGAGACATGATGGAGGTCGTAGCCTTATCGAGGAGTATTTGAGTGATGCCAAGCTCTTTCAATTTGTTGCGGAGCGGCGTCAGGAGCTGCCGCATCTGCTCTCTCTTCTCCATGGTACTTGCCCCGAACTTTGCCGGGCAGAGCTCAATGGAGTACATCTGTTCCGGCTCCTCCACATAAAATTCGTCAGGGAGTCCGGCATCCTCTCCCCGTGCGAGCCTGCGCATCAGCTCCACTGATTCTTTTCCCAGCGCCTGCTCGTACCCCCGCTCGGTCTCCCGGGCGATGTCTGCCGTAACTCTCCCCAGCCCTTTCTTCTGTGCCCTCCGCTCTGCATCCATGATGGCAAAGTGCGCAATCATGGGAGGCAGGGGGATTGCCTCTACAATCTCTCGTGCTTCTCTATCCCATTCCATAATCTTGACTCCTTTCCAATTATAAAGAGGAACACATCCTTTTTATCATTTTTGTTCTCCTTATTCACCAATCTTCTCTACTTTCTCTGCTATGGTAAGTCTCAGGAGCTTGAAATTCTCGGTCATATCTCATATCATATAATACTTTACTTCCTCTGGTCTTCCCCCAGCAGGGAACCGAGTTTTACCGATTAGTCCTTCTTCTTTAAGCTATCTATCTCCCTGAGGACTTTTGCAGGCGTTTCCGGAGGGGCATCAAGGGGTATGCCTCTTTTAAATAAAAACTCCATGTCAAACACATCGCGTATTTCTTTCCTTCCCAGGAAGGCATAGGAATAAAAGGAACTTATGTCAGGTTATTCGGAGAAGATTGCAGCATTTGAAAAATATTTTATTTGTATCTCAATTTTTATTCAAATCCAAATGACAAATTTGGGATTTGAGCTTTGACATTCATTTGACATTTTGGCTTTGGAATTTGAGCTTTTTCCATTAATAGTTTGCTTATCCTCCCGCGGCAGCCTTTCTTCTTTCTTCCAGTATCTTCCTGTTGTGCTCAATGGCTGATTTTCTCTCTTCCCTGCTCATAAAAGGGTTAATGCGAATCAGGCCATCCGGACCTGGTTGAGGCGGTCTCTTAATTCCTTTCTTTGCCTCTTCTATTCTCTTTAGGATTTCTGCTCTCTTGGCCTCTTGTTCTGGAGTTAATCGTTTTTGCGTTGCCCGAGCACTGGCAACGCCAGCCTGTGTCGGCTGAATTTCAGTCTTGTCCCCTTTCGGGTGGACCTTCCCTTCGTGCAAGAGCAGGGTTACCTTTTCTCCATAGTAATCGAGTACCGCTTTCTTTTCTTCTACCTCCTGCAGTACGTATTCGCCTATATAATCGCCCGGGATATAGATTTCCTTATTTGCCATACCCTTGGCAGGCCGAGGCATGCGGATAATAGCTTTCTTTTGATTACCGATGATGATGGTCCCGAAAAGCTGAAGCTTGGGTCTTTCCTTTTTAGGACCCCTATCCTTCTGTCCCAGGGCAGCTGCATCATCCATAGCCCAGTCCTTCCGGTCGGGACGGAACAGGTTCTTTTCCGAGATGAGCGCATTCGGATCAGGCGGCGGGGGCTGGTGTATGGCCGGCATAGGCTTGCCAGGCTTGGCTGGAGGCCGTGCCACTCGTCCCGGCTCCGGCAAAGGCCGATCAATCTCATCGTCGTCTATTGGAACAGCACGGGATAAGGGTATAGGGGAAATAAAAACAAAGAAAATTATAAAGCTAAAAAGTAAAAGTCTCTGCATCAAACTCATGAGAAATCAAAATGATAAAGCCCAAATGTCAAATCCCACATTTTGATGTTTTTAAATAGAATTCATAAATCAATTCCAGATAATAAATATCCTTCCATCAGAGATACACAATATCTTCCCCCTTGTGATTGAGTGAGAGAAAAAGCAGCATGTAATCTCGTAAGTGCCGTGTGATGAGAAAATTCTTTTTTACACGCTCCTGGCCATTCTCGCCCAACTTTTTGGCATAGTTAGGATTTTGTAATAATTGCCTCAGAGCAAATGCTGTGCCTTCTATTGTATAGGTGAGCAGGCCTGAGTATTTGTGTGCAATCTGTAAGGGAATTCCCCCGACTGCACCTGCTATCACCGGCTTGGCTTTCCACAGTGCCTCAGCAACGGTTAGTCCAAAACCTTCATGAAGGGATTTTTGAAGAATTACCGTTGAAGCACGCTGGAGAGCATTGATCTCTATGTCGCTCGCCGGAGGGAGCAGGAGGAGAAAGATATCTGGATCATTGTTGACTTCCTCTCGAACTTCTGCAAGAACCTTCGTGCCTTCCGGATCGTCACTGGCACCACCCCCAGCAAGAACAAGCTGACAATCAATGTACTTTTTGACTTGCCTGAATGCCTTTACCACCCCAACGGGATCCTTGAAGTAATCAAATCGAGATATCTGCGTCACAACAAGTCGGTTTTTATCTATGTTAAATCTTTCCAGAACCTGGTCGATGACTTCCTGAGGCAGCTCACGATTCTTATCGCTCAGGGGATCTATGGATGGGGAGATGAGAACCTGCGGGATGGTGAGATCACGTGCAAAGGAGGGGGCTGAAAAGACGCTCACGTCATACTGTTCGATATAATCCTTGAGAAAATTCCAGATAAATGGGTCTGGACAGGAGAAGTCAATATGGCACCGCCAGATCCATTTACGACCTAATCCATTTTTTCGCTTGATCAGTCCGATAGGCTGCGGGTCGTGAATGAATAAAATATCTCCCCGCAGTTCCATGTTCTCAGCATTCATTTCATTCGTTTCGATGAAAAGATCCATCTCATCTTGTGTGAAGTGTACAATCTGACCGTGGAGGGCGTTATGGATCTTTTTTGTCACTTCGAAGAACTTCTCTCCCCCCTTTATTACATCCCAGGAGGCATTGATGCCAAGTTCCTGGAGGAGAGGAACCATTCGTATCAATATCTCAGCAACGCCACCACCTACTGCCGTGGAGTTAATATTCTGAATCACTATACCTGTGAGTTTGCTTGCAATGAGCTCCAGCTCATCAATAATGTCACTCCCGACAATGGGTTCATAATCTCTCAGCATAGTCATGGATTCTCGTCTAATCGTTTTGCTACTAACCTGACAAGGGCTTGCCGCAGATTTTCGAGCGTTCGGGTGTATGGGTCGAGTTTCATTACTTCTTTTGCGAGTTGTTCTTCTCCCAGTGTATTACTCAGCCAGTACGAGAAGTCGCAGAATTCTTGTTGCAGACGCAGCCGGGATTCAAACATGTGATAGTAGATAGAAAAGATGGTTACTGACTGGAGACATTCTCTGAACTCTGTAAGGTTGTGAGCAATGTATTTTGTGGGGAATACAAAGGTCTGCGATTTCATAAAATGGAATTCTTCTCCTGCAGGTACGGTACAGGTCTGGTCAGAACCTTTTTGAATAGCATCTTCGATTACATTGATAATTTTCGATTTGATATCATGGAGTCTGAAGTACTGCCGCAGATCAATACTTGCAATTCTTTCCCCCAAGACATCGTTCTGAAGCACGTTGGTAATCCAGTATGCAAAGTCATTTGGAGGTTCAGGGGATAAAAATTCATGCTGCTGGAGGTAGTGATGGGTATGATGATAGATAGTGGCACTGGGTGCTTCTCTGATACCATCGAGCAGTTCCTGTAAATTCCTTGCTTTTCTTCCAGTGAGATACGTAAGGTTCTGTCGTGTGTAAAAGTGGAACGGTTCATTTGAAACCAGACTCATATTGCTCATCCTTAAAAATCAACGCTCATGCCATTGAATAGTTCTGTATTGATTCCAGTAATTTCTTTACCTCAGCAGTATTTCTCACGTAATACTTTGCGCTTGATCTACTGTTCCTGCCCACGCGTATAGTAATAGCTGAAGAACGGAGAAGACGCTTGAAGACATCTTCATCAGTCCGGTCATCTCCAATGTACACTACCAAGGGTCTGTTCGAAAACTTTATCATTTCAAGCATCTTGAGAATAGCATACCCTTTATCCCAATCAACATCTGGCCGTATCTCAATAACCTTTTTGCCTGTGGTAACTTTGCAAAGCTCCGAGAAGGAGCGCACCGTCCTCTCTACGATTTTTTTTACATGGTTGATAGGTGTATGAACGAGATTACGGTAGTGGACGCTCAGAGTGAAGAGTTTATTCTCCACCATCGTTCCGGGGATGCGTTGAAAGGAATTTTTGAGCGCAGTAAAAATTTTCTTCATTGCAGGAAGTGCGCATTGGGCAACCGGATGTACCCAGTTTTTTCGACCAGAGACAATCTGGAAGCCGTGATTCGCGATATAGAAAATGTTTTTAAGCATCACCATACCCTTGATATCTTGCAACAATCTACCCGTTACGACGCCGAGGAAGATGTAAGGCTGATCTGCAAGGTGCCGCAGGATATCTCGCATCTTTCCAGAGAGAGTTGCCAAAGCGGGTGTCTTTCTGATGGGAACCAGAGTTCCATCATAGTCGAGTAGTAAAAGAATCGGACGGTGCAGCTTTAAACGGGTTCGAATACGATTCCATCCTTTGCTTTTTTCTGAAAATAAGTGCTCTGGGGGCATACATTTCCTAATGATGTTCATCCACTGGGAGTGATTCGCAATCGTACAAGCTCGGTTATGAGATTCGCAGCCCAGCGGTAGATATTTCGTTCTTTCACGATCTGCCGGAGGTTCCTCATCCTCTCAGATCTTTCATGCGGCTTCATGGTGAGCGCGATGTGGATTGCTTCAGCCATCTCTTCGATATCATAGGGATTGATGATGAGGGCATCGTGCAGTTCACGTGATGCACCGGCGAACTGACTGAGAATCAGGATTCCATCTTCGTCTTCGCGGGAGACGACAAACTCTTTTGCAACCAGGTTCATTCCGTCATGGAGAGAAGTCACCATACAGAAATCTGCTGCCCGGTAAAAACGGTTGATTGTTTCGTGATTATGGTGGGCTTTGAGAAAAGCAATGGGTTTCCATTCTTTCGTCTGGAAATGCCAGTTAATTTTGTCTGCCGTCTCTTCCACTTCAGCAATCAAATCGTGGTATCGTTTAATGTGAGTACGGCTTGGTGCCCCCAATTCCACGAAAGTAATTTGCCCTATAAAATCCGTATATTTCTCGAGAAATCTCTCTATGGCACTGAATCGTTCGATTATCCCTTTCGTATAGTCAATGCGGTCGACACCAACACCGAGATAGTGTGCAGACACCCCTATTTCTTTAAACACATTTTCTTTCAAAGACTTCACTGGTTGAATATCGGTATCTCCGTGGTGAAGATGGTTAGGGAAAGCAACACTGATGGGGAATGGTTTAACCTGGGTGACATGGCCGTGGCGCTCAACAGAAAATTCTTCCCAGTTGATCTTTGATTCCAGAAAACGGTCAATGGTTTCCAGAAAATTATTGCAATGGAACTGGGTATGGAAACCAACAAGGTCTGCGCCTAAAAGACCCAGCAGGATTTCTTTTTTCCAGGGACAGATCCCGAATGATTCAGGATTTGGCCAGGGAATGTGCCAGAAGATCGCAAGCCGTGCATCCGGACGCTTTGACTTAATGAGTAATGGCAGGAGAGAGAAATGATAGTCCTGGATGAGTACGAGAGGAGATTTTTCTTGAGAAATCTCATCAAGGAGTGCTTCTGAAAACTTTTCGTTCACCTTCTGGTAATATATCCAGTCCTCTAACCGGAAGATAGGGCGTGTGTGAGTAATATGGCAGAGTGGCCAGATACCTTCATTAGCAAAACCGTAGTAATAGCCTTCTTCCTCCTCTTTAGTAAGCCAGACCCGCTTCAGAGTATAAGCAGGCTCATCCGGTGGAACGCTTAATCTGCCCTTGGCATCAGAGGATTCCACGTCGGCATCTCCACTCCCATGAGCAACCCATACGCCTCCGCATATTCTCAATACAGGGTCCAATGCAGTCACCAAACCGCCGGCAGGAATGATACATTCTACTTGGCGTCCTTGTTTCACATGCATATACGGCTCTCGGTTAGAAACTACGTAGAGATTCTTTCCTCCCAACTCGATACGCACGTATTTCTTCAGTCTCTCAGCTGTCCAGAGGGATTCTGCCGAAATACGGAGACGGGCCTCTTCCTCTGCTGCTGCTCGTGCTACAGCGAGACTCTTGGCCAGGTGTGTTATTTCTATGGCTAAAGGACTCAAGATGTCTCCCCGAAGGAGGTTAGTCGGTTGATTGATCTTCCCCGCCCGCAATCCTTTCAGCCAGTCAGCAAACTTGGCAATGGGACCGGTAATACTCCATCGTACTATCAATACTGTCGTAAGAATAATCAAAAGGGAAAGGGTAAGGAGGCGAATAAAATTATAGCGCCAGATTCCTTCGAGCCTCGCATCAATATATGAAGCGTCATGGAAGAGCACGAGGGCTCCCACAATCTTGTCTTCGTGATAGAGAGGAACAGTATACATGTGTGTTTTTTTGCCATCAACAGTCGCAAGGTTCGATATCCCCTGATTTTGTTTAATCGACTCATTAATTTGAGGCAGAGGGTGCTGGATGTTTGATGGAAGCCCTGGAGAAGATGCGAGAATCCCTCCTTGAACGTCATAAACAACAATTCCAACAAGTCTTTCACGGTTGCCGAAGCGTTTCACAAAGCGCTTCAATTTTGCAGGAGATTGAGTGCTCCACATCTCTTTTATAGTTTCCTGAAAGCTTTCAGCTAAGATTAAAGAGCGCCGCTCCAATTCGTTGGTCAAATTTTTTCTTTCGCTTCGAACCTGGAGGTATGAAAAAACGGAAGCAACAAAAGTTGCTACAAAAAGGAGGGAAAGAATGAGACGTAAGGTGATTTTCACTGTTATAAGTTTATTATATTTTAATAAACACCATTATTTTTTTCTGAAAGTTTCTGAACCGTTAAATAATTGACTGATAGACCCCTGCATTGAGGTGAAGAGATTTTAGAAAATATAGAGGGGCCCCCGAAAAGATTCCTATCATTTCATCGGAGCCCCTTGAAATTTATTTCATAAGAGTAAAGTGGGCTCTTCTATTCTTGGCCCAGGCTTCTTCATCGTGCCCTGCAGCAAAGGGTTTCTCTTCGCCATAGCTTATGGTGGAGAGCAGTGATTCATTCACTCCCAGTTTTATGAGGTACTTCTTGGCACTGTTCGCCCTCCTTTCTCCCAGTGCCATGTTGTACTCGTTGGTACCTCTTTCATCACAATGTCCCTCAATCCGAATCTTGGCATTTGGGTTATTTATCATCCAGTTGGCATTCTTTTCAAGAATCAATTTTGCCTGATCTGTCAGGGAATAGTCATCGAAATCAAATTGAATATCCTTGAGAAAAGAGACCTCTTCAATAACCATTTTGCCTGTTTCTTCCTTGATCTCGGTTTCTGTGACCTCAGAGGGCTTCTGTGCAGTGATTACCTCTTCCCCCACCTTTTTTTCTGCAGGGGGAATTGGCTTTGCCGCTTCCTCAGTAGACTTGATTGCTTTTGGAGTGGTACAAGCCATAACAAGAGAAAATGCTGCCAGTATGGCAATCATAAATATCCAAACTCTCTTCATTGCTTTCACCGCCTTTCTTTGTTGAATTCAGGTTGGTATTTCATTCAAAGATAAACGATATTTTTCCTCTTTATAATAGAGCGAGAGAAACAGCAAGGATCATTTGATTGTATTTGTGTATCTCATTTTTTATTCTTATTCCGTCTGCTCGAGATAAGAATGTACAGAAGAAACCATATGAATGCTCCCATAAAAAGATAAGCGGGCCAATCCTGAACTAATTTATCCATTCCATTTTCCCCTGACCTGAATCTCGCTGACAGATACAATGCTCCGCCGTCCTGCCTTTTTCGCTAAGGAACAGACTTCTTTTACTGGTTTACCCTCTCGATAACAAGAAATTGCCAGTAACATAGAGATATTTACCCCTGTGACAACCCCCACTTTCTCAGGTTTCACTAAAGGTAGGCTTTGATTAGTTGGTGTTCCACCAAAAATGTCCGTTAAGATTACAACACCATCTCCATTGTTTACTTTTGTCATCTCACTTTGAATCCGATCTTTTACCTCTTCTCTGCTCTCCTGAGGCCAGATAGAAATCCCTCTGGTCATTTTCAGCTCTCCAAGGATAAGCTCACCCGTTGAGATAAGTGCCTCGGCCAAGTTCCCATGAGTCACAATGAGAATCCCAACCATGTTTCCTCCTCTTCTTATTTTGTGCTCTTCTTCAGGATATCTCCATCAAAAAGCAAAAAACGATACCGATTCTGTAATGCCCGCCGGCGATAGGCTTCTCCCGCACTATCCAGTTGTTTAGCTACCTGGCGCACGGTGGAGGCTGACACCTTCTCACTCAAAGGGCTGAACTTTTTTATCGCTTGTCGTATCCTGATCTTCGTCCCTCCTTGCTGCATGGGTGTGCGTCCTTTCATCTTTTTCCCTTTGTTTAAGAAGCACTGTTTCCCCTTCTGACACAACTTTTAATACATCACCCTTTTCTTTGGCTTCTTCTTTTTGCCCATTTTTACCTTTTTCTTTCTCATTTCCATAGAGTGAACGATACCTCGAGCGTGATCCAAAGTAGATTACCGTTGCGCCAACAAGGAAAAAGATGAGAATGACCCACAGAGCTGGATTGTCCTTAAAAATGTTGAAATTCATACATCTTCCTCCTTTTCGTTAAGTGATAATCTGTTGAGACATTTCAATGAATTGAATGTTATGTTTTTGATCAGTCACCTCCTTTCGGGCCTTTCTATCCCGCAATAAAAAAGCCGCTCACCGGATTTCATCCGGATAGCGGCCCGACTATCTAATCTGCTTAACCTCCAGAAAGAAAAATTCTCTCTGGACCCGTTATCCCTATTAAATTGTAATAATTACTTCCCTATGCCTTATATATCCCGATTTTTATTCTTATTCCGTCTGCTCGAGATAAGAATGTACAGAAGAAACCATATGAATGCTCCCATAAAAAGATAAGCGGGCCAATCTTGAACTAATCTATCCATTAAATTCCCCTCGGCTCAGAATAATTCATGGTTCATGAGGCTATTACCCAAATGAAAATGTCACTCGCCGGATCGTGCACTGGTTAACCCGGCTATCCATTGCTCAACCTGCAGAGATAAGACAAATACTTCTTCACCCTACAGAACGTGGATATCTTTTTTATTTACCCCGATCTTCTGCTGCTCTTTTTTTTGGCCTCGCGATCTCTAACGATAGAACCCAAAAAAATTATTGTGCAGCCAACAGCAAACATCAAGATGATGATCCAGATAGCGGGGTTGTCCTTAAAAATGTTGAAATTCATATGCATCGTCCTCCTCTTCGTTAATGGATAATCTGTTGAGACATTTCAATGAATTGAATGTTATGTTTTTGATCAGTCACCTCCTTGCGGGTCTTCCTTTCCCCCAATAAAAAAGCCGCAATCCGGATTGATATTCTCCGGATAGCGGCCCGACTATCCAATCTGCTTAACCTCCAGAAAGAAATCTTTCTGGACCCGTTATCTCTATTAAATTTTAATAATTGCTTCGCTATGCCTTATGTATCTATCTATACCGTCCCATTCTTCCAAATAAAAAAGCCGCAATCCGGATTGATATTCTCCGGATAGCGGCCCGACTATCCAATCTGCTTAACCTCCAGAAAGAGAGAATTCTTTCTGGACCCAACTGCTTCTTTATTTAATTGTTGATTGACATATTTAAACATCTTCTTTGAAATGTCAAGAATTTTTTAAGTGTTGTGATTTTTTTATTTCTCTCAGCACCTCATTCATGCTTCCTGACCGGTAACCCTGGAGGTCGATAGTAACATAAGTATAGCCTATCCCCTTCAATTTTTCTACTACCTGTTGCCTCAGGGCGGGATCAAAAAATTTCTTGATTTCTTCTTCTTCCACTTCAATCCGGGCGATGTTCTGGTGATTCCTTACCCTCACCTGTCGGAAGCCCAGGTTTAACAGGTATTCTTCAGCCCTTCCTACCATGGTGAGCTTTTCAGGGGTAATCTCTTCACCGTAAGGGAAACGGGAGGCAAGGCAGGCGATGGAAGGCTTGTCCCAGGTGGGAAGGCCCATTTCGGATGAGAGCTTCCTGATGTCTTCCTTGGTAAGGCCGGCTTCCTTAAGGGGGCTCCGTATCCCCATCTCTTGAACTGCTCGGGAGCCGGGGCGGAAATCGCGATCATCATCAACATTCGATCCGTCGGCGATCCACGTTATCCCTGCTTCCTGCGCGATACTTCGGAGCCTTAAAAACAGATCCCTCTTGCAGTAAAAGCAGCGGTCAGGCGTGTTGTTCCTGAACTCCGGGAGAGAGAGTTCTTCTGAGTCAATCACGCGGTGCCGTACCTTGAGCTTTTGAGCCATCTCAGCGGCCGATGCGATTTCCCGCTCAGGGTAGGTTAAAGAACGGGCAGTGACGGCTACTACCCCGCTACCCAGGACCTCTTTTGCCACTGCGAGGAGAAAGGTGCTGTCCACACCCCCTGAATACGCAATGAGAATACTCCCCATGCGCTTGAGGATATTTCTGAGTTCTTCAAGCTTTTTCCTCTCCCGTGCACTCATGAGGAAATCTCGAGCATCCGTTCTATTGCCTTCCGCGCCTTTGCGCCGGTATCTTCTGGTACCGTTATCTGGTTTGTCATTGCTTCCAGGACCCAGAGGATCTTCTCCAGGGTAATCCGTTTCATGTTCGGGCAGACCGCCAGATCGCTTGCCGGATAGAAATGTTTCTCAGGATTTTCCTTCCTGAGCCCGTGGAGGATTCCCACCTCAGTGCCCACGATGAACTCCCGGTCAGTGCTCTCTTTCACATATCTCCGCATCCCGCTCGTACTCACGACTGCATCGGCAAGTGCCGTCACTTCGGGGTGGCACTCCGGGTGAACCATCACTTTTGCCTCAGGGTGCTTTTGCTTCATGCTGAGGATATTCTGGGGAATAATTTTCAGGTGAGTTGGGCAGTAACCAGGCCAGAGGTACAGGTTCCTTCCGCTCTTTTCTGAGACGAATCTTCCCAGGTACTGGTCAGGGATGAAGATAATTTCCTGTTCCCGGGGTATCTTCTCTACTACCCTGAGGGCGTTGCCCGAGGTGCAGCAGACATCGCTCTCCGCCTTCACTGCGGCAGAGGAGTTGACGTAACAGACGACCGTGGCTTCCGGGTGTTGTGATTTCATGCGCTGCAGGCCAGGGACATCAATCATGTCAGCCATGGGACAGCCTGCCTGGAGATCGGGGAGAAGTACCGCCTTGTCCGGACAGAGGACCGCAGCGGTTTCAGCCATGAAGTGGACGCCACAGAAGACGATGACGGCTGCTCTGGTTCTGGCTGCCTGCTGGGTCAATTCCAGGGAGTCGCCGATAAAATCTGCACTATCCTGTACCTCTCCCATCTGGTAGTTGTGGGCAAGGATAACAGCGTTCCGCTGGACCTTTAATTCATTGATTCTCGATAGTAATGATAGCGTTTTTTTGTCTTCCAAACCCGTCTTCTTTATTTAAATCCGAAATCCGAATATCGAAATCCGAAACAAATTCAAAATCAAATATAGAAATTCAAAATTAGTTCTGTTTTGGGCATTTGTATTTTGAGCATTTGTGCTTGTTTCGGATTTCGTGCTTAGAATTTAGAATTTGTTTAATCGTTCACTTCTGCCCGAATCTCATCGCCAACCTGCACCATGCCCCCCGTGAGCACTCTAACGAAAATCCCTTCTTCAGGCATTACACATCTCCCTGCCTGATAGTAAATGGCACAGGGGGTGTGGCACTCCTTTCCGATCTGGGTTACTTCCAGCAGGGCGGTATCCCCGGCAGAGATCAGAGTCCCGATAGGAAGAGAAAGGAGGTCTATGCCTTCGGTGGTGAGATTTTCGGCAAAATCTCCCGGCCCAACCTTGAGGCCGAGCGCCTGCATCTTCTGGATGCTCTCAAGGGCAAGGAGGCTCACCTGCCGGTGTGTACAGGGGTCGCTGTGGGCGTCGTTCACCAGGCCAAAATTTTCTTTGAGTTCCCCCCTGAAGACGTTTTTCTTGCGGATGCTTTTCTTTTCGCTGGTGCAGACAGCTACAATCTTACCTTTTTTTACCACGGTGAACCTCTTAGGAGGGGCGTATGGCCATACGCCCCTACAGAATTGTCGAAAAAATGTTGCGCATCGAAGATCCCTATTCCCAGAGATATTTTTACTAAGAGCTTAACATTCTTTCCCTCTTCCTGCAATATAGTACGGGGTATCAGAGTCCCTCGATTTCTACCTTGTTTTTCTGTATGGCGGTCCCTGTTACCCGGCTCAGGGTAACCCAGGCCTTGAGGTAATCAATGGTCGCAGTGACCTCCTTTGCTTCAGCCGCGGCTAATCCTTCCTGAAACCTCAGCACCTCAACTGAAGTGGTAAGGCCCAGGTGTAACCTCTCTTCTTCAGCCTTGAGCCTCTGTTCTGACAGGAGCCGTGCCTGCTTCGTTGCTTCGATCCTCTTCAGGCATGTGTTTACCTTCCTGGTCGCTTCCCGCACCTCAACCTCGATCCTCTGCTTCAACCCCTCAAGGATGAGGGATGCCTTGTTTTGGTCCATCTTCCTTTTTGAAAATTCATTCTTCGCCCACCGATTTCCGAGAGGCACCTCTAAATTCAATCCTACAGCCCAGGAATAGGTATCAGCGTCGTCAAGTTTTCCCCACGTGTCCTTGTATTTCTTGTCTATTCCATTGAGTCCGTAGCTTGCCTTTAGGTCCAGACCAGGGAGCATCTGATTCTTGGCCACTTTAGTCAGGATATCCAGATTGTCCATGCTCACCTTCGCTATGTGATAATCCGGGCGATTCTGGAATGCGTTCTCGATGCTCGCCTCGAGGTCAGCCTCAACTGGCTCGAAGGCCGGCTGGTCTACCGGGATAATCGAAGGCCCTTTCAGAGGGAGATTGAGTTGCTCTTTCAGCAGGTCTTCCACGTCCTTCACGTTATTATCAGCGATGATTACCTCTTCTTCACGAGAGGAAACACCCACCTCGGCCTGGAGGATCTCAAGGGGCGGGAGTTTCCCCACCTCAACCAGGCCTTTGTTTTTTTCAAGGAGATTCTCGGCCAGGTGGAGAGATTTTTTCTTTACCTCTAAGAGTTGCCGGCTGAGGATAAGATTCCAGTAGATCTCTTCTGCCCTGCAGATAATCGTATTTGCCTTCTCCTTGAACTGGTCAAATGAGAGCAGCCTGTTATTATTGGCAATCTTTATTTTAGAGCGGTTCAGCTCAACCCCGAAGTTTCTCAGGATGGGCTGGGTTACGGAAAAGGTGAGATCAGAACGGTAAGCAGGATTCAAAAACTGAAAGAAAGAGTTGGTTTCATACCGGTTGTAAGAATAAGTTAATTCAGCTTTGCCGCCGGTAATCAGCTTTTCCACGAGAGAGAAATCAATATCGATACCCTTCTGGAGGAAAAACTTCTGCTGTTCTCGCAAAAAGACACCCTGGAGGAAGGTGGTTGATTCTATTAAGCTTTTATTCTGGAAAGCGGAGAGAAGGGCAACAGGATCAAACTTTGACTTTTCCTGGGTAATCTCAGCCTCAGATATCCTCGGGCTTATTTCCTCCACCCTGATCTCCAGGTTGTTTTTCAGGGCACGGTGAATGCAGTCCTGAAGTGTCAGGTTAAATGCTGTACCTTCGTCCGGCTGTGAGCTGCCTTTTTCCTCCCCCATCGTTACCGGCGGGGATAAGAGATACAGCAGTACCCCACAGAACAGGATAACAAACGAGACCTTAATGTTCTTTTTCTGACCCATGGTAAATCTCCTCTTTCGAGCGTTCATAAAGGCATGAAAAAACCCAGGGGGGTCAAACGACCTCCCTGGGTTTTATCTTACCCGAAATTTCTCTTCTTTAGAACTTAAAAAGGAGCGTACCGGTTAAGCTGTATGGATCGGTGGGGCTGTCCCCGTCAATGTCATTGAAATAGTCACCGGCAACAAGATAGGCGCCTTTCAGCTCAAAACTCAGGTTCTTGAAGATATCATAGGTGGCAGCAAGATCAAACTCGTGCCCCATGAAATTATGGTGACCTTCGTATCTCCCTTCGGAATTGGTCTCTGGTGCCCAGTTGTAGAGATAGGCAGCGTTACAGGTGAGCTTATCCATAGGTTTCATCTCGCTGCCTACTTTAATATAGGCACGGTTATTCAGACCGTTCAGGAGGTAAAGACCGACCACATCTGACATCAGGTCTGCATACCACCACTCTGGGTCGTGCATCAGGAATCCGTTGTAGCTTCCGTCATTGCTCCCATTCTCTTCACCGGTGCCATAGCCGAATTCAACCCCTACCTTTGCAGGCTTCTTGCAGACGGAAGCGAGGTTGTAATCAAGGCCGGCCAGGATTGCCCAGGCGCTCAGTTCCCAATCATCGCCTTGAGCATCGGCGTTCGAGATGTCGCCGCCCATGTAGGCAAACTCTGCCCGGTAGGTGATGGGATCAATGTTACCATCAGCGGTAAGGGAGATGATCCAGGGTCTGAACTTTACGTTCTCGTTGAAATTGGAAAGTGCCAAGCCATTGGGATAACCGAACTGCTGGTCGCTGAAAGCACCGCTTTCCCCGCGCTCGTAAATGAAGTTTGCGCCGAAGGTATGGTTGGGTATGGGTGAACACTTTGCCCAGACGGTGTACATATCCCAGTCATCTGATTGTGTGGTGGAGCCTTCAGAGATCTT
>Ga0315274_10008459_pt1 | contig 14903 bp, 6 predicted proteins | sample YL17G02_20_MG_FD_203700 | JGI IMG/M metagenome (GOLD analysis project Ga0315274, IMG submission 203700) | Sediment microbial communities from Yellowstone Lake, YNP, Wyoming, USA - YL17G02_20 | ecosystem: Environmental > Aquatic > Freshwater > Lake > Sediment | place: USA: Wyoming | collected... | reverse complement strand
ACAGCTCCGAAATAAGAGTGGTCAGTTTTGAACCATCGATTGCCAGGCAAGACATAACCAAGACAGCGGCAGAATTCGATGCAGCCTTTTTTGGCCGTCTGAATTACGAAGATGAAGCTAATCCCCAGAATAGCATATTTCAACCCGGGGAATCAGATGTTCGTACATTTGAGTATGGAATCAAACAAAAGGGCGTAACCGGCTCGGAGTGGTCGCTCAGCTATATCTTGACACGCAGTTGGGACGATTTGATAGGCAGGACCCTTCCTACCCGCTATGAGCCGATACTCGGCTTTCAAATAAAGCAGCCGTTATTGCGAGATGCATGGGAGGATGTCAGTCTTGCGGATGTGAATATTGCCAGACTCAACTATAGGATTGCCCTTTTTGGTTTCCGCGAGAAAGCTGAGGATATTGCTGCCCAGGTCATATCGGGCTACTGGCGTTTGTTGCAGGCACGCCGTGACTTTGAGATTCAACATGCGTTATTAGACAGGACACTCGATACATTGAATAAAGTTGAAGGACGAAAAGAGATCGACGCGACTGACGTTCAGACCAAGCAGACGGAGGCTTCTGCAAAAGCCCGTGAGGCGGCATTACTTCAGGCAAAGAAAGAGATTATTGATGCACAAGACACTCTTATAAGGCTGATGACAGATGCACAATTGAATATGCTTGATGATTTTGAAATCATTCCTGCCAGTGCAGCCTCTCTGGAGACTGAAAAGCTTGAGCCCTCGAAAATTCTTGAGATTGCCATGAAAAATAATCCGGCGATTCAAAGAGCCAGGATTGAAACTGAAATTGCGGACATCAATATTCGTGTCGCCGAAAACCAGCATATGCCACGTTTAGATTTGGTAGCTTCAGCGAGGACGCAGGCATTGGCCAGGGATCGATTTGATGCGCAAGATCGGCTCCAGACCGGCGAATTTGACAGTTATGCTATTGGCTTGTCTCTCGAATATCCGCTCGGTAATCGTCAACGGCATGCTGAATTACTTAAAAGAAGACTCGAACGCAGACGAGCTATTTCAGCTTTGCAGAACGTAGCTGATCAGGTAGCGATACTGGCTAAAGAGGGGATAAGGAGAATTGAAACAAGCTACTCAGAAATACAGGTTCAAAAAGATGCAGCCGCAGCGGCAGGCGTTCATTTGCAGGCTCTGGAGGATTCCGAGCCGATCCGGGAGCGATTGACACCTGAGTTTCTCTTTCTCAAGCTGCAAGCTCAAGAGGCTTTGGCAAATGCCCAGCGGTCAGAGATAAGAGCTATTGTGGACTTTAATGTCTCTTTAGTCCGGTTAGCCCAGATTTCGGGTAGCGTTTTGGAGCTACATCAAGTTAGTACTTCACTGCCGGGTGTTTCAGGTAACAATAGCAAAACTGAGTAGGCAGATGTGCTCCTGCCAGCAACCCGTATTTTTGTGGGTGAGAGTCGATGTCTTAAATGCCTATTCTCTTCCAGCAAAGCCAAGCTGCTCATCAAGCCAGTGATCCGTTTTTAAAACAGATTTCCGGCGGCGTAAAGCCAGTCTTTCTGCCCGGCTCTGGGCCAGGCGAAATACGCTGCGGACCAAAGTTGAAGAGATATCATCATTGGCATGAGCATATCTTTTTTTCAGATAACCAGCTATGTTTTTGGCATACCGAGCTGCAATCTCGTCCTCCAGGCTGAAGATACCCTGAGCACTGCCGGGATCACCCTGCCGGGCTCCCCGGCCATATAATTGCCGGTCTATCCGGGCCGATTCGTTTGGTTCGGCGGCGAGTACATGGAGCCCTCCCAATTCGGTAACTCCCCTGCCAAGCTTGATGTCGGTGCCTCGACCGGCCATGTTGGTTGCCACCGTGATTCTTCCGCTTTGACCTGCTCCTGCAACAATCTGAGCTTCTTGACGGTGATAAATAGCGTTAAGGACCTGGTGTTCCAGTTTTTCGGTCTTGAGCATCCGGCTAAGATGTTCGCTGGCTCGCACGCTCCGGGTTCCTACGAGAATTGGCCTGCCGGTCTCGTAAATCCGGCGAATCTCCCGCACGATTCTGGCCCACTTGGCTGATTCCGTATTCAGGATGATAGTTGGCAGGTTCTTCCTTATGCAGGGACGGTTTGTTGGAATTTTCACTACCGGCAACTTATATATTTGCCAGAACTCAGAAGCCGCTTCAGAAGCTGTTCCGGTCATCCCGGATAACTTGTGATACATTCGAAAGAATCGCTGGAAACTTATCCGTGCATATGTATCCTTGGGTGGATTGATCTCGACTCTTTCCTTGGCCTCAATGGCCTGGTGTAAGCCATCGCGCCATGTCCGGTCCGGCATCATACGACCTGTGAACTCATCAACAATTACCACTTTGCCATCATCAATTAGATAATGCTTGTCCCGTAAATACAGCTCTTTCGCAGTCAGAGACTGATTGACCATTTCCAGACAGCGGCGATTTGCCTTCCAAAGCCCTCCAAGACCACTGGTTAATGTTTTCAAGTGTGTCTCGCCTTGATTAGTCAACTCTATTTCCCTGTAGCGATGATTGACCTGGTAGTCGACTTCAGGCTTTAGTTGACCTGCAATTTCCGTCGCCTGTTGAAAAGACTCGATCTGTTCCGGATTAGGAGCATCCCCTGAAATAATTAGCGGTGTAACCGACTCATCGATTAGGATCGAGTCCGCTTCATCCACGACAGCATAATGTAATCCGCGCTGGACCAGCCTGTTGGTTACTTGTCTGCCACTTCCGGTTATTTTGGCAAGTAGTGTCGAACTCAATCCTCTCAAACCGCCCAATACAAGCCGGTCGCGCAGAAAATCGGCGGCTACCTCCTTGTTCGTACAATAGGTAATATCGGCCATGTATGCTGCCTTCCTCTCATCCGGAGGTGTTTGCTGCTCTATATAGGCAACACTCAAGCCGCAAAACCGATAAATCCGCCCCATCCACTCGGCATCGCGTCTCGCCAGATAGTCATTAACAGTAACAACATGGCAACCTTGCCCTCGCCAACCGGCTACTGTTACCGGCATCGTGGAGGCGAGGGTCTTGCCCTCTCCGGTAGCCATCTCCGCGACACATCCACTCTCAAGAGCCAAAGCACCTGCAACCTGGACCGGATACGGTTTTTCACCAATCTGGCGAAATGCTGCTTCCCGGACCAATGCAAAGGCCCGCTCAAGGTCTGACGAATTATCGCGGCGGCAACGAAAAATTTCTCGCAATTCACCGGCTACGTCACGGAGTTTAGAGTCTGTCATTCCTGAATAGTTTTTTTCCAGGGACAGTATTTTGTCCACCCGGTGAATGAATCCCCGGTATCGTGGTACAAATCTATCCACGAATCCAATACCGGCATTCCAGGCAGCATCGAGCCCTCTGGGCAAAGGTTCACCCGAGGTCCGCTGATCAAGCATCTGCCATGTTGCACTTGGCACTGCCATATCAAATATGAAACCTCCGCTGGAATAGTTGTCTCACAGACCGCCACCATTGAGCTGCAAGCGGCTTGGAAGGCAGCTGAATTCTCACTACAACACGCTGGCCTGAGAGCAAACGGACAGAACTATCTGGATTCGGTCTGATTCGAATCTCAAAAAACTGCTCGGCAGCCTTTTTGCCGCTGGGATCTTGTGCAACTGTAGGCATATTTCCACCAACTGCATATCCCAATGCCTCGGATGGCAACACTTCTAAACCTGCCGGAAAAATCTTCTCGATTCTTCCTGTAAGCATTACATCAGGTCGTCCTTTCACTCGAATCTCAAGCTGTTCATACGCTTGCTCCACGAGCAGTGCAGCAAGCTCCTGGCCGGCTGTTGCCCGGATACGCACATCATCCAGGCTTGCAACAATACCTATTTGTTCACCGCGACGAAGATAATTGCCTTTGGTCTTTTCGATGTCCGGGGAAATCCACGAGCCTGATAACGTCGGTTGCACAAACAATGAAGAAAGCTCGAATTCGACCCTGGCAATCTTCTCTTGCAGGGCTTCGATCTGTTCAGCTAATATTTGTGCCGCAGCGATTTCCTCCATCTGTGCGATACGCTGCTTAACCTCAAGGCTGCGAAGATCAGCAAGCAAGCCTTTCTTTTCTGCTTCCAGCTTAGGATTCATGGCTTGAATAAGTGCCTTTTCGCCCGGTGTGACTGTTTGGTCAGTAGGAAGAAAATCAGTGACGAAACCGTCACTCTCAGCATGGACAATAGCCAGGTCAACGGGCTCAACAATACCTTCAATCCTGCAATAGTCAGCAACTCGAAGAATCCCGATGCAAGCTATTATTAAGGCCAAGCCGCCCAAAGTTGATGCTACCGCCCGTCCGCGAGATCTGGACAATTCACCGCTCGTCGCCAGGTAGCGGATAAACTTTCCAATCGGAACAAGTACCCATGCTATAATCGCCGAAACTGCAAAGAAGGGTACAAGTATAAACAGCGCTTCCGGCAGTCTGTCATTTAAGAATAGTAAGATTCGTATACAGATAAAAATCCGGTAGGCCGTCGAGGCGATGCCATAGAATACAAACCAGACCATCTCACCTGGGCTATTTGCAGGATTATGCGTGCCTTTCAATTTCCAACAGTACTTTTTGACGAGATAGTAAATATAGCTCTTGGATCGTTGGCTAAGATTGGGTATCTCCACCAGGTCAGACAGTACGTAATACGCATCGAACCTCAAAAGCGGGTTTCCATTGAACATGAGCGTGGAGATACTGGCAACAAATATGATATTGTACGCGATGATATGCAGAGTTCCCGTAGATGTATTGGCCCAGACTATTGCTGCAATCGCCGCGCCGGCAAGCTCGACGATCACTCCAGACATGCCCACAATAGCCCTTCGCCATTTCTTGCGGAATGCCCATGCACTCGAAGCATCAACGTAGGGCAATGGTACGAACACCAGAAACATAACTCCCATCACATGAACCTGCCCGCCACTGCCGTTGAGCCTGCCGAACCTTTTGCACGCGAAAGCATGGCCGAATTCATGACAGACCTTGATGATTATCATACTCAAGTACAGCAGGACAAGATTGTCCGGCGCCAGGACATCGGAACTCTGGTAAATCAATTCTTTTATATTTCCAACAACAAAGTACAATCCCGCCGTCATGATCGTCAGCCACAACACCAGGCCAATCCAACTGAAAAGCCACCCAACAATGCCAATCCATCGATCAAGAAAATGATCCGGGTCCAGAAGCGGAATCCGAATAAATAGCAGGTTCGTGAGGAATCCCTGTACCTGACGTTTGATTCGCGTACGATAGCGGCTGAAAAGACCTTCAGTATCCGGTGCCAGTTCTGCATAGAGCAGGTTCGAGCAATATAGCTGCCCGAGAAGCTGGATGACCTCCCCTTGCGTAGGTGCTCCATCTCCAAGCTGCTCATTACAAATCCGCCAGACCTCAGCGACTGTCCGCCGGCCGTCAAGCATGCCTACGAATCGATAGGCCTCAACGCTGATACGGGAGAATTCGTTATTGGAGGGATTCTCAAGGACATACCACATCTGCCCCCGAAAATGCTGCCTGTGGACCTGAACACTTGACAGCAGCCTCGGCCGCAATTGGGCAACCCGGTACCATGACTCGTGAAAAGTTGGACGATCAACAGCCATAGAATGTTCTATAACCTAAAGCCACAATTTCATTCGTGTCCAGTTGACTATCTTGCGAGTCCAGATCCATACGTAACGACGTTTGCCAACCGATACCTTGGCCACTCCTTCCATGCCGGGACGCATCCATGTGTGCGTGTCGAGAAGTTGAACACGAACCTTGAAAATGTTACGCTGGTTGACGACCTCTGCGATCGGATTGATTCGCTCTACAACAAACTTGATTCGTTGCCCGGGATAAGAAGCTGTGGCCAAATATCCTTCCTGACCGATTTCGATATCGTAAATCGCATCTTCAGGCACCATTAGCTGTGCCCGTAAGGACTCGAGCGGGCAAACCTCGAATAGTACATCACCCACCTTAACAGGTGCACCGATTTGACGCTTCAGGTCACCTTTGACAACAACGCCACCTATCGGTGAGATAAGACTAGCCTGGCCAATCTGGTACTCAAGCAGCTCGATCTGAGCCTGCACCTTGTCGGCATTTGCCTGTGCAATCTGGGCCTGAGCAGTTTCTGCGTCCCGCATCGCGGCGGAAGCCTGCTTCAGATAGCTGGCTTTTTCGGCCTTTGCCGCTGCCAGGCTCAGACGCAACTCAGCCGTGTCAAGACCGCCAAGTACCGAACTGCCGCCCTCCACCATGTCGCCCACTTCCACATCGACATGCTTGATGTATCCGTCAAAAGGCGCTGGGACAACTTGCTGATAGGTTGCTTCCAGTACAAACGGTGCATCAGGGCGAAACTGCCCCTTGGCAAATATTAGAAATAGAATTGCGACGAAGCATAAAATAGCTATTAACTTTATCCATGTATGCTTCGGGCCCACCAGCCCGGCCAGGGAATTGCGAGCCTTGATAGCGATCGTTGCCCCAATCCATCGGGCATACTCGTAGAGGTTGACTAATCTGGGAGTACACAGTTCACACGCCAAACGAATCGTCTCGATTTCATCAGGACCGAATGCTTTGTCGGCCGGACGTTCAAGAGTCAGAACCGCAAGAACTTCCCCGTTCCGGCGTAAAGGAAAGCCCAGAATATTTAATGGGCCATAACGTTCGGATAGTTTATCGGCAGCCCGGCTAACATACATAGCTTCTTTGGGGGGCGGGCTGAGAATCTCAACATCCTGATCCAGGCATTCTTCCATAGCAGCTTCAATATCCTGGACGACCTGCATCTTCCGGCTGAAACTCTCAGTGCGGCTCATCGCTTTTAGCTGGACGTATCTTCCTTTAAGAAACCCAATGCTCACCCGTTCACACTGCCACTGGGAAGCCACCTCATTGCAAAAGGCCATAGCTGCACTTGTAAACCTCTCTTGCCGATTGACGGCTGACAATGTCTCCATCGCTCGCTGCAGTCGCTTGCTGCTCTCCTGCCAATTTTGCTGGGTGTTCCTCAAGCCTGAGGAACCTAACAGGGCAATCGATAATTGCAGCTTTCGAGAACTTGCTTCAAGGGCAGTTTCGTTGTTGCTTCTTACAACGAACGCTGCGATAGCTTTGTCAATACTGGCCAAGCCAAAAGGCATTATTACGATGTGGCTTTGAGTAGATGGGCCACGAGACTGGTCCGAACCATCCAACGATTTGATAAGGGTTGTATTGGATGACAGAGCATCGCGGGCAAATCCAGCCGACTTGGTCAGCCAGTCGGGAACGGAGGCATCTCGTTTTGGCGGTGGGTACAATGCAAGAACTTCAACTTCGTTGTTCTGACTGGTCCGCAGGACGGCACCACAATCAGCTTGACCCAGAAAACATTGTGCTGCTATAAGATCTGCCAGGAATTGTGCGGGATTAGTATTGGATTGCTTCAGTCTTTCGAGCAGATCCGCCGGCTCAAAAGACGCCTCATCAGAAAACTTCCCGGATTCGTTTCTATGCGATTGATTCATGGTCCTTTGCGGCAAATAGAATCTTTAAGTATCTAAACAAAACAATATTACATCTAATTCAATCCAAATGACTGAGCATTTTGGACAGGGCAACTTCGCAACGACAGGTAATGCAATTAATATAACGAATCAAGCCCTATTCTGCAAATAGTTTCTGCCTGATAAACAGATGAACCGCAGCATTTAGTTTTGGCACCTGGTTTAAGGACGAAATGACAGGGAATTTGTAGTTTGAATGGCGGACAACGAGGTTTCCGGCAGCCAGGTACTGTTCTATAGTCTTAGTGCCAGCCCAGTTACTGGAGAACCATAACTCGTTTCCATCCCAGAGGGGCGGAACGTTGAAGTTGTTCCGCCCCCGGTTGTTACTGACCTTATTCGCCGGCTGTATATTCCGGCAGGAAGTTTTCCATTACCCAGTTTCCTGAATTTTCACTGATGGAATCGGGAGATGAGAACACGATATGTCGCCCGTCGGGATGAAAACTTGTATAGAAACCAGAGTCCCATTCTAATCCAAGTTTCTGGGGCTCTCCGCCCTCCATGTGAATTCGCCACCAACTGTATTTCTTTTCTTCGGCTTGTTTTTGTTCAAAGAGAATGTACTTTCCATCGGGAGCCCATCTTATTCCTAATATACTATCTTCTTCCTTAACCCTATACAGTTCTCGAGGTTCTCCTCCGGCAGCCGGCATGATTCTCAAAAATCCTCCCGTCCCCCTATTCATAATAGCCAGCCATTTGCCGTCCGGTGAACAGGATAATGACCATAATAACCCGGAACCACGATAGAGTTCCTTTTCTGTACCGCTTTCTATCTCTCTTTGCATAATAAAAGTCTGCTTGTTGGAAAATCGCCCCAGAAAAATAGCTTTCCCGTCACGGGACCATTCGTTTGTTGTTAAGAAATAGAAATTCTCAGTGTCATTAGCGGGCGGCACTATAAGTGTGAAGATTCCCGATTGGGTATCAATGCGCCATATCCCCTTCTTCCCCTTCAAATCCCAGCCCCCGACAAGAATTGAGCGGCCATCCGGAGACCAACGGGGGGAAGCCATATTTCGTAAGAGTTTAGATGGGAATTCCTGCATCTTTCCTGTTTCAATGGATTGAATACTGACAGCGGTTGAATGTAAGGGCTGTCCGGAAATATAGGCAATGTATTTCCCGTCGGGCGAGTATTCGGGTGAAAAGAGGGACCCCTCAAAACGTGTATTCGCCTTTTTTGGTAGAGCCGGCATTTTGCCTGTCTCCGGATCGAGTTCCGCAAAATAAATATCATACGCAGAGCCATATATTCCGTAATAGAAAGAACCTTTTTGGGTGAATCCAATCGGCCGACAATTTCCAATATTCGATTTGACCAGTTTGGGAGTTCCCTGAACTTTTCCATCTGAGAATTGAATAACCCATGCATCCGGGCTATTCCTGCGGTCGCTGGCAAAAAGGATATTTTTCCCATCCGGCGCCCAGCCGAGCACTTTATCATTGGCAGGGTGTTCAATCAACGGAATTCCACGGCTTCCATCGGTTGAAAGCAGGGATATGTCATGTACCTGAGGATCCTCTTTTTGTCTAAAGTCATACACGATATAGCTCCCGTCCGGTGAAAAGTTCATATTCGAGGGCCAGCCTTGTTCCAGTGTTTTGAGAACGCGCACAGACCCATCGGTAGTGGAAACCAGCACGATCTGGTTAAATAAGCATGCCAGAATTTGCTTGCCGTCGGGGGACCAACCGTAAGGTCGAATCCACCCTCTTTCCTTATTACTGTAAAGAATTCGGGGTTTCGAGCCGTCAAGCCCGATAATACACAAGTCGATATAGTCGTTCTTATTGTACCAGTTATAAACAATCTGTTTGCCGTCAGGCGACCATCTGGAAGATTCAGCATATTCATCCCAGGAATCCTTGTTCGTCGTAAGACGGCTTTTCTTTCCGGTGGCGATTTCATAGATCGCGAGGTCGCCGGTATCCCCGTCCATGTATGAGAGATACCTGCCGTCAGGTGAAATCGCTCCGTCTGTTAACGCATCACTTACCTTTCTGATACTGAATTCCTTATCTTCTTTCTCCTCCGGCAGGAAGTTCTCCATCACCCACAGCTCGCTCTTGGACTCCTCATTGACGCTGAACGCAAAGCGGCGGTTGTCCGGGTGAAGCTTCAAGAGCAGCATCTTAGGAACGGAGAGGTCCAGCTTCAGCGGCGTCCCGCCCTGCGCCGGAACCCGCCAGATTTCACTGCTCGGGTACTCTGCCTGGGCGATGATGTAACGTCCGTCCCTCGTCCACCCCAGGAGGTAATTCTGCGCCAAACCGCGAAATAGCTCCCGCGGCTCCCCTCCGTTGAGGGACACGGTCTTTACAGCCCCGTCCACCTGAAACACCACTTCCCGGCCGTCCGGCGAGAGGTCGTAGAATATTGTTCCTGGTTTGACAACTTCCGACTCCTCACCGGTGTCGAGGTTGCGTTTCGAGATGATTGGCCCCGCCTTTCCGAACACCAGGGTCTTCCCATCCGGGCAGAGATTGGGGAGGGAGCCTCCATCTCTCAACTTAGTGATCGCGCTTGTTTCAGCGTCAATCCGGAAGATTCCACTTCCCGTCTCCGTAATCCCGAGCGCGATGATGGAACGGCCGTCCGGCGCCCAGGAGATCTGGTTAACGAAACGAAGACGAGGCGACAGAAAGCGCTCTTCCCCGGTTGCGACGGACCGGATCGTGAGGATGTTGTTTCCGGGACCGATGGAACCCGAGCGTGAAAGGTAGGCCAGGTACCTGCCGTCGGGTGACCATTTTACAAAGTTCTGTAGGCCGGTATACCGCGTCGTGACCGGCGCGGGTGGCACGAGCACCTTACCTGTTTCAAGGTCGACCTCACCGTTGTAGAGGCCACCCAAACGGGTGTTAGTCTTGTAATAACAGGAGCCGTCCGGTGCAAAGCCAAGAACCTCTGAATAATAGCCGAAGTCCTTTTTCAGAAGTTCCGGTTCTCCCTGCTGCTTCCCCCCGGCGATGCGGACGGTCCAGATGTCCCACGTCCCCGAGCGGTCGCTGAGGAAGAGAAGGCTTCTCCCGTCCGGCGTCCATCCAAGCAGTCGATCCTCCGCGGGATGCCCGGCAACAACGACCTCATTCCGGCCATCGGCGGTCATCAGGAAGACGTCGCCATGGGGTGGGCTGCCCTCACGCACGAAACTGAAAGCGACAAATCGCCCATCGGGCGAGAAACTGGCCCTTTCAAACATGAACAAGTTCGAAGTAATACTCCTCAGGACGCGCACCGAGCCGTCCGCTGTCGAGATCAGCGTCAGTTCAACCGCCTTGCTTGGTACGCTGCGAAGTGCGAGGATGGACCCTGCGTCAGGCGACCAGTCCAAGGGGTAGACGTAAGAGTCTTTCTCACTGTAAAGTGTGCGAAGGCCCGAACCATCCAGGTTTCTAATACGCACTTGAGGGACCCAGTCCTTCGTATACGAGTTGTATGCGATTTGTTTTCCGTCGCGTGAGAACGCTTGGTTCTCGTAGGACTTCTCAGTCTCGCTCCAGGGCCCCCTATTTGTGATTCGCGTCCTCTGTCCGCTGGCAACTTCGAACTGGACCACGTCACCTGTGTCCCAGTCTATGCCTCTGATGTACTTGCCATCCGCAGTCAAGACCTCACCGACGCCGGAGGCGTCTGCGAGAACCCGGCGTGTGACGAGTCCCCCGGCAGCACCGGGACCGCCAAGTGCCACCAGCCTCACCTGCGCCTGCGTCACAATCTCGGATTGATCGGCAAAGTCGCGCACTACACTCTCGTAGGCTTTGCGGGCCTCTGCTGTGCCCAACTTTTCATAGCACAGCCCGATATGCAGTTGAGCCTTTGCCGCGACCAGACGGTCCTTGGGAAAGTCTTTAAGGACACGCTGGTAAATCTCGATGGCGGCTTCCAGGTCGCCATTCACTTCTTCTTTGTACAGGCCGGACTGAAGAAGCACTCCGGCGTTCTGCTGGGCGTATGCCGACGAGACCACAATAAGCATCAGCGCAAACACAACACCCGAGATCCATTGAAGTCTCATGTCTGTTCTTTTTCGCTTTGCATTTTTTATGAGTTGTGTGCTTACTCTCATTTTCTTTCTCCTTAATCTTTTTAGTTACTCATAAAGCTCCCACCTGTCAACACCTAAAGCTTTCTATCATTTTTTTCTCCTTTCTTTTCTCAGCCGCCAATAAAATCGACCGATTGTCGGAACCACATCGTTTTACTTCCGGAGAAAATTGTACCGGACAGAGCTTTCCGATGCGTGAAGGCCAAATGAAGTCTTGATGAAGTTTTGGTGAAGTTTGACTTAGGGATTTTGTTCACCGTTCCAAGTTCACGGTTCAAGGTTGGCGGAATAATCCAATTTTGACTATGAACCCTTAAACCGTGAACCTCTGAACCCTGAACCGCGCCAATTTAGGCGGTAAATTTGTATCCTATGCTCCGGACACCGATGATGTGCTTCGGATTCGCCGGGTCGTCTTCGATTTTCTTCCGCAGGTGACCGACGTGAGTATCCACGGTCTTGGGTAATACATACACATCCCTGCCCCAGACCTCATCCAGAATGGTGGAACGATCCAGGACCTGGTCTTTATGCTTAATAAGAAATCCGATTAAGGAAAACTCAAACGAGGTCAAATAGACCGGCTGTCCCTTTTTTTTCACTTCATACTTTTTAAAATCGATTTCCACGTCGCCGAAGCGGCAAACATCGATCTGTCCCTGATTACCCTTTACCCGCCTTAAAACGGCTTTTACACGGGCAAGAAGCTCGCGCGGGCTGAAAGGTTTGGTGACATAATCGTCTGCACCCAGCTCCAGTCCCAGGACCTTGTCAATCTCCTGGCTTTTGGCGGTCAACATCAGGATTGGTGTCCCCACGCCGGCCTGACGCAGTTGTCTGCAGAGCTCGAAACCGTCCATCTTCGGCAGCATAATATCGAGAATAATCAGGTCATGTCCCTTCTCTTTTGCCATTTCGAGGCCCTTGAGCCCGTCCGTTGCGGTTTCAATTTCATATCCCTCAAGGCCGAGGTCATCGGCCAACGCCATCAGGATACTTTCCTCATCCTCGATGATAAGAATTTTTTCCATCTCATTTAACCTCCGTCAATTCAAGTGGAAGCCTTATTGAAAAAGTGCTGCCTCGGCCCGGCTCGCTTTCGACATGTACAGTCCCATGATGGGCTTGTACAATTTGTTTGACCAAAGTCAGCCCAAGCCCGCTTCCTTTGACTGTTCGCGTCAGCTCATCCCCGCCGCGATAGAAGCGTTCAAAAACTTTATCGATTTCTTCCGGCTTGATGCCGACACCGAAGTCCTGAACAGCAATAACCAGATACTGATTTTCCGTAAATCCGCACACGCAAACTTTTTTGGCTCCTGCGGAATATTTGATGCCGTTATCAATCAAATTTGTAATTGCCTGGATTATTGCAGCACGGTCCGCCTGAATGGGAGGCAGGGACTTGTCAAATTCCACCTCAACCGTAAATCCTTCATGACGCACCTGCTGTTGAATCGTCGAAACGAGATCTTCCAATAGCGGGCCCATCTCAACCGTTTCAAACTCAAATTCCTTCTTACCTTCCTCCATCTTGGCAAAATCCAAAATGTTGTCGATGAGCAACGAAAGTCTCTCGCTTTGTTCCAAAAGAACATCATAATACCGTTGGCGGCGTTCTTCAGAAGGAACCCGGCCTGTTTGAAGCATCTCCGATAATTGCCGAATACTTGTTAAAGGGCTTTTGAACTCGTGGGAAACGGTTGAGACAAAATCTGATTTCATTTTTCCAAGCTCAAGCTCATGGCTGACAATGCGAATCGTCAGGGTCAGGCCAAATATCAGAATACCTGCAAGAAGTATAAACATATAAAGATAAATGCCGCGTCGTGACGTGAGAAGCGTTTCAAAAAGAGGCGGTTTCTGTTGATAGAACTCAAGAGACCACGGCGGAAAGTTCCCTATAAAATTCGTCCTCGCGGTCATCGGAGCCGGTGCCGAGATATCCGACTTCAAGATTTCCACACCATCCCTGTCTCTTATAATCCAGCGGATATTCTTGGGGGAAACCTGCTGCTGGAGTATCGGCTGAAGGAGATGAGTCTTGAGTTGTTCAGAATTGAGCAGAAGCCCCCACATCCCGGCAACCTGTTTTCCATTTTCTTCCCGCTCGCCCAGGATGGAAACAAAATATGTATGGCCTCCGATGTCTAATGTATATCGCCTGAGGACTTTACCAGTATTCCCCATCTTTTGAGAAACTCTTGCCAGTAAATTAGGCGCGGCATTCTCATGGTATGCAAGCAGCCTTTCCGTGCTTTCTTTTAGCCTCTCCTGCTCGCTCTTTAAAGTTTTAAATGAGCTTTGGTATGACAGAATAGACTCATCTTGCGAAAAGATTTCATCAACCGACTCTTCAATCTGTTGAGTAAAAAATTCATACTGAGATTTTTCCAACGTCCATCGCCCTTGTATCAGCTCCCGGTATAAACGAATAAATGTCTCAACAGCACTACGGGTATCATCGATTGCACGAAATAAATCACCAAGCTCTAACTGCGCAACTAATCCTGATGGAATACCATTGCTCATAGTTATGTCGCCGTAGTCCTGTGCAATTGTCTTATACGATTTTATCGCATCTGGGAAGATGTTGGATTTTTTCTGAACTCTGGCGATTGCATTCAGCGCTTCTCCCTTCGCTTGGTGATTAGAAACTTGCGTAAACGTCTGTTGATAGCTGGTCAGTGCTTCTTGATAACGTTGCTGTTGAAATTCATATTGCTGACCGTTCAGCAAGGCAGATGATAACGGTTGAGCTGGTAATGATTCTGTACTCCCATCAGCAAGAAAAAGGAGTTTTGCAAGAGGAAGTTGAATGCGTTTGTCGTTTTCGAAAAAGAAAATTTCTTCAACTATAGGCTGATTGCCCTTAAGGCGTTCCAATGAGCCCAAAACAGTTGAATCAAACTGAGACGCCTGGTGATTCGCGGTAGAATTAAGAAAGGCTCCTTCGACCGCTGAAATATTTTCATCAATTGACTCAATAACCTGTTGAGCAATTGCATTGTTTTCATTGATCCGCTCTTTTTCCAGCAACGCTGCATCATTCTGGATGCCGCGGAACGCAAGATAACCCAGAAGCAAACTAGGTATTCCAATCCCCAGAAAAAAGTGGAGAAGTATTCTTCTGCGTCTAAGAATTGATGTTTCCATATTCGACATTAGTAACAAAAGCCTTATGTTAAATCAACAGAAATCCAGTTTAAGAGAGATGCTGGATAAAACGGTTGATAAAATAGATGGTATATTGCCTGAACCACATTTTTGGTCTAAAAC
>Ga0315274_10008458_pt1 | contig 14903 bp, 12 predicted proteins | sample YL17G02_20_MG_FD_203700 | JGI IMG/M metagenome (GOLD analysis project Ga0315274, IMG submission 203700) | Sediment microbial communities from Yellowstone Lake, YNP, Wyoming, USA - YL17G02_20 | ecosystem: Environmental > Aquatic > Freshwater > Lake > Sediment | place: USA: Wyoming | collected... | reverse complement strand
CCTCCTCTTATCATCCCCGTGAAGGCACCCGTCATACCGGCGAAAGCCGGTATCCAGTGAAAAACAATCAAGCTCTCCACCGGGGGAACGTCAGCTGTCTTGCGCTGGATACCGGCTTTCGCCGGTATGACGCGAGCGGCAGCGGTTCGCCAGTTCCTTCACAAGCGCCTTCGCGGGCATGACAACAGTACTCCGAACAACGGCCCTTACCGCACGATGCGCTCGAAGGCCGCATGCACGGCGTCAAGCGTATCCTTCAAACTCGCTTCCAGTGTCGCGAAATCCGGCATGGCGGAGGCGCGCGCGAGCAACTCCTTCAATCCGCGCGGCGCTTCCGCGGGAACGAAGGGCTTGTCGAGGCATAACCGCAGCACTTGTGTCAGCGTGTGATAGAGCTTGATCGCCGGCAGCAAGATCTCGGCATCGGCCTGAGACAGCACGCCCGCTTGCGCGAGCTTGGCGAGCCCCACAGCACTGTTCCGGTCGAGCACGTCCGGATGCTCATGCGCGCTTGCCACCTGAAGAAACTGCGTGAGGAACTCGATGTCCACGAGCCCGCCCCGCACCTGCTTCAGGTCCCAAATGTCCTTGGTCCCCTTCTCCGTCTCGATCTTTGCGCGCATCTCGCGCACATCCGCGGCGAACCGCGCTCTGTCGCGGGGTGCGCAAAGCACCTCGCTGATCGTCGCCTCGATCTCGCGCTTCAACTCCGGCGCTCCGGTGAGGACACGCGCCCGCATCAGCGCCAGATGCTCCCAAGTCCAAGCTTGGTTCCGCTGATAGTCGATGAAGCTCGACAGCCGTGTCGCCACCGGCCCTTGCGTTCCGGAAGGCCGAAGCCGCATGTCGACCTGATAGAGCGAGCCTTCCGCGGTCGGCGCCGAGAGCGCCGAGATGAGGCGCTGTGTGAGCCGCGCGAAATATTGCGCACCGGGCAGGCTCCTTGCGCCGTCCGACTGCGCGCCTTCCTTGAAATCGTAAATGACGATGAGATCGAGATCGGACGAAGCCGTCATCTCTCGGCCGCCAAGCTTGCCCATGGCGAGCACGGCGGCTCGGCCTCCCGCGATGCGTCCATGTTGGCGCACCAGCTCGTCCTCGACGCGGGGCAACAGCGCCTCGATCAGGGCGGATGCGAGATTGGCATAGGCTGAGCCCGCTTGCTCGGCGGTGATGGTGCCTGACAGCACGCGAACGCCGACGAGAAAGGCCTGCTCGCGGCCGACGATCCGAGCCCGGTCCAACGCCTCCGAATAGTCGCTCGCCTCGTTGAGCGACCTCTCGATCAGCGCCTTGACCTTGTCAGGCGCCGGCACCGCCTCGAAGAATCCTGGATCGAGCACGACGTCGAGCAACCGCGATCGACGCGCAATCGTCTGCGCGAGCCTAGGTGCCATCCCCATAATGTCGGCGATGAGGCGGGTCAGACTGGGATTGGCGGCAAGCAGCGAAAACAACTGAACGCCGGCCGGCATCGACGCCATCACGCGATCGAAATTGGCAAGCGCCAGGTCCGGCTCCGCCGTGCGCCCGAAGGCATCAAGGAGATGCGGGAGAAATTCCGTCAAGCGCTCGCGCGCGCGGACGCTCTTGGTCGCCGCGTAGCGGCCCGCCTGCCAGGCGCGGACCGTCTCGATGGCTTGAGAAGGATTGGCATAGCCGAGACTCTCAAGGGATGCGAGCGTCGCGGGCTCGGCCTCGGCGCCGGTGACGACGATTGATGGCGCCGAGGCAGGCATTTGCGGCAATCGCTCGAACAGCGCGCCGTAATGGGTCTCGACCTTTCGAAGTTCGCCAAGCAGCGCGTCGGCAAAGGCGTCGGTGGTTTCGAAACCAGACAGTCTCGCGACGCGCAGCAAATCCTCCGGCGCGTTTGGCAGGCTGTGGGTCTGCTCGTCCCCGATCATCTGCAAACGGTTTTCGATCCGCCGCAAGAAACGATAGGCCCCACTCAGCTCGGCGGCAGCCTCCGCGGCGATCCAGCCGCCCTCCGCAAGCCGGGATAGCGTCTCGATCGTTCCGCGCGTCCTGAGCTCTGGATGCCGGCCGCCCGCAATCAATTGCTGGGTCTGCACGAAGAACTCGATGTCCCGGATGCCGCCGCGCCCGAGCTTGATGTCATGGCCTTGGACGGCAACAGCCCCGTGACCCTTGAATTCATGCACGCGCCGCTTCATCGCATGGATGTCGGCAACGGTCGCGTAGTCGAGATATTTCCGCCAGATGAAGGGAGAGAGTTGGCGCAAGAACGCTTCGCCGAGCTCCTTGTCGCCCGCCGCCGCCTTCGCCTTGATCAGCGCCGCGCGCTCCCAGTTCTGTCCGAAGCTTTCGTAATAAGAGAGCGCGGCGTCGGTCGAGAGCGCGATTTGGGTGGCGCCCGGATCGGGGCGCAAGCGCAAATCGGTGCGGAAGGCGTAGCCTTCGCCTGTGTGCTCTTGCAGCAGCTTGACGAGATCGCGTGTGATCTTGACGAAAAAGCTGGACGGCTCGCTGCCTTGCTTCAGGCTTGCACGCTTCGCGTCGTAAAACACGATGAGATCGATATCGCTCGAATAATTCAGCTCCGACGCCCCAAGCTTGCCCATGGCGATGACGAAATAGCCGTGGCCCGGCGCCACGCCCTCATCGATTTGCCCGGCCTCTTGCGCTTTCCGAAACAGAAACGCGACCGCTTCATTCAGCGCCGCGTCCGCCGCCTCGCTCATCGCCGCGATGACGTCATCGACCTGCCACACACCTCCAAGATCGGCCAGGCCTGCCAGGAGTGCGATACGCCGCTTAAAGCGCCTGAGAAGCGTGCTCACCTCTTTCACGAATCCGCTCGCGGCAACCCCCGCCGCAAGCTCCGCGCGCGCAAGCGCCATGTGTTCGTCCGGATCGCGCAACAAGCATTCCGCAAGCAGCTCCGGATCTCGAAGCGCGAGCGAGGCGAGATAAGATGAGCTGGAAAAAGCACCTTCGAGCAGCGTCCGGACCTTGGGCGCCCCCCCGATGAGTTCGGCGAGCGCGCCGCCTGGCTTCGTCAGCGTGTCGAGCACATCGCGCGACCGGTTCTCATCGAAGATCAGCGGGAACTCGGCGATAAGCTCGTGGAATTGTGTCACGCGTGATGGGTCTCTGCTCTCGGCTCGGTTTCGGCGGCCGCCCCATTGATAAGAGCGTTGCGCTCGCGCGGCAAGGTTAGCACCACGCGCAAGCCCGGCTCGTTGTCTTCCAATTTGAGCGTACCACCATGCAGGCTCGCGACCGCGGCGACGAGACTCAAGCCAAGCCCGCTGCCGGGCTCCGATCGGCTGGCCTCAAGCCGAACGAAACGGCCGAGCACGCGCTCGCGCTCCTGCGCCGGAACGCCAGGTCCATGATCGGTCACGTCAATCTCCGCCATGTCGCCAGTCGCCCTCGCGGTAATCCCAATCTCTGGCTTCGATCCGGACGCAGTCCCCCCCTCCTTCGGCGCTCCATATTTGATCGCATTGTCGAGAAGGTTGGCGATGGCTTGGCCCATCAGCTGACGATCCGCGCACACGAAGACCGGGTCATCGGAAGCGGCCATTAGCACGAGGCCGCGCTCCTCCGCCACCGGCTCGTAAAGCTCGGCCAATTCGCGCACCAGCGCCGAAACGTCGAGCGTCTCGCGATGCTCGCCCCCGGCCCCGGCCTCCAGCCGCGCGATCGACAAGAGTGCATTGAAGGTCTTGATCAGCCCATCGGCTTCCTCGATGGTCCGCTCCAAGGCATCGCGATAGACCGGCTCGCCATAAGGCTTGCCTAGCGCTGCCTCGACCCTATTGCGCAAGCGGCTAAGCGGCGTCTTGAGGTCGTGGGCGATATTGTCCGACACTTCGCGCACGCTAATCATCAACTGCTCGATACGAGCGAGCATCAGATTGAGGCTCTCCGAAAGCCGATCGAGCTCGTCGCCAGACCCCTTGACTGGCAGTCGCCGCGAGAGGTCCCCACCCATGATCGTCCGCGACGTCGCCGCGATTTCATCGACGCGCGCTAAGAGATTGCGGCTGACCCAATAGCCGCCGCCGATTCCAAGCAGCGCCATGAAGCCAAGGCCCCACAGCATGGCCGAGCCGATCACTCGGGCCAGCTCCCGCCTTTCCTCGATATCGCGGCCGACGATCAGGCGATAATCGCCGGTGAGCCGGAACACATTGGCGTAAGCCAAACGCGCTTCCGTGCCGCCTTGCGCCGGCCGGCTATAGACGAACTCGACCGGGCCGAGGCTGTCCCAGAGCTGCGGCGACACCGCGCTGAGATTGCCGGCGATGCGATGGCCTTGCGCGTCCGCCACGAGATACAGGCTGTTGCCCGGCGTCTCGCTGCGGTCGGCGATGGTCTTGACCAGCTGGTCGAGACCTCCGGCCTTGTATTGCTCGGCAAGCCCCTTCAACTCCGCATCGATGGTCTGGTGCAACTGCCGCGTTAGCAGCACCGTGGTGTTCCAGTAGATATAGACCATCGCAAGCGTTGCCGCCGCGCCGAACAGCGCGAGATAGGTCAGCGACAAGCGAAAGGTGACGGTGCGGAAGAGCTTAGTGAGCGCTATCACGGACGGTATAGCCGGCGCCGCGAACGGTATGCAGCAGCGGGCTTCCAAAACTCTTGTCGATCTTGGATCTTAACCGCGAGATATGCACGTCGATCACGTTGGTCTGCGGGTCGAAATGATAATCCCACACATTCTCCAGCAGCATGGTGCGGGTCACCACCTGGCCCGCATGTTTCATGAGATATTCGAGCAGGCGGAATTCGCGCGGTTGCAAGATGATCGCTTCGCCGGCGCGCGTCACTTTGTGGGAAAGCCGGTCGAGCACCAGATCGCCGACGACGAAGCGGGTGTTCGACTCATCGGGCGACGTGCGGCGCGCGAGAGCCTCGATTCGCGCCAAGAGCTCGCTAAAGGAATAGGGCTTGGTGAGATAGTCGTCGCCGCCGGCCCGCAAGCCCTTGACCCTGTCGTCCACCTCGCCGAGCGCGCTCAAGATCAGGGCCGGGGTGCGGATCTCCTCGGCGCGCAGCGTGCCGATTACCACCAGCCCGTCGCATTTGGGCAGCATGCGATCGACGATGAGGACGTCATAGGCCCCTCCTCTAGCGAGTTCGAGCCCGGTCTGTCCGTCCGCCGCGTATTCGGCGACGTGGCCTTGTTCCTTGAGAGCCCGCTTGAGGAAGTTCGCGGTCTCCTGGTCATCCTCGATCACCAGTACCCGCATGGTCGGAATGCTCCTGAAGATTCACCGAAGTGTAGGATAGCGGCGACACTGTTAAGAAGAAAGGTGGGCGGCGCGTTTGGGGGGTAACCGCGCCGCCCTCCGGCGTCAGAAGGCGGCTTAAGCCTTCTTTAGGGAGAGCGCGATGAATCGCGTCTGATCGCCGGACTTCACTTGTACGAGGACATTGACCTTGTCTTTGTCTTTGGCTTTATCGATCGCCTTCTTGACGCCTTTGGCGACATCGCCGGGCGCGGACACGGTCTCGCCGGCAACCTGGAGAATGACATCGCCGGGCTTTAGGCCCTTCTCGGCGGCATCGCTCGCGGGATCGACCTGGGTAATGACGACGCCTTCCTCGCCGGCGCCGGGGACGCGCGTGGCGGGCGCGAGCGACATGCCGAGCGTCTCGAGCTCTTCGCCTTGATCTGGCTTGTCCTCTTCCAGCGAGGCGACCTTCTTGCCGCTCGGGAAGGCACCAAGCTTCATGTCGACATCGTGCTTGTCGCCATAGCGCACGATCGAAAGCTTGACGTCGGTATTGGGATGCATCTCGGCGATCTTACGGGCAAGATCGCGGGAATCGTCGATCTTCTCGTTGTTCACCGCCACGATGACGTCGCCGGCCTTGACGTCCTGCTTGGCCGCCGGACCATCCTCAGCGACCTTGGTCACCATGGCGCCCTTGGCTTCCGTTAGCCCGATCGAGTCGGCGATATCCTCGCTGACATTCTGGATGACGACACCGAGCCAGCCGCGGTCGACGGTACCATGCGATTGCAACTGCCCGACCACGTCCTTGACCAAAGCTGCCGGCACGGCGAAGGCGATGCCGACATTGCCGCCGCTGGGAGAGAAGATCGCGGTGTTCATGCCGACAACCTTGCCGTCAAGATCAAAGGACGGACCGCCGGAATTACCCCGGTTCACGGCCGCGTCGATCTGGAGATAGTCGTAAGGACCGGAGCCGATGTCGCGGTTATGCGCCGAGATGATGCCGGCCGTGACGGTTCCGCCGAGGCCGAACGGGTTGCCGACCGCGAGCACCCAATCGCCAACGCGCGGGTCCTTCTCGGTAAAGTCGACAAACGGGAAGGTCTTGCCGTCGGCCTTGACCTTGACCAGCGCGATATCGGTGCGCGGATCGGCGCCGACGAGGGTCGCGGGGAATTTGTCGCCGTTCTCGAGCGTCACCGAGATATCGTCGGCATCCTCGACAACGTGGTTATTGGTGACGACCAAACCGTCGGGCGAAATGAAGAAGCCCGAACCTTGCGCCAGCGTCGGATGCGGCACAGGCTTGCCGCCATCGGGCTGACCCTGCTTGAAGCGCTTGAAGAAATCGTAGAGCGGGCTGTCCTCGGGAATATCCGGCATGCCCGGGATCTGCATCTCGTTTTCGGCGACTTTGGCATCGCCTTTGACATTGATGCTGACCACGGCCGGGCTCACCTTCTGCACCAGATCGGCGAAGCTGATCGGAGCCGGGCCATAAGGCGTCTGCACCGTCTGCGCGGTCTCGGCCTCGGCCAAAGGCACCTTGGTGCCGAGCGTCACGGCAAGCGCGCTGGTCGCGAGCAGGGCCGCGACGGCAACGAGGGCGCGTTTCACGGCAAGATGCCGTGTCGGCTGGCTCTCGGAGCTACGGTTCAATTCGTTCATAGGTCACCCTCTCCTCAAGGATCGATGGAAATCCGCTGTTTTAGCCTCGCACCCCGACGGAGGAGGCTTCCTAATAGTGAGATATAGGCGTTTACGAATTACGCAGTCGTTTCTGCGGCATTAAATTACGGTAAGGTACGAGGAGAAGATGGTGGGCGGCGCCTTGCTCTACAAGGCTTTGTGAGGGCGCCAGGACGGCCGTTAATCAAGCCTTGCCGAGCAGTTTCTTGAGCCGGCGCTTTTCGCTTTCGCTTAACGGAACTGCCTGATTTGTCTGGTTCTTTCGGCGCCGCGCGGCGAGGACGAGGATCGCGATGGCTGCGATCCCGACCGCAGGCGTCGCGAGCCAGAGCAGCAGAGTATGCGGCTCGAACCTGGGCTTGAGCAGCACGAACTCGCCATAGCGGGCGACGACAAAGTCGATGATCTCGTCATCGCTATCGCCCGCCTTCAGCCGGTCGCGCACCAAAATCCGTAAGTCGCGCGCGAGCGGCGCGTCCGAATCGTCGATCGATTGATTTTGGCAAACCAGGCAGCGCAAGCCAGAGGAGATCGCCCGCGCCCGGGCTTCCAATGCCGGATCCGGCAGCACTTCATCCGGCTGTACCGCAAAGGCCGGAGCGGCGACCGTCAGCACCGCCGCCACCATAAAGCATGAGAGAATGTGGCGCATCTAACCCGCCGCCTTGGCGGCAACCGCTCGCGCCAATGCACGCTTGGGCGCGCCGACGCGCAAGCGCCGGTCGGAAAGTGAAACCGCGCCCCCGATGAACATCACCACGGCACCGAGCCAGATGAATCTAACGAGCGGATTGAAATAGATGCGCACGCTATAGGCGCCGTCCTTCAAGGCATCGCCGAGCACGACATAAAGATCGCCCCGCCAGCTCACATGAATGCCCGCTTCCGTGGTGGCGTTGCGCTCGACGGTGAATTCGCGCTTCGAAGGTTCAAGGCTCGCGACCGCAGCGCCATTCCGCATGATGCTGAACAGACCCACGCGTTCGCGATAATTCGGACCTTGGCGCGGGGCGACGCCATCGAACGTCAGATGGTAGCCCGCGATATCCGCCGTCTCTCCCGGCTTCAGCGCCAGGATCTGCTCCTCGCGCCACGCCGTGGTGGCGACGATGCCGATCACGCACATTCCGAGCCCGCCATGGGCGAGCATGGTGCCGAAGGCCGAACGCGGCAGGCTTTGCAGGCGCCGCCAAACTTCCGTAACCCCAACCTCGAAGAGCTTGACCCGCGTCGCGATCTCGGTGAGCGCGCCGGCGATGAGCCACACGCCAAGCCCGATGCCGAATGGCGCGAGCCATGGCCCCCGCTGCATTGCCGCGAGGCAGACGACCGCGATGAGGAGCGCTATCGCCGCCGCTGCCGCCAGGCGCTGTGCCGCCGCGAGCGCATCGCCGCGTTTCCAGGCCAGCATTGGCCCGAACGGCAGCACGATCAGGAGCGGCACAATGAGCGGCGCGAAGGTGAGATTGAAGAACGGCGCACCGACCGAAATTTTTTCACCGGTCAGCGATTCCAGCAGCAGCGGATAGAGCGTGCCGACGAACACCGCGGCGCAAGCCGTGGTGAGCAGCAGATTATTCAGAACCAGCGCGCCCTCGCGGCTAATCGGAGCGAAAATCCCGCCCTGCTTCAGCAGCGGCGCCCGCCACGCGAACAGCGCCAGCGCGCCGCCGATGAACACGCCCATGATGCCGAGAATGAAGGCGCCTCGCGCCGGGTCGACGGCGAAGGCGTGCACGCTCGTGAGCACGCCGGAGCGGACCAGGAACGTCCCCATCAGGCTCAAAGAGAAGGTGATGATGGCGAGTAAGAGCGTCCAGACTTTCAGCGCGTCGCGCTTCTCCATCACCAGCGCCGAGTGCAACAGCGCCGTGCCCGCGAGCCATGGCATGAAGGAGGCGTTTTCCACCGGGTCCCAGAACCAGAATCCGCCCCAGCCGAGCTCGTAATAGGCCCACCACGAGCCCATGGCGATGCCGAGCGTGAGGCACATCCACGCCGCGAGCGTCCACGGCCTCACCCAACGCGCCCAGGCCACATCGATGCGCCCGTCGATCAACGCTGCGACGGCGAACGAGAAGGCCATCGAAAAGCCGACATAACCCGCGTAAAGGAAGGGCGGGTGGAATGCGAGCGCCGGATCCTGCAGCACGGGATTGAGCCCGTTGCCGTCGAGCGGCGCCGGATCGAGCCTGACAAACGGGTTTGACGTGGTGATAATAAAGAGCAGGAACGCCACCCCGATCGAGCCCTGCACCGCCAGCACGTTAGCGCGCAGCTCAGCCGGCAGATTGCTGCCGAAACTCGCGACCGCGGCGCCGAACAGCGCCAGGATCAGCACCCACAGCACCATCGAGCCTTCGTGGTTGCCCCAGACGCCGGAAATTTTGTAAAGCAACGGCTTCGAGGCGGCAGAGTTCTGCCAGACATTGGCGAGCGAGAAATCCGAGGTGACATACGCCGTCATCAACGCGCCAAAGGCGAGCGCGATCAGAAGAAACTGCATCTGCGCCGCAGGCGCCGCGATTCCCATGAGCTCGAAATCGCGAGTCCGCGTGCCCCAGAGCGGCAACACCGTCTGCAATATGGCGACGCCGAGCGCGAGGATCAGCGCATAATGTCCGGTCTCAGCAATCACTTTGCGTCACTCCCACGCCACACACCTTGCGCCTTCAATTTCGCCGCGACTTCCGGCGGCATATAATTCTCGTCGTGCTTGGCGAGCACGCTGTCGGCGTGGAACACGCCGTCATCTTCCAACACGCCCTCGGCGACAACACCCTGCCCTTCGCGGAACAGATCCGGCAGCACGCCGCTAAAGGTCACCGGCAATTGCTTGGCGCGATCGGTGACGACGAAGCGAACATTCGTCCCTTCGCTCCGCACCACGCTGCCGTTCTCGACCAATCCGCCGAGCCGGAAACGCGTGCCGGGCGCCAATTGCCTCTCCGCGACCTCGGTCGGGCTATAGAAGAAGACGATCGAATCCCGCATCGCGAACAGCACAAGCCCGACGGCGAGCGCCAGCACGGCGAGCGCCGTACCGATCAGAACGCCTCTTCGCTGCTTTCGCGTCATTCCTGGAAACCTCTCCTCAGGCACGGGGCTCCCCCTCTCCCCAGCAAGGAGAGGGTCGGGGTGAGGGGGGTCATCGCACGGGACTTCCAGACTCTTCAACCCCTCACCCGCGCTTATGGTTCGAGGGCCGGCCGTCATCCTGAGGAGCTCGGGCGAAGCCCGAGCCTCGAAGGACGGCCGGGCACCTCACCATGACGCGCTCCGCTCTCGCACTAGGACTTGAGCCCAAGCTCTGCCGCAAGCTTGTCGAGTTGGCCGAGCGCATCCGCGTTGCTGCTGAACTTGGCCTTGGCCTTGGAAAGCGCGGCTTGCGCCTCGTCCTTCCGGTCGAGCACGCTATAGGCTCTGACCAGTTTCAGCCACCCTGCCAAATCGTCGCCATTGGCCTCGAGCTTGGCCGCCAATCCCGCCACCATGCGCTCGATCATGGCCTGGCGGTCTCCCGGACTCATCTCTTTCGCCGCTTCGACAGCTTCCGGGGTTGGACCGCCTTTGAGCTTGGCCTCGTCATCGGCGAGCCTCTGCTCCACCGACTTTCGCCAAGCTGCATCCGCCGGCGCCTTTTCGAGCAGTGTCTTCCAATCGGCAGTCGCCTCATCGAGCTTACCGTCCTGCTCCTTGGCGACGATCAGGAGGATACGCGCTTGGAGCAGCTCAGGGTCAAGCGCGAGCGCCTTCTCCAGCGCCACGCGTGCCGGCTCCGTCACGATGCCATCGCTGGCGAGCACGAGCGCTTGGCCCTGACCCGCTAGGCGCTTTGGCGTCTCGCCGAGAAGACGCGCCGACTGGCCATAGGCCTCGGCCGCATCCGCATAGCGCCGCCACGCCATATAAACGGGAGCGATGGCTTCCCACCCCTCGCCTTCCTCGGGATGCTCGCGAAGCCTCGCCTCGACACGGGCGACGAGCACGTTGAGATCTTGTTCGCTTCCCGGATCCTCCAACCGCGCCGCAAGGGGCTGATCTTGAAGCTTTGGCGAGCCGTAGACGAGATAGGTGGCAAGCGCCAAGAGCGGCAGCGCGAGAGCGACCGCGATCATGACGGATCTATTGACATTGCGGTGCTCGACCGCTTCACCTTTTCGCTCGCGCGCATCGGCGGCAAGCAAGCGTCTCGCGATCTCGATCCGCGCGGCCTCGGCCTCTTTGTCTCCGATGAGGCCCCGCATCCGATCGCTCTCAACCTCACCGAGCTGATCGCGATAGACCTCGGCATCGAAGGCCGCACGATCCCGCTCGCCGGACCGCGCTCGATAGAGCGGACCAAGCAGAAAGAACAACACGATCGCCGTGAGGCAGCCGAGAACGAACCAGAGCAACAAGAGCGCGGACCTCCGCCAAATCCAGGGAGGCTAGCCATAGGCGAAAGGGGAATGGGGGGGAAGAGGCCTGCAAAGGAAACAATGAACGGGCGCCGGGGCGGCCTTGCCTTGCAGGACTTGGGGGTGGAGTTGGAGCTCGGAGGATCGCCTAGAGGCCTGCCAGCCAAGTGCCGTCCGGCTTGCGGCAGGCGATCTCGCGGATTGTCTCTCCGGTGCCGCCGAGATCGACATTATGCGTGAAGCCGCGGCAATATTCGTCGCCTTGCGGGTAAGGCTTCTCCGGCACGATCACCCCGCTATGCTGCGTGACCGGATTCTCCCATACGGTCGACGTTCCGGGCTGGCCAAATTCCAACGCATGATACTCGGCGTCGGCGGCCATGCGGCGGTCTCCTTCATCCATGCGGCGCGCAATCTTCTGACCGAGGATGCCTCCGATCACCGCGCCGACGGCCTGTGGGTTGCTCTGATAGACGGGAGCGGGCTCCGGTTCGGCAGGCGCGCTGACAACAGCCGTGGCACCAAGGCCGGAGATAAGAGCCGCAGCCGAAAGCATGAGAAGCGAGAACGGCAAACGCATGATGTCACCCTTGGCGTTGGTAGGATCAGGGTAGGTCACCTTGGGCTGAGAGAGGAGGTGATCACGCCCGCATCCTTAATAATGTTCTGCGGCCGATTTGGTTGCTCCTCGGGCCAAAAGCAAGGGTCGTTGCCTTGCCTCGTTGCGCGCAGCGTGAATCCTCGTCCAGCTCATCGACGTGGATTCAAACCGATGGCAGATCGAGCCTGGCTCTAAGCCCGCCACTAGGCGAAGGTTCGAGCTCGAAGCGTCCCTTATATAGATGCGCCAGGTCGGCGACGATCGAGAGGCCGAGCCCTGAGCCGGGCTTCGTCTCATCGAGGCGCTGGCCCCGCTTCACCACCTTGGCTCGTTCTTCTTCGGTAAGACCAGGGCCGTCGTCATCGACAATGACGGTAAGCATGTCCGCATCTTGGGCGCGCATCGCGCTGACCCACACCTGCGCTTTTGCCCATTTGCAGGCATTGTCGAGAAGATTGCCGACCATCTCCTCGAAATCCTGTTTCTCGCCGCGGAATTTGAGACCTTCGGCGCACTCGGTCTCAAGCTCAAGGCCCCGCTCCTCATAGATCCTGTCGAGCGTGCGCTTCAGCGCATCCAGCACCGGCTTCACCTCCGTCACATCGCCGATGGCGTTGGACCGCGCCGCGACCCGCGCCCGGTCGAGATGATGCGTGATCTGGTCGCGCATGATCTCGGCCTGCTCGATCACCTTGCCGGCGAGCGGGCTCTCCTGCGCTCGCGCCTCATTGGTGATGACGCTGAGCGGCGTCTTCAGCGCGTGCGCCAGATTGCCGACATGGGTGCGCGCCCGCTCGACAATCTCACGGTTGGATTGGATCAGCGCGTTGAGCTCGTCTTGCAGCGGCATGATCTCGTCGGGCGGGCGTCCGGTAAGCTTCTCGGCCTCCCCGGCCCGAACGGCCGCGACCTCGCGGCCAATGACGCGAAGCGGCAGGAGTCCGAACCGCACCTGGAACAAGGTCGCGACGATGAGACCGATCGCGAGCACGGCAAGGGCTGCGATCAGCATCGTGGTGAAGGCGGAGATGTCGCTGGCAATCTCGGCGGCGTCGCCGGCGACAGCGTAGGAGTAAGGCGTGGAGTTAGCACCAGCGAGCCGGATCTCGCGCTCGACAATGCGCAAGCGTTGATCTTGCGGGCCCGGCGCATAATCACGCCTAGTCAGATTCTGATCGGGGGGAATTCCGTCTTGGCTCGGCAATTCGAGCTGCTGATCGAGCAGCGAGTCCGACACGAAGAGCGGACGCTCTGCGCCGTCAAGCGGCTTGATCTGCCAATACCAGCCGGAGAAAGGGAGGGTGAAGATGGGAGCGCCGAGACTTGTGGGCGCGACTGGATGGGTGGCGCCCCCGGCCGTCGTCGAGGCGACGAGGCTGGTGAGGTAGACGTTGAGGCGGGCGTCGAAGCTTCGCTCGACGGTCTGGCGATAGAGGGAGATGAGAAGGATGGCGGCGATGGGCACGACCACGAGCGTCCACGCTGCGGCGGAGGCGAACAGGCGGAAGGCGAGGGAGTTAAGCCTCATCGCTCTTGTCCGAGAGGCGATAGCCTAGTCCTCGGACGGTCTGGATCAGGTCCTCAGGCAATTTCTTGCGCAAGCGCCCGATGAAGACCTCGACCGTGTTCGAGTCGCGGTCGAAATCCTGCTCGTAAAGATGCTCGACGAGCTCGGTGCGCGAGACCACGCGGTCCCTGTGATGCATCAGATAGGATAGCACGCGATATTCGTGCGAGGTGAGCTTCACTGCCTGGCCGTTCACCGTGACCTTCGAGGTCTTGGCATCGACCCGGAGCGGACCGCACTCCATCTCGTTGCTGGCATGTCCCGCCGAGCGCCGCAGCAGCGCGCGGATGCGTGCCAGCACTTCTTCCATGTGGAAAGGCTTGGCGACATAGTCGTCGGCGCCGGCATCCATGCCGGCGACCTTGTCGCTCCAGCGCTCGCGCGCCGTGAGGATGAGCACCGGCATCTTGCGGTCGTCGCGCCGCCATTGCTCGAGCACGCTCAAGCCGTCCTTCTTAGGCAGCCCGAGATCGAGCACTACGGCGTCGTAGGGTTCGGTATCGCCGAGGAAGTGCCCCTCCTCCCCGTCAAAGGCCGTATCGACGGCATAGCCAGCATCGCTCAAAGCTGAAACGAGCTGGCGGTTGAGGTCCGGATCGTCCTCGATTACGAGAAGCCGCAAAGTCATGTCCTCCCGAACACGCGCTCTACAGCATGATCCGGAAAAGTGGAAACCGGTTTTCCGAAAAGATCATGCGCCAACAAATACCTTAGAGCGCGATTATAGCGCTCTAAGGCTGGCCGGTCAGAGCGTCAACGGTGACGTTGGTGACGTCGCCCTTGGCCCCCAGCACCACGAGCTTATAGACGAATTTTCCGCCCTCTTCACAGAGGCTCTGATTGACGATCGTACCGCCCGTCCGGTCCTGCACCATCTGGTAAATGACCTTGGCGGGAAGCAGCGAATTCTTGGCGATGATGGGGGCCGCGGCGCTCCAGCCGATGCAGTCGGGATCGCCGGCAAAGGCCGGAGCCGTCAGCCAGACTATGGCCAACGTCGCGATAATCACTTTCTGCATAACCCGGTACATGGCTCTGATTCCCAAGCTCCCCAAACGCGGAAAATACGGGTTGGCGCATGAACCGTGGATGAACGGGGGCCGAAATGGGCGCTATTTCGCCTTGGGCGCCTTGGTTCCAACGAGGCTGGCGGCCTTCGCGTCGGCTCCTGCCCGCACAGCTTCCGCCACACGCCTCGGATCAGCCCCAGGCAATCGCAGCCCGCGCCCTTCAACGAGGCCTGGTGGTGATAGGGCGTGCCCACAAAGGATCGCGCCACCGCAATAATGGCTTCGCGTTTATCATGGACCACCATAAAATCGGAAAGACCGAGCGAGCCTAAAGGACCCATGGCCGATTTGGGTGCAGACGATATCAAGAGCCTGTTGAAGCTCATGCCGGACGCCACTTGCGGCTTCGTGCGCGAGACT
>Ga0315274_10008457_pt1 | contig 14904 bp, 12 predicted proteins | sample YL17G02_20_MG_FD_203700 | JGI IMG/M metagenome (GOLD analysis project Ga0315274, IMG submission 203700) | Sediment microbial communities from Yellowstone Lake, YNP, Wyoming, USA - YL17G02_20 | ecosystem: Environmental > Aquatic > Freshwater > Lake > Sediment | place: USA: Wyoming | collected... | reverse complement strand
TAACCCCTTTCAAAAGATAGGGATAGATCTTATGGTCGAGGCCCGAGAGGCTGGTCCGAGGCTTCGGATAAATCGCCTCCAGCCCCATTCGCCGCATCATACGGCGAATCCGCTTAGGATTGACCGCATATCCCCCTGTCCGCAACCACGCCGTCATCTTCGGCACCCCGTAAAACGGCGTTTTCGTAAACTGCTCATCGATCCGGTTCATCAGCATCAGGTTGTAGGCGTCATCCCGTTGAGATTTGTAATACATCGACGAGCGGGAGAACCGCAGGAGTTCACACTGCCTCGAGATCGGAATCATCGGATTGGCCAGTTCCACAAACGCCTTCTTTGTCTCTATTGGAGCAATTGAGATTTTTTTTTAAGCCATTCCAGCTCGACCTTCAGTTGGCCGATTTGCCGGTAAAGTTCATCCTCCAGCTCGTCGCGGTTCTTCTCCACCCGTTTTCGGCGGTCGGAAAAAAGATCGGGGAGCGTTCCCAAAAGCTGCCGGCGCCACTGCCGGATCTGGTTGGGATGGACTTTATACTCACTCGCGATCTGAGCAAGCGTCTTCTCCCCCTTGGCGGCTTCGAAAGCGACTTTGGCTTTGAATGCGGCTTCATGTTGTCTGCGCATAGTGACCATCTTACCATACCTCCTCTTGGCTTATGGCAGGTCAAAATGCACCTTATCGCTCTGTCCGAAATTTGGGGATAGGCTCACATTGTCGATATTTTTTCGGTTCTAAAATGAAAAGCGGTTGCATGAACTGGGTTACCGGATGCAGTACGAAGTCTATTTTAGAAAAAAGTTCCCGCTGGCGCCGGCTGCGGAGGCCGTGTTTAACATGTATCCGTTCGAGATCGTCGTTTGTAGGTCAAATGGCGAAGCCGCTTTCTCGGGGTTCACAGAAAACATAGCTTTTGGGCTCTAAAATGCATAAAATGGTCACAAGAGTCAGACTCTCATCAATCCACCTTACAGAAGGCCTCTTAACTGTCCAAAGAATGAGGAGAGGGTCAAGTCGTAGAAACTTGAGTAAAAAAATGACATTGAATATATACCTGAAAACCTGATAACATATTAACAAGCCCTGATTGGATTAGAAAAGTAAAGATGAAATGGTGTTTTAATAAAGGCATGGATCGAAGATATGGCAAATTGTAAAAAGTAATCTATCTAAAAACATTTCGATATTATGAAACGGTCATACATCAGCATCATAATTTTTATGATTTTTATTATTATATATTTTCTCTTTTATGCTTTTTATGGATTCAATGATGCGGATGATGGTTTTACTATAGCTCTTTCGTGGAGAGTTTTCAACGGCGCGATACCCTATAAGGATTTTATCTTAGTAAGACCCCCGCTTTCACCATTATTTCATACTCTTACGTTATATTTGGTGCCAGATAATTATCAAATAATTTTTGAAAGGTTTTTATTTTATTTTTTATTGGCTTTATCTTCATTGTTTGGCTCATTATCTATAGATAAAGCATTTAAATTAAAAGAATTCCAAATTAGTCCATATTTATTAGCTACGGTTGGTTTTGTTTTATCAGTACGCAACTTTCCTCCAATGCCTTGGCATACAGTGGATGGTATATTTTTTGCTTCCTTAGGTATATTCATTTTAGTCCGATTTACAACTTCATATTCGATTATTTTCGGAATGCTATTTTTGTTTTTTTCCGCTCTCTGTAAACAGCCCTTTTATTTAATGCCATTGGCTGGCATAGCTTATACAATTATAACTCACAAAGATTGGAGAAAATCAGTTGTCTCAATTTTGAGTCTTCTAGGATTTATTAGTGCTTTTATATTCATAATTTTTAAACTAAAAGCATTGTCAAGCTTCATTAATCTGACTTCAGGTAGTACAAAAATTCGGGACTTTTTATATGCAGGTGTGATCAAATACTTTAGTATTAAATCAGTATTTTTGATTGTGCCCGCCGTTATCTGGGTTGTTGCGCAAAAATTATCTAAAAATAAATATTTTTCCCGAATTACTGTACTTGTACCATATTTTTTTATTTCACTATTATTATTCTATCCTTTGCCAAGATTTATTTACACCGTATTATATAAGGGTATCCCTTATAATATTGCGAATTCTGCATATTTTATAGACAGCACTGCTACTCTTTTATTCTTTACCGCTATATTTTTATTCATTGCAAATTTTGCCGTAGAAAAAAAGTGGATTAGTTTATGGTTTCTAACACTTCTTTCATGGTGTGCAAGCATTAGCTGGGGTTATCAAACTCCAGTGCTCTTCTCAATCCCCTTATTATTTGGTTTTTTCATCGCTTCGTATCAATATTTTAAAATCAATAATTTAACCACGCTAGCAATATATACTTTATTAATTGGTACTATAACATATTATGTGGCATATCAGAAACCTCTTGGCAATCCAGTAAGGCATGATCTTAATTATGAAATATCGGATATTTTTCCAAAACTGAAATTTATTAAAGTCGGGAAAGACATACATGATAAATATCACGAATTAAGATCTCTCACAAATAAATATGGCAATAATTTTAAGACCTTGCCGGGAATGCCTCTTTCAAACTACCTAACCAATACAACATCCCCGATTCCTATTGATTGGGTGTTCAATGCTGAAACCAATAATAACGATGATGATATATTAAATATTCTATCACAAAAAAGACCTGTCGTTTTTATTGAAAAAGAACCCCAGATGATATCAGTAACAAACCTTAAAGGGAAGTTTGACTCTCCTTTAACTTACTTTATAAAATCAAATTGGATTAAGGTTGACAGTACAAATTATTTTGATATTTATAAAATTAAATAATAGCATAATGCCAAAAATACACTGGCTGCAACATGGTTTAATACGCAATGCGGGTTTCAGTGCAGAGTTCAAGCACTAGGCTTACTATAAGTTTAGAAACGGAGGTGTAAAAGGTTGGCGGCCATGTCAATCTTGCTTTGCAATTTGATAGCCATTATGACGCTCTTCAGCTCACCGCCTGAGCCGTCAGAAAGCCTCGGTTTCGCTCCATGGTTTCCTGGATATTTTCACGTTTGATATAGCTTCGGTGGGCATAAGCCAAGCCATCACTAATCGAGTGAACGAGTTCATGTTCTTGACATCGCTCCGTTGCCAGGATATAGTTATTTCAAGATGGGCGTTTTCGATTTCGAGCTTAATGGGAAGAAAAACCGTGCGATACCAAAAATCATATTTCTATCCATTACGGACGGACAAAACTTGATAATCTTTGGATGCGAATTTCAAAGGGCCTTAGGGATTGCGGTAACAAACTGAGGGCAGACTTTAACGTAGAAATGTAATGAACATGTTATAGGCATTATATGGAATCAAAACCGTTAGTTCATCCAAAAGCGTTGATTGACGAAGGCGCTTCGATTGGGGCGCGCACGCGGATATGGGCGTTTGCCCATATCCTGTCCGGCGCGGTGATTGGGGAAGACTGCAATATTTGTGATCATACTTTCATCGAAGGAGCAGTGCGAATAGGGAACCGCGTAACGATAAAGTGTGGCGTCCAATTGTGGGATGGAGTTATTCTCGAAGACGATGTTTTCGTTGGTCCTTCCGCGGTCTTCACAAACGATTTGCGCCCCCGGAGTAAACTTTACCCTCCAGAGTTCCTGAAGACCATCCTGAAACGGGGCTGCAGCATCGGGGCAAATGCCACCCTCCTGCCGGGCTTGACGATTGGGCGTTGGGCGATGGTGGCCGCTGGGGCAGTCGTCACTCGAGATGTACCTGATTACGGGATTGTGTTGGGAAACCCGGCACGTTTTCATGGCTGGGTCTGTCAATGCGGACAGAAGCTCAAGTTTAATGGCGATATCAATGCCCGGTGTGGCTGCGGCCGGAATTATCGCCAGGTCAGCAGCAAAGAAATACAGCAAATTCCATGAACCTGGAAAAATGCAAACTCATCGATCTGCCCATCATCCATGAACCTCGTGGCAATTTGAGCTTTATTGAAGGAATGAGGCATGTTCCGTTTGAAATCAAACGAGTTTATTACCTGTATGATGTGCCTGGAGGCGCCGAGAGAGGAGGGCATGCTCACAAGGGCTTACATCAGTTAATCATTGCCATGTCTGGGAGCTTCGACGTTATCCTGGATGACGGAGCGCAGCGGAAGCGATTTCATCTGAACCGCTCATACCACGGTTTGTATGTCTGTCCAATGATCTGGAGGGAGCTTGACAATTTCTCCTCAGGCTCGGTATGCCTGGTACTGGCATCCAATTTGTATGACGAATCTGATTACTACCGCGATTATCAGGAGTATCTTATTGGATTAAAGCATCTAAATTCATGAAGGTCCCATTTTTAGAGCTGAAATCTGTTTATCATGAACTGAAGGAAGAATTGGATGCGACTTTTCATCGCGTTATGGATTCCGGTTGGTACCTATTGGGAAATGAACTTGATGCTTTTGAAACTGAATTCGCTTCCTTCTGCGAAGCTCGCTATTGCATAGGAGTAGGCAGTGGGCTCGATGCACTTCACCTCATTTTGCGAGCTATGAATATTGGGCCAGGCGATGAAGTCATTGTTCCTTCTAACACATTCATTGCCACATGGCTGGCCGTTTCCTACGCAGGGGCAAAACCCATGCCGGTTGAGCCAGATCCCTGGACTTACAACATTGATCCTAATAGAATTGAAGCTGCAATAACCCAGCGCACCAAAGCCATTATGCCGGTTCACTTGTATGGACAGCCGGCTGACATGGATCCCATCATTGCCGTTGCACAAAAACACGGTTTAAGGATTGTCGAGGACAATGCGCAGGCCCAGGGTGCTCTTTACAAAGGGAGACGCACCGGCAGCCTGGGGGATGCGGCTGGGAACAGTTTTTACCCTGGAAAAAACCTCGGAGCTTTTGGGGATGCTGGGGCGGTAACAACAAATGACCCTGAATTGGCGGATCGCGTGAGAGTCCTTCGGAACTACGGTTCCAAGGTTAAATACTATAACGATGCCAAGGGCTTCAACTCGCGCCTGGATGAACTCCAGGCCGCTTTCCTGCGCGTGAAGCTTCGCCACCTGGATGAATGGAACAGCCGCCGCCGCAAGGTGGCTAAATTTTACCTCAACGTATTGGGTCCCTTATCGGCTGATTCATCATTGAACGACTTAAGCGCCCAGAAAACAGATCCGACTTCTGACCTCCGACCCCAGACTTTTAGCTCGGAATGCGCGTCTCCGTACTCTTCGTTAGTATTGCCGTATGTTCCAGAATGGGTGGAGTCGGCCTGGCATCTGTTTGTGATTCGGCATCCGCAGCGCGACGCTCTCCAGGCAAGAATCACTAAGGCCGGTATCGGGACACTCATTCATTATCCGATACCGCCGCATATGGCCGGGGCTTACGCAGAAATGCGCTTGAGCGCCGGCTCTTTGCCAGTGGCGGAACAATTAGCAAGGTCTGTGCTTAGCCTTCCGATGGGCCCGCACGTAACGGGAGATCAGGCAAGCCAAGTTGTCTCTGCTTTAAGACAGGCTTGCAGCGATCTCGCCGCCTGACTGCTGCTGCCAGATTTATCTATTTGCCAAAGTCCAACCAGCGCCAGATATTCAAATTTTCTATTCAGATCGGCGCCGTCCAGATTATTAACATTTTGGCAGGCATTATCAAGACCAATTGTCCCATAAACAAGATTTAACAGCATCTCATTTTTTTGTCCGAGTCTTTAAAAAGTATCCGTTGTCTGCTATGATTATCCACGGCTGTTTAATTCCTTTTGTTGAGAATGCCTTTTTCTAAAAAGCTATTTTTAATCAACGTTATGGAGCTGGAACAGCTTTTTGTGAATTTTCAGGACAAGTAATGAAATGTAAAACTGATAAGCCCATCATTACATTCGCACTAGTTGCCTACAATCAAGAACGTTTTATCCGGGAAGCGATAGAAGGAGCTTTTTCACAGACATATTCACCTCTGGAGATTATTCTTTCTGACGATTGTTCCACGGATCATACCTTCGAGATCATTAAGCAGTTAGCAGATTCTTACCAGGGTCCTCATACTATCATCCTCAACCGCAATGATAAGAACCTGGGTATAGGCGGCCATATTAATCGTGCGATGGAATTAGCTCGAGGCGATCTTATTGTAGCCGCGGCTGGAGATGATATTTCTGTTCCCCATAGAGTTGAAAGAATTTATCAAGCATACGAATCAACTAAAGGAATAGCAAAATCAATATTTTCAAATTACCTGACTATAGGTATATACGGAAAGCCTCTTTGTCTTCATTATGAGATACCAATACAGAGCGAAGATTTTTCCCCCAACAACCTAGCAAAAAAGGATTCGTTAATTTCAGGTTGTTCGCATGCATGGAGTAGAGAGGTCTTCAGCGTTTTTGGCCCTCTGATCACTCCTTTGACATGTGAAGATATGGTGATTCCCTTCCGTAGTGCACTGCTAGGACAAATCAAATATATTCATGAACCATTAGTGATGCATAGGCAACATGGTATAAATTTGTGGAATTATAAGTGGCATCATAAAACGATGATAGATGTTAATCGGGAGATAGAATTTACAAGGTTTTGGTTGTTTGAACGAAAGGCAATATTCGAGAACTGGATTAAAGATCTGCAAATAATGGAGAAAATATCACATTCTAGAGAAGAAGAATTAAGATACCTTCAAGCTATAGTTTATAAGCGTCTTTTAGATATTGAGGAATACATATTTATGCTCAATGCTAAGTTTATGGAAAAAGCAAAAATTGTAGCTAAACATATATTTAAAAAAGGAATGAAATTTCAAATCATAAGGCACGAAATTGGATTTTATTTAATTCCCAAAATATATCGAATGTATATGAATGCGAAGAATAAGATTAAAGATTTACGACCTAAGGGCTGACCCCCCAGAAATTGAACCATCCAGGGTGCTAAATTGAGAGTGTTATGGATTTAAAAATAGAAAGAGTCGTTGCGCGAAAAGTTGGCAAGATGAGGGATATCTGTTATGCTCCCGCTTACAACCATTCAAGTCGCCCTTTAATCACACATCATTTTTTTATAGAGTTCCACGTGCCGCTTGACTAAAGCATCTATACGATAGTTCTCTTCAACGAACTTCCTACCCGCCTCTCCCATTTGTTTTCTCTTTGCCTCATCTATTAACAACTCTTTTATTCGAATCGCTAATTCTTTGATGCTTCCTTTTTTAAGAAGATAGCCTGTAATGTTATTTTTTATTACAGCAGAAACCCCGCCAACATTATATGCAATAACTGGCAATTCCATGGCTTGAGCTTCCAATAGGACTCTCGGCAATCCTTCGCTTTTGCTAGGAAGTACTACTATTTTGCATTCTCCGTACCAATCTCTCAATTCTTCCCGAGATAAGTCACCTATCAATAACAGATCAACCGAATCTCGCGAATTATTAAATTTCTCTAGCTTTTTGGCTATCTCAGGCGCCTCGCATCTGCCAATGCTTACAATCCGGCAATTTATATTCTGTTTCCTTAAATAAAATGCTGCTTTTAATAAATCAAAATGCCCTTTCTCTGCGGATATTCTTGCGGGCAGCAAGATTATTGGTTCAGAAGAGGGGAATATTAGCTTCCTTGCATTTTCTTTTTTAAAAAAATTAGTGTCAATCCCATCTCCCAGGTTATAAAATTTTTTCCAGAGATATTTTGGCACGTTTAAGCTTGAAACCCCGGCTACTGCCTTAGCCAGTGAATAGATTTTTCTTGCTGATAACAGGTTAAATATACTATTGTTAAAGTGATTTATTATTAAAAAAGGTATCTTCCTTTTTATTGATTCCCTTATCAAGAATTCGTCAATTTGATAGATCGATAGGCCATGTATGGTTACTAGGCTAATATGACTGCTATTAAATATTTTATAAAATAGTTTTTTTGTTTCGGAATAGTTATATGCACAAGGCTTATCTTTCGTTAATGGCAACGCTCTTTGTAGTAATTGGGCCCATAAACCTATTATAGGAAAATTGAGTATACAGTTAATAAAAGATCTTTTAGCATTACCGGTTAACCGTTTTATGGTGTTAATAATCTCTGGAATGGCTCTGTTATTTGTAAAATTAGAATTTTGTTGAGGCATTGCGATTTTTATTAAAGTTCCTAACCCAATATTCTCAATCTTCTGCTCGACAACTTTGTTATTCTGATTTAAACAAAATTGGATAATGGTAAGCTTATGATCGATTAATAGGTGTTTGTTTAGATCATCTAAATATTGCTCGATTCCGCCGCTCCCTTCAGCCTGGGAGTAAGTAAAGCGCAAAATAGTCCTGCCGTTTAAAGCTGAAAAGGGCTTATTCATCGCTGGCATATCTATCATCCTTTGCAGATACCCGATGTCCGATTTCCTTTTCAAGCATAAGATATTAGCACATGCATTTCAATTAACCTGATTTATTCATAAATTGCCGAATAAAGCAAGGCGTGACCACTGGAAATGACAATCGGGCTGGGATTCGCGCGAAAATCGTTCGGGTATCCAGCAGTGTCGATCGCGCTCGGACGCCTTTTTCCCGAATCGGAGTGGACAAGTCTGACCCGCAATATTCGAGCCACCCTGAGTGCTAAATTCAGCGAGTTATGGATCTGGAATCCCGACTTTACAAGGGGCACAATAAATGGGGCGGGTCAGTGAAGCCTAATCCTGGTTTTGTATTTAATCCGATCAAAACTATAAATTAGAGCTTTCAGCGATTTTCCAAGCTTGATATTCTTAACAACCAATCTCAAATATTGCGATGCTTTATATGGCGGATTTATAGGAAAGGAAAGCAGCTCAGGCCACATGCGCTTCATCATCTCCTCGAAAAGGTAACTGGTGCCGCACACTCCATATTTTTTATCGACACTCAGAAATGTTTCATAAAGATAATGACTATTGTATGGGTCGAATTCCTCAATGGCAATGTCGGACTCCGAATTGCCAACGGCTCCCCAGTTACCTAGAAGTTGCTCCCACAGCAGAAGCGTCATTACATTAACACCGTGCGTTCTGGCCACAGGCAGGCCAGCCTCTAGCCATTTCTCACATTGGCTGACAGCATAAGGTGAGTGACTATACTTCAAAGAGCGAGCTAAATAGAAACCATCCAACCGCCGCGGTTCAGCGCCAAAATGCATGCGCCCAATCTCACCTACCCCCAAAATGTTTAGCCTCTTGCTATGATGTTTATAATATACATTGTAGATCGTCGGTAGAATCCTATCGTTTGACATGAAAGTGTTATTTAGAAATATCTCTTTGAAGCATTTATCAACTTCTGCTTTCACAGGGTGGACATGAAAAGGGATGCCTATCAATTTGAATATCGCGGTAGGTATATAGATATCCGGATGCTTGTTGCTTAGTGTGCTTTCTTTGTTGATGAAGAAATATATTTTATCTTTCACGTCCTTTGATGCAGCCAATAGTGTCCTGCTGTCCGTACCAGCAGTTACTGCCATCATTAAGGAATATCTACTGGCCGCCGCTTTCATAATTCCCTGGAGGAACGAACAAGAGCGTTCAACTGCTTCATTCAGTTCGATTGATTCAAGTTTAATATTAGGCCAATATCGCTTTGCGCTATTTTTCAATATGTCAAGGTAATGGTTAGGCAGAAGGTGTTTAATGTCATTGTAGAATGTTTCATCACCCACCCAAAACCTTCCAAACCTAACTTTCTTCATATCTTGTTCATAGAAATTTCGGATATCCGGACTAGACGTTTCTTCCAGCCGTGGTGCAGAGAATTCATTCAATAAATTCGGTTGTGACCCGCACACTGCTCGATTTCTAGCAGTTGAGTAATAGACTTCTCGTATTGCAAGAGGATCATGTATTAAGTTGAAGGAATGGCCGTCTTTATATAAAAACACGTATCTGCCTGCATAATTTTTTATCGCTCGGACGAACGAAACAAATGTATCTGATTCGTCCATTATAGTTGCGAGGATTTCCTCGTTTTTCTTTTCATGATGTATGGGATCGAAGATGAACCCAAGCAAAACCAATTTCCTATTACGATATTCGCGGACAGCTATCTCGAGATCCGGATGAGAGTAAAGCCAGTAATCGTCTAATAAAGATAGACAGTTCCAGTGAGATAAATCACTTATTTGACTTCTGGAGAGGAGAAACTGTCTTCTGTAGCGAAGCATCATCTCTTTCATAGATTGCCTATTTAACAGCCGCAAAGTCTGTATTGCTTAATTATTGCACCATATTATTGAAATGTTTTTTAGAATTCATCTTTTATTAATCCTTATTATTCATCGTCGCCGCTGAATTATCCTAGCTAGTTGTTTTAAATAGATAGTTGCATCTCCATTTCCACTGACTCTTGCTTTAAACACGTAAATATCCATGGCTGCACGAGTTAACTCCCGATGCAGCAAATACGGGTCCGTTTCGACACTATTGAAGTTAGCTAGCGTTGTTACCGCACCTCTGTAGCCAGCTTCTTTTAGAATATTAGAAAGATTTATCCGGGGATTGCAACACGCTCCATATGGATATGCAAAGTAAATAATATTACTACCCGTAATCATCTCCAGTCGCTTTTTATCTTCAACAATTTCATGCCTTATTCGGGCATCATCACGAAGATCGACCAGGTTGCAATGATTTATAGTGTGACCGCCGACGGTGAAACCTTCTTCGATGATCTTTCTCACATCTTCGTATTTTAAGCAACCTGTCGTTTTATGGGAACTTGATTTTAGAAACAGCTTGGACTGCACGAATTCCGTCTCATTCTCCTTTGAAAGACCGATAAAACCTGATGAAACGAAGAACGTTGCCGGCAATTCCAGTCTTTTTAGAATTGGAATTGCATGGGTTACCCAACTCTTAAATCCATCATCAAAAGTAATTACCACATTAATTCTTTTAGATGATAATCGGTCTCCAAAAAAATCATTGAAGCTCACGACATTAGTACTTCTTTTCAAGAAAAGCAGCTTTGCCTCGAATTGTTTTAACGTCCATGGTAGGATGTCGTGAAACGTAACAATCCTTGTGACTGGCTTATTTTGAAGATGTAGAACAAGATTTCTGATTCTGGAATAACCCAGAAAGTAGAAAAATAAAATGCTAAGATCTTGCCTAGACATTGCCACCGTTTTGCATTTCAAATGTAGTTCTAATTCTTTTAGAATAAGCTCGCACAATAATCAGAATCGTAATATTATTCCTATCTTCCTGTTTTCCTAGGGCGACATCAACAGGATGGATACACGCTATAATTTGATTTCGGAATTTATTCCTCATGGATATCGTTGGCATTATACTACAGGTCCACGGCTGGTTCACTCTTCTAGCCGCCTTTGAGTGGCAACTGCGATTCAACCCATGAAAAATCTCCGAATGCCCAGCTATATTGGCGCCCTTCCGTACTAACATCTCTCATAAATCTGATTGAATATTGAATACATCATTCTTGTAGTCAAGAGTATTTTCTTATAAGAAATACGCAACGGCAAATTGTCCAGTTATAATGGCGGCAAAGTTGCGAAGTTAACATGAACTATGGAAGCTTTGCTCCAGCTATTTTTTCGGAAGATTTTCACGATTTCTGAGAAAAAGCATCTATAATAATCAACGGAACTTTTAGTATCCATTTTTTGACGCTTTCATCGTTATGTTCTTCTTTATTATCTTTATCATTTCATTTGCTAATTCTAAGTTCTTGGATGGAATGAAATGTGAATCAGGCAGATAGTATCGTGGATCATTCGGGGGGCAAATATAATGAGTACTTAAAAACGGAATATTGTTAGATAAAAGGATCGGCTCCAATATCTTAAAAAGGCGATCACCCATGAAGACATTATTAACTATATATATGATAGGGATAGATTTGTGTTGTTTAGCAATTTTGGAAAATTCAACTACAAGTGCCTGAAGTATCTTTACCTCATCTGATTCAATGTTGAATCCTGTGGTTTCACTATATACCTCAGCTTCTTTTTTTCTTTGCATAGAATATGCATAAGCTCGGCGTAACATACGAAATATGCTCGAATTATCGAGAATTGTCTTTTTAAATAGCACGGGGTTATAAAATTTATCGTATTCCCTTAGCCATTTAATATAGACCTTCCATTTTGCTGAATTGTAAAAGTATTCTACGTAATCTTTAAAAGAAACAAACGGTGGCAATACATATCTTAAACTTCCATTGCTAAGGAAAAACCTTGGATACGTGTAAGGGTAAACTGCATCAAAATGGTTTGTCGCTCCCGAAGTTGTACATATCAAAGGCACACCCCTTGTCATAACCGCGAGAATTACGACGTCCGAATAATATTGATCTTTGTCTAGCGAATATGCCGCATATGACCAAGTCGGCACGGCCCCAGCCGCGCCTTTAAATCTTACTGTTAAAGAGGTATCGATTTTTTCCATATCCTCAGCTAACATATCGGCATGCGACATGCCGTATATTGTTATAACTGGCTTATTCTCGCCATTTAAGTTGTTTGATACCGATTTCTTGGGGAAGCCTTCCAACCAGCCAGCCGAAACAATTGGCGCAGATTCATCGATTTCTTTTCTGGTCATTCTTGCCAATTTTCCTTCGATCGATCTGCCATATTCAAAGAACTGCCGGATTGCCGAGGGGGAAATATTCCGAGGATCTTTAGGATATGAAAAGATAATGTTTATCGCAATATCGCTGATAACTAGATAAGTACAAATCCAAAGAAAAGGAGCAAAGCGTTTCGCTTTTTTATTCATCTTGAATCAAAAAACGAAATAAATGAAAACCGAAGGAACATTGGCCAAAGCTAAAATAAATAAAAATATCATCGCCGAATAGATAACTGTCCATACGGGCATAGGCAATGCCTCATCTAATCGCTTCCCATGGGAATTGTAACCTATAAATTCCATTATTACAAACAACGGCAATCCAAGAAGGGCAGCATGAGTGGGAATCGCAGCATTAAGCTTAAGATCGCCAAAATCAAATAATAGCACCTTAAAGATGGCCTTGATCTGCCCGATCGAATGAGACCGGAACAAGACCCAGCCCAAGCTTGTAAAAATAAAAAAGATTAGAATGCTGATAATTTTTTTTAGGGGATTCTTTGAGCGTTTCTTCTTAATACGCAAAGATTCTTTAATCCTATGTACGCATAGCATTATCCCATGATATAAACCCCAAAGAACATAATTCCATGCTGCGCCATGCCAAAGACCGGTAACTAAAAAAGTCAATAAAACATTTCGTATCCATCGAAATGTGCTGCCATAGGGCCCTCCTAAAGGAAAGAAGACATAGTCGCGAAACCAAGATGAAAGAGAAATATGCCATCTGCCCCAGAATTCCGAAGGATTTCGGGCGAAATACGGAAAATTAAAATTCTTCATCAGGTCAAACCCCAATAGATTTGCTATCCCGATGGCAATGTCAGAATAGCCTGAGAAATCACAATATATCTGGAAAGTAAAAAGGAGAGTTCCGACAATTGCATCAGCCCAGCTTACTAGATAGGTTGCCCCAAACACGGCACTTACAGTTTTTGCTACGCCATCAGCAATAACGACTTTCTTAAAGAGTCCATAAAAAACCTGATGTATCCCGCGTTTAATATAATCTGTTGTGATGTTTCTCTCTTCAATGATTTGGGGGAGAAAATTTCCGGCTCTTTCTATCGGACCTGCCAGGAGCTTTGGGAAAAACGCTACATAGAGAGCATACTCACATATTTTCTTAGTTGGCTTGAGTCTGCTACGGTATACGTCTAAAGTATAGCTCATTGTCATGAAAGTGTAGAAAGAAATGCCCATTGGCAATAAAATATTCAAATGAAGACTCGGACAATTCAAACCCAAGCTTCTAATTATTGCCTCAAGATTCTCAATAAAAAAATTGAAATACTTAAAAAAACCCAAGATAGTTAAGTTTCCGACAATACTAAAAAAAAGGAAGAGTTTTCTCTTTTTTGGCGTCTCTAAATGAGAGAGTCTTCCATAAATCAAATTTATAACTAATATTAAAAATACAATAGCGAGAAATAAAATCCACCCAGTTTTCCATGAAAACAATTGGCCCCAGAAAGCCATTGATTTAAGAACCCCGGAGCTTAATCTATTCCATTGAACAACGAGAAATAAAAACGCACTAAGAACAATCCAAGAAGATATAATATAACGTTGCTTTTTTGTAATGAATCCCTCATGTATCATAAGGCCACATGTGAAGTCCAAAGAGGTAGATGTAACAATAAGAAAAAGAAACCTTACATCCCACCAACCAAAAAACACATAACTCGCTATCAAAAGGGAAATATTTTGAGCTCTGTGAGGGAGACCTCTATAAATAGTGTATACTATAATAAAAAACGCAATAAAAGTTATTGAGTTAAAAGGCATATCTATTGGGTTTGTATGTTTGGGTTATCGGAGCCCTCCAAATGTTTCCTGCTCGTTGAAGGATACAATTGTAGCAAAATCAGATAATAATTTTCTTGCTTAATCGTGTCAAGACTAATCCTCAGGACCCATCTCCGATCAATGTACTATCGCTATTGTGAATTCATCAAGCTCACGGGGGCCGCGTAGCCCAAAGAGGGCCTTATGTGTAACCTTATTTGATAGTTTTATAACCGATGCTTTTTTTTATCTTCATGTTCTATAGATGTTCAATTTTGCTGCAACCTGCTTTTTCCAAATCGCACCCTAATCTGAAAGTAGCGTTCTCAACGGATGGGGATAGGTATAGGGCGTATAGTAAGTTGTCCAAACATTCGTGGACGTGCATTTATAGAGAGTGCCGGAGATCGGGGTTGTTGGATTTTTCCCGACCATTCCAGCTAAGCTAGTAACACTTTGGTCGGTCGCCCAGTAACCTACTCCAACCGTGCAGGTAGCGGGGC
>Ga0315274_10008455_pt1 | contig 14906 bp, 12 predicted proteins | sample YL17G02_20_MG_FD_203700 | JGI IMG/M metagenome (GOLD analysis project Ga0315274, IMG submission 203700) | Sediment microbial communities from Yellowstone Lake, YNP, Wyoming, USA - YL17G02_20 | ecosystem: Environmental > Aquatic > Freshwater > Lake > Sediment | place: USA: Wyoming | collected... | reverse complement strand
GCGTACTATTCGTCGACGGCGTGATGAAGAAGGCGGCCTAAAAATGGAACAGCAGGATGCGCTCAAATTATTTTCATACACAACTCTTGACAATATCTCATAGGCTTACTTAGCAAAACAATCGTGAACGTACTATTATTAAGAAAGCCAATTAGCGAAGTTTGAATCATGAGCAGTGGCTCATGAATATGAAATTGAGACATTCTGGTCAGTGTCTTAGCGCTTTATCCTGGAGTGTTGGCAGGCTAATGGGGGATTATTATGGCAGAACTTGCTAAGAACCCTTTAGGATGGGAACTTGAGGACTTCGTTTCTGCCCACATCGTCAGCAGAGGCTGCTATGTCGAGACGGGTGTTAAGGAGCGGAATCCTGATGAGATTCTTGAACTCGATATCGTTTGGACAGACTATCGAGATAGACCGTATGAAAGACACCCTATTGAAATCAAGTCTGGTGAGTGGGGGATTGGAGACGTCTTCAAGTATTTCGGCTGGACGAGGTATCTAGATATCAAACCCGGCGTATTCCTCCACAAGGCACCGTGTGGCCGGGTGAACCCGGCTACCCTCAGGTCCATTGAGGATCGAACCGGAGTCACTCTTCTGCACGTACCCAAGCCCGAAGACGCGGAAGACCATTTCAATTTCCTTATAGCAAATAAGCCTTCCTGGGAACGCCTGCCTGAGATTTGGCGATACTCATTTTGGGCGCAAAGACGGTTGTTGTACTCTCTAAGCGAGGCAATCCGGCAGAACATCTGCCCTTTGAGTGCAAAGGCCGCCAAGGAATACCACTATCTCATAAACGATGCGGTCTTCTTCATCCCTGATATCCGTGACAGAGTAGGTAGGTTGCTGTCAGCCCACTTCGAGCATAATAGGCTTGGCGCGAGTGCAGCTTATGAGATTGAAACCGGGAAGACCGAATTCAACAACCCGTTTGAAACCAATACATTCAAATGTGCCCTTTATCAAGGGAAACATTTTCCAGTCCAGGCATGTTTGTACTTAGCTCATCGGGCAAGGCTATATATCCTCAAGGCTATTGTGGACTTCTGGCTTGCCCGACAGCGCGGCGACATTAAAAAATCTACCATTAAAATAGGTGAAGCACTAATTGATAGCACATATGGAGATCTCACACCGTCGATGGTAACCGCTGTAGAGGAACTCGGCGCCGCAAAGTCTTTCCGGATGTTTCCCGTTTTCTGGCAGGTATTTCTCTGGGGCTGGGGCGGCTTTCTGTTAAAAGATCGGATCGAGGATGAATTTGCAAACCTTGAAAAAGAGACCGGGGTGCCAGAAAGCGAGATTCCTATTGCTCTGGGCGCGTTCGATAAACTATTCCCTACGAACGGAGGTTGGTTTAAGGAGCCTTCCGGCGACTCACGAAAAGTCCTCACTTTAATGCCGGCTGCCATGCGTGGCGTCGGTGCTTTTCGGAGAAAGATAAGCTTAAATAAAGAAAATTATAATGACCTCGGCTATCAGGACGCTACGACAAGTCGCCTTATAGAAAATCATAATACAATAGCTCGACTTCTTGACTGCGCTCAAATGGATCTTATCAAGTAGGCGAGTTTTAGATGAGATGAGGTAGTCTTTACGAATTCATCCTGGTATGCGAGAGGCGGTAGGACTTGGTCGGAATTGGCCCCGAGAAAGCGAAAGTGAGTTTTTTCGCAACTTGTCTTGGCCAATAATGAGTGGCCATTGATAAAGAAGTCCGGGCGCGAAGCTTACAGCCATGGAATTATAGGCTTAGACCGGCGACGGCCGCCTCGATCCGTTCCAGGGCTTGGATCAAGACGGAGCGGGGGGCGGCGAAGTTCATGCGCACGAACCCGGCCAGCTCGTCGCCGAACAGCGTTCCCTCGTCTAAGTAGACGCCGGCCTTGCGCAGGAAAAAGTCGTTCAAGGCCTTGGCTTCCAGGCTGAGCCCCCGGCAGTCGAGGAGGGATAGAAAGGTGCCCTCGGGCCGTATGAGCTTGATCCGAGGGACACGCTCCTCGAGGAAGGACTGGACCGCGGCGACATTCCCCTCGAGGTAGGGGAGGAGCTGGTCGAGCCATTCGGCCCCGTGCGTGTAGGCGGCCTCGAGGGCGATGATCCCGAAGACGTTGCCCAGGGAAAGGCCGGCGTTGGACGCCTCGATGTTGAACAGGTTCAGAAGCCTGGGATTCGAGGCGATGACGACCGCCGTCGCCAGCCCGGCCGTGTTGAACGTCTTGGACGGCGCGGTTAAAGTCACCGTCCTCTTCGCGACCTCCTCGGCCAGGGTCGCCAGCGGGATGTGCTTGGCGCCGCTCAGGACGAGGTCGGCGTGGATTTCGTCCGATATGATCAGGAGATCCTTCTGGACGCAGATTTCGGCCAGCCGGCTGAGCTCCTCGATGCGCCAGACCCGGCCGACCGGGTTGTGGGAGCTGCACAGGATGAGGAGGCGGGTCCGGGGGTCGATTTTCCGCTCCAGGTCCTCGAAGTCCATGACGAAGCGGCCGTTCTCGAGCTTGAGGGCGTTGCGGACGATCCGCCGGCCGTTGTGGTTGATGGCCGAGTAGAAGGGGTAGTAGACGGGCGACTGGACGACGATTTTGTCGCCGGGATGGCTGAAGGCCGCGACGCACAGGCTCAGGGCGGGGACGACGCCGGGCGACTTCGAGAGCCATTCCTTCTTGACGTCCCAGTTATGCCGGGTTTTCATCCAGGACTGGATGGCCGCCCAGTAAGAGGGCGGAGTCAGAGGATAGCCGTAGGCGCCGTGCTCGGCCCGGGCCTTGATGGCGTCAATGACGGGCTGGGGGGCGGGGAAATCCATGTCGGCGACCCACATCGGGATGACGTCCTTGACTCCCAGGACGCGTTCGGCGTAATCCCACTTGAGGGAACCTGTGTTCCGGCGGTCGAGAATTTGGTCGAAATCGTACTTCATCGGGCGATATCCTTGTCGGAGCTGTTCTTGACCTTGTCAACCCCTCGACACTCATACTAAGCCGTTTCCGGCTTAGTATGAGTACTGAAAGACGGGGCCTGTTCGGGGTTAACCCTGAGCCCACTCAGCCCCATCTCCTCTCAAGGGGCTGAGTACAAAAGTGTCGCTTCTCGTCCCCGCCTTTCAGGGCGGGGTAGCGTCGGCGAACGGGTCAAGAAAAAGGTATGATAAGCGGAACCCGCTCCTTTTTCAAGAGCATTTACCGGTCGAGCTGGTCGAGCGTTAATACCGGCTTCCGCCCGTCTCGGATCCCTACCGGGCCGCCGGTTCGATGATCAGCTTATGATTTCCCGAAACGGCCGGCACGGTCAGGAGGCCGTTCGCGTCGGCCGTGATTTTCTTTCCGGCGCCGCTCTTTTTGTCCAGCCAGTAGCGGTAGGCGCGCTTCGGCGTCACTACGAATTTCTGAAGGCGCCGCGGCGTCACGTCCGCCGTGCCCTTGCCGAGGATGCGGACTTCATAGTGGGTGGCCTTATCGACGATCGAGCTCGGATCCCAGCCGAATTTGTACAGGTCGTTGATGCCGCCCTTGACGCAGCCCTCCCAATCCCAAACCTTCACGGTTTGCTTGGGAGTGATCCCGTACCCGCGCCGGTTGGTGAAGGCAAGAAAACTCTGGTTGAGCCGGAAGTTCCACATCCAGTTGAGCTGGACGAAGCAATTGTCGGAATGCTCGCCATCGTGCCGGTGGAAGAAGAAACCGCGCTTCTGTTCGTCGAGAATCGGCAGCATCAAATCGCCGCCGGAGGCCATGGGCACGGTGGCATCCTGGGTCCCGGCCGTGAAGGAGATGAACGGCACGTCCTTTTTCACGCCGTAGATTTTCTGGAGCCACCAGTAGAGGCTGGAGTATTCCCGCGCCAGATAGGACTTGTCGTCCGCTCCCTTGATTTTGATTTTTTGGGCGGCGGTGCCGACGATGTATTCCTCGAATTGCTGCTGAAACGGGCCCACGGGCGGCGTGAAGCGGGCGAAGCCCGAATGGGCATGGACCGCGGCGAAGATTTCGGGATGGCGGAGGCCGAGCTGCCAGGCTCCCGTTCCGCCGATGCTGTGCCCGAACATATAGACCCGGTTCTTGTCGATCGTCACGCCGGGCAGGTGATTCCCCACGAGCTTGGTCTGTATGGCCTCCTTGACGATGCCGATGACGGCATCGTGGGCCCACATCCGGCAGAGGCCTCCCCAGTGGGAGCCGAACCACCAGTCATCCTCGTTCCCCGTCGACGGATCGTACTGGAAGTAGAGCATCACGAATTCGTACTGGTTGGACTCGCAGGCGGCCACATCCTCCTCGCGCTGGAAGTTTCCGCCCCATTCATGGACCTGGACCAACAGCGGCATGTTGGCCGCGGCCTTCCCATAAAGACTGAGCCGAAACAGGAGCACCGTCCGTTCGCCCTTGTGCCCCTTGATGACCCGGTTTTCTTCGTAGGTCAGGTCCGGCCGGCGGCTGCCGTCCGTGTAGCTGTACTTGTTGAAGATCTGCGGGGCCGCCTCTTGTCTGCCGTCGGAATCGGCCCGCGCGGACGGCGGCTCGGAAACGCGAGCGAGCAGATGAGAAGAACAGAGAAGAATGAGCGCAAAAAATAGAACGGATGTCTCTGCTCGATATATGCGTGTTTTCGCCATGATGGATACACCTCCCCGATCGGCGCTTCCAATCTGGAGTATGGACTCTGCCGCCGCAGGATGTCAAGGAGCACAGAGTGGGGCCTAGAGTGGGGGATTAGAGCTCGACCTTCAGATATCCGTTCTGTCCGTAGGTCGTGCCATAATTGAGCTTTTGCTTGAGGGAAGAGTCGTCCCACATCCTGTTCCAATCGGTCCTGTAATTGAAGTAAAGATGAGCGGGCGCGTCGCCGAGGGTGACGATCATAGCAATGGCCTGGGGATTCGGGTGTTCGTGAGTGTCCCCGTTCGTCGAGATGAGGTATCGGGGGCAGTCGACCGTTCCTAGGAGCTTGCCGTTGATGTTGCCTTTGCTGCCGTGGTGGGAAACCTTGAAGAGGTCGAGCTTCAATTTTTTCCCGGATCCGGTCAGTCTTTGGATCGATTTGAGAAGGACTCCGGGGAAGGCGTCTCCGCTGAACAAGGCTCGTTTCCCTTCGAATTCGGCCAGGACGGCGATCGAGCTTCCGTTGGCCGGACTGCCGTCCGGATTAAATTTCTGCTCAGCCCATCGCAGCACATCCTTTTCTCCGAGCTTTATTTCGCCGAGGACATCCTTGGGCAGCGGCCCCTTTTCTCCTGCTCCCGGTACGATCCCTTCTTTTCCGAGTCGGTCCTTCCAGTTCTTTTTCAACATTACGATGTTCGCGGGCAGCGGAGAGAGAATCCAAAGCTTCAGGCCGCCCTCCAGCGTTTCGTCGGGGACTCGGGGGTTGGGTTTGGCGACGATAACCTTCCCCTGCAAGGCCGCGTTCCACGGCCACTTGTTCGACAGGATGACGTTCGTAAACGTCTCTCCTTCCTTCGGCCCCAGGACATCCCTGGGAGCCTTGTGGATGTGCCGCCAGCCGTTGAACCAGACATCTTTGAATTCGACCGGCCAGGGTTCCTTCTCCTTGAGCCCGAGAATGCCGTCGAGGTGGTCGTTATCATAGTGAGTCATGATGAAGAGCTCGAAGTTCTTGTCTTGCGCGGGAAGCCGCTGGAACCGCTCCTTTAGAACCTTGAAGGTGTTCCGCGGTCCCGCGTCGATGAGAACCCTCTTCCGATTCTGCGGGTCGCCGTACTCGATCCAGAGGCAGTCTCCGTTCTCGGCCGGAAGCATTTCCACGCTGAACACCGTCTTCCTCCTCAGCCGATGAGATAGTCGGCGTCGCCGAAAGCGGCCAGGGCCAACGCCAGCGGCCGGCCTTTGGCCAGGACTCTCCGGCGGACACGGAGAAGGACATCTCCGAACTTGGCACCCGGCCTGCGGCTGGCCTTCTTGAGCTGAACCAGGAACTCCCTGGTCATGGGTCCGGCCTGCCGTCCGAGAATGGCGGCTACCGTGGCCAGCACGACCGACGCTCCTTTTCGTTTCAAGCGGGGGATGAAGGATTGGAAAGAGATCTCGGAGCGCGCGGTGGAGCATCCGATCAGAAGGACCAGGGGTTCCGCGGCTGTCCCCGGGGGACGAAGATAGGACTCTTCGATGCCGGAGGAAGGCAGGAACTGATCTCTGCCGATTTCGAGGACCGGGATTTTGGCCTGAGGGTCTTCCTGAGTGTGAGCGATCAGGACAAGGAGGGCGGGCTTGTGCTCCAGGATCAGGGCTTGCCATTCATTCCAATCCTTGGCCTGAAACGACTCTTGCGAGAGCTTCTGAAGCTCTTCAAAGACGGCTCGGGACGTCCCCGGCTTCTCGGTATCGACCTTGTCTGAAGCCGCAAACAGGGTCTTGAAGAAAGGCTTCAAAGACTCCCGGCTCTCTCCGGAATCGGTATTGAGGAAGCATCCTTGGGCGTCCGGGCCGACCGGGGTCTCCGCGCGATGGCGTTCGATTACGCGGTTCAATCCCCAAAAGCCCAAGGGACAGATGACCGTTCTTTCCTGGGGGCCTTCTTTCAGATCGCAGCGACAGGCTCCTCTGAGCAATCCTTTGAGAGCGCGCGGGCAAAGGGGGGCGTCCCTGTCGGGGGCCTGTCGCCCGTAGAAGAACTCGATCGGGACGAAGGACTCGGATCGAGTCTCAAGGACCTGAATCCGGGCCGCCCTCCGCAGGCACTCGGGGAGGATGGCGCCGACAGCGTCCGCCATGGAGTTTCCTTGGTGGGCGAGAGCATAGAGCATATCCTTGATCCGGACGTCATTCCAGCGGCGGATATCCGGCTGGGTCGTGAACTCCGTGAGAATTTCGCAGATTTTATCCGCGGCTTCCTGGAGATTCTCCAGAGGAAGGCGGACGCTCTGCGCTTCGGATATGCCCAGGACGCCCGGTTTCCCGTCGTCTCCGTGATTGAACACCAGAGCTGCGTCGAAGCCCGGCTTCCGGTCGAGGTCCTTCAGATGGCGATCGAGAAGAGATTCGATTTTAAGGGTTGGCCCGCCTTCCCGGCCGACCGGTACGGCATAGAGCCCCGTCTGGAGGATCCGATTCTTGTAGAGGATGACCAGCCGAGCCTGGAACCTCTCGCGATCCGCGGGAGCCGAGAAGGAGAAGACGGCCGAAGTGCTATCCCCCGATTCCGGAAGCTGAATCTGAGCCGCCTGGGCCGGCGCCTTTTCGTTGAAGGTCTCGTAGAACACGACCCGGAGCCGCCATCCCGGGAGCCCTTGATCGAGTACCTCTTTCGGGTATTTCTGCTCCAGGGTCTCGACCGGAAAAGGGGTGTCGGCGTCGGTGAATCCCGGGGAAGGGAGGCCGATGCGGACGGCCAAATTGTAAGACTCGTTCGGTTGCAGCCCGCTCCGGGCCATGACCAGGGATTCGCCGGGCTCTTGCCGATACACCCGGCACTGAAGGGCCCGGCGCTCAGGGGGCTCGCTCATGAGAGCCATTTGTCTTCCCTTCAGTTTATCCCTTTCCCTATAAAATTCAGTACCGAATCTCCTAACTGCTTTGACCTTCCTAATTCCTTGGCGCTGCGCAGCTCTCCGCTCAACCCTACTGAAGCCGCTTCTCTTCTTTTTTTCATCGGCGACCTCGGCCTTCTGAACGATCATGGCGATCTCTTTGAGGATCGCCTGCCTTTTTTGATCGAGCTTGTCCAGGTCTTTGACTTTGACGGTGGGAAGGCCCTCCAGCTCCCTGGGGACTCGGACCGAGGATTCCCGGCTCTCGATGATAAGGAGCTTGTTGCGCAGGTCCTCCGGATCCAAATCCTTCAGCCGAGCCTTAAGAATTTTCTCCCATTCTTTCCGGAAGAAGTCGGGAGACAGGACCAGGACGACGGCATCGCTCCGCGTTATAGCGAGTTCAATTTTCTTGGCGGACAATCTGCCGATCCCGGCCCGGGGAACAAGAGGATGAATGGGCATACAGGTGATTCCCTCCGACCTCAAGCTCCGGCAGAGCGTCGAGACCGAAGGCCTTTCCTTGGGATTGAATCCGATGAAAACTTTCATGGTCCCCCTTTTTACGAAAACTATCCCCCCTTAATTCTTAGCCTTATTTCGGTTTATTCTTGTTCGAGCGACCCGGCGGGGGAGAACTCGGGCTGCCGACTCCGATCTCGAGCCGGGACGAAGCGCCGTCTTTGCCGCCCTCGAAGACCGAGGAGATGACGCGGTCGACCAGCCTCAGGAAGAAGCGTTCGCTGAAGCCTCCGATGAAAGCCAGGATCAAGAGGGGCGTCCGGCTGGTTGGCGATTGGCCGTTGTTCAGAGCCAGAAAGCCGCCCATCGTCATGAGGACGACGACTGATCCCATGATCGCCCCCAGCGGGGGTTTCAGGAGGTACCAGATCAGAAATGATCCGTCGAAGTTCATTTCGCTCGAATGCTTGACGATCCCCCACAGGAAAATCGTCGTCCCGCCCAGCAGGCCGAACCAGACGTAGCGAAAGAACTCCATGCGGAAGAAGTCGAGAAAATCGTACTTGATCTGGATCCGGCCGATCACGACCTGGAAGAAGTACAGGACAAGACACCAGAAGGCCGGGACGAGGAGAAGCCTCAACCGCGCCGGACGGAGGGCCTCGCTCTCGATCGCCCGGTTGAGGCGGACGATGGCCTCGGTGACGGCCTGCCAGGCCGCGCTCCAATTTTTGTTGTCGGCGGCCGTCCGGGCCTTTTCGACCAAGGCCAGGAGCTGGGACCAGAGGATCTCGCTCGATGAGAAGTCCTTGGCGCGATCCGTAAGCTGGCCGATTTTCTCCTCCAGCGCCTTTCGGTTCTTGTCGTCCGCTCCCAGGTCTTCAAAGACTCCGATCGTGAGATGGTCCGGTTCTTTGACGCCCAGGATCTTTTGGAACATAACGTTCATAACCCACCTCCTTAAGAGATCTCTTCCCTATAACTATCGGGATTATTGCCGGTGTTCCCGAGGCAAAGATATCATCCGCCGAGGAGGATTGTCAATTAAAAGTGAACGATCGAGAAGACCTTGTCGTTCATATCGAACGGGCTGTTATCCTTGGCGTCGCTGATCCGGACCAGGCAATTCGCGGAGGGCGTGGAAGGGACCTTCCAGGAGTAGGATCCGGTGTTCTTGGCCGCGTTGGCGATCATCGTCCAGGTCGCCCCTCCGTCCGTCGAATACTTGATCCGGACCTTTGCGATTGAGCCCACGGTCTTCCAGAGGATGGTATGGGTCGTACCGACGGTCCATTTCTCCCCGCCCTTGGGCGCCTTGACGGTCAGCGTCGGGTCCTTGGTCAGGGCCGAGACGTCGCAGTCCCAGATCCCGCGGCCGTAGGTCCCGAATCGGGCCGTCCTCCGGTTGGGAAGGTACTCGACCGACCAATAGGTTTGGTCGGGAGCGCCACCGTTCGAGAGGTCTGCCCACTGTTTCGTGGACGCTCGGTAGAGATAAGGCCCGACCTCGGTCGCCGCGAACAGGAGGTCGTCCGAATCCGTCCCGACGACCTGGAAGGCGAGGGTCGAGGGGAGTCCCGTGTTCAGGGGCTTGAAAGTTTTCCCGTTGTCGACGGATTGGTAGACGGGCGGGTTCGAATAGCCGCTCCCCGAGATGGTGACCGTTCCCAGCTTCGTCCGTGATGGCCAGATGCCCGAGCCGTAGAAATAGTGGCTGTCGGGGCCGTCGAAGTCCTGGGCCATGGTCCAGGTCTTACCGCCGTCCTTGGAGGCGAAGAAGCGGCCCGTGCTCGTCATGACATATCTATAGAGCTTGTTGAAAGGAGAGGCGGCGATGGCCGAGATGACGCCCTGGCCGCTGACCTGGAAGTTGAAGGATTGTTTCTCCGCCGAGATCTTCCCGGCCTTGTGCGCCAAACTGTAGAGGAAGGCTCCAGACCCCGGCCCCCCGCCGCCCAGGTAGGCTTTTTGGGAGGAGGACGGGTCCGCGAGGAGCGGCGGCATCCAGAGCTGGCCGGAGCAGGTGAAATACCAGGAGTAAAGGTTCGGGCCGAGGCTGTACATGGCGAAGGTGGGATAGACGGACCAGACGCTGTCGGCGGAGGTATCGAGATTGTCGCCCGAGACAAGGTGTCCGTAATCTCCGCTGATTTGTTGGACGAAGTCGGCCGGCCCGCCGCTCGATCCCGACAGGCACGTTTGAAATCCCTGGTCCTGGCTGCCGGCATAAAGCGAAGTGCCGTTCCGGCGCGAGGTATAGGTCGAATAATACTGGCTGACGTTGAGATTCTTGAGCGAGAGGTTGGAGACCTTCTTCAGGGCGTCGCGCGAGATATAAATCCCGCCGTCCGTGCTGACGAGCGTCATGTCGGAGGCGGCGGCGAACGCGTTGATCCCGCAGATGTCGGCGTGGAGCCGATCCTTCATCCGGTCGTAATATTCCCACCAGTCGCTGAGCTTGGTCCAGGCGGCGCCGCCGTTCACGCTCCGGTAGCAGTTGACGCCGCCCATGTAGACGGTACCGGGGTTGACGGCCGACATGGAGAAGCTGTTGTTGTGGAAGGGCGTTTCGGGGACCGTGCCCTTGAAGCTCCAGGTCGTTCCTCCGTTCGAAGAGGCGTAAATATCCGAGCGGCCGTCGTGGGCGACCAGGAGGTAGAGCGTCAGCGCGCCCGAGAGGAGCCCGGTCAGGCGGACGTCTCCGGGCGTCGTGACGCTCGCGGTCCCGATCTTGGTCAGGGTCGTCCCGGCGATTTTATGGACGTTGGCGTTCTCGGCCAGGAAGGCCTCCTGGCCGTCGGCGTAATCGGCCCAGATATCGAATTTCGCGAGCGAGCCGTAGGTCGGTTCGGGGAAGCTCGTGATAGAAGCGAAGTTGAGTCCGCCGTCCGTCGAGCGGTAAACCGCCGTCTGGACGTACCAGCCCGAGTAGTTCCACTCCTGGGCCAGCAGGTAGATCGTCCGCGAAGCGTCGTTGAGGACAACGGCCTTTTTGAGAGAACCCCAGCCGGCCGGGCCTTGGAGGCCGGACGCCTTGATCCAGGTCTGGCCTTCGTTGTCAGAATAATAAAAGGCGCTATTCGAACAGACGAGGATTCTGTGGCCGGACGCCGTCGGGATGATCCGAAGAGATTTGATGTCCATCTTGAGCCGTTCGTTGAGCGAGACCCAGCCGGTGCCGTCCGTGCGGCCGCGCCAGATCTGGCCTCCGGCGGCGGCGCAGTAGATGAGCTTGGACGCCGGGTCGTAGTCCGCGCAATGGATGCGGCCGGCCAGGTTCCGGCTTCCGACCTGGCTCCACTTCACGGCAAGGGCTTGGTCGAGGCGGCGCCGGACCTTCAGTTCCCTCGTCTCTTGGTCCAGGTGCCGCCAGTCCGTCCCCGGCGCCGCTCTGTGCATGAGATCGATCCACTCGTCCCTCTTCCGATAATCCAGGAGTCCCTCATCCCTGACGACGATCGTAGGCGCCGGCCGCGGCTCCGGCCGCTGCGGGTGCGACCCGGCCTGGCGCGGTCGCACCGCGAGTCGGCCGATCCCGATGGCCGAGATGATCACGATTCCCGCTGCTATGAGCGCGTTCCGGAATTTCCGTTTCGCATTCATTCCTTTTCCTTTTAAGCGGAGTTGTCTTCAGTATAGCTGATTATGTGATGAGGCGAAATATCTTTTTCGGATTCGCGAGCCGGGCTTTTTCCCGCGCTTCGGGCGGGCTTCAGTAGATCGTCCTGTCGGGAAGGGCTTTCCAACTCTTGAAGAGGGCCAGGCATTCGTCCCTGAGAAAGCCGTCGACGATGCGGATTCGGCTTTTGCCGAGGATCTTGAGCGCGGCGTTCGAGATCCGGAGTTCGTTGAAGCCGACTCTCCCGGCGTCGGCGATCGAAGTTCCGTAGACGATGAGCCCGATCCGGGCCCAATGGATGGCGCCGAAGCACATCGGGCAGGGTTCGGTCGTCGAGAAGATGACGCATCCCGAAAGGTCGTAGGTCCCCAGCCGGCGCGAGGCCTTGCGGATCGCGTTGACTTCCGCGTGGCAGGTCGAGTCGCAAGCGAGGACGGTATTCCGAGCGACGGCCAAGACCCGTCCTTCCCGAACGATGCAGGCGCCGAAGGGGCCTCCCTTCGGGCTTTTCAGGTTTTTGCGGGCTTCCCGGACGGCCAGCCTCATGAACCTGGAGGCGCTCCCTGGTACCGGATCGGTTCCGGCGGCGGCGGGGCCCTTGATTGAATTGCGCATGCCGCTCATAAACTCCGCTTATAGACTCCGCCTCCCCATGTGGTCGCTTAGAGGATCTTCCCGACCGGGTCCAACGCCAGGCTATCGACTCCCGTCCATTATAAAAAGGAAGCCGGCCCCTGTCAAAAACTATCTCTATTCTTTTTTGATCGTGATATCGGCCGATGTTTCGAGCTTCAATATAATCGTGACGCTAATCGGTGTCCCCATTTAAAGTGTTTGAACCGATCCGGGGTCATATTATTCAAATCACTGTCTGAGATGAAAATATTCAGGTTTGACGGAACAAATGGGGACACCGATTAGCGTCACGATTTCAAATGGACCGTTAAATCGGCCCGCGTCCGTTCCCGAACCTGCTCTTGATAAAGGCGCAAGGCCGCCTCGGCTAGAACCCGGCTGGCGTTGACGACGGGAACATCGACCGTCGCGGGATCGAAGGCCAGCGGGATCTCGGTGCAGCCGAGCACGATAACCTGGGCGCCCCGGCGGACCAGGTCCCGGCCCGCCTGGCCGAGCAGATCCCGGCAGAGTTCGCGGTCGCTGTTGGCTTTGATGAGCCCGATCGAGCGCATGACCAGGTCGGACTCCTGTCCTTCGTCGGGAACAAGGACGGCGACTCCCCGGTCGCGGAATTCCTTTTCGTAGAGGCCGGTGGCGATCGTCCCGCTTGTGGCCAAGAGCCCGACCGTCTTGATGTCGGGGTGGCGTTTCAACGTTTCGACGGCCGCTTCCCGGATCATATGGATGATCGGGATGCGGACCGCTTTCTGCATGTCGTCGTAGTAGTAGTGGGCCGTGTTGCAGGGGATGGCGATAAAGGTGGCGCCGGCCTTCTCCAGGAGGCGGACGCCCTCCACCAGATAAGGGACGATGGAGCGATCCCCGGTCCGGATGGATGTCGTTCGGTCCGGGATTTGGGGAAAGCTGAAGATGAGCGTCGGGACATGGTCCTGATCCTGGGCGGCCGGAGTGATCTCGACGATGGTCTGGTAGAGGTTGGCCGTCGCCTCGGGCCCCATGCCGCCGAAGATCCCCAGGATGGCCCGGGGCAGGACCTCGGCCCCCGCGGCCGGGGAGGGGAGTGCCGCCATCAGGAAAAGCGCCAGTAGCCCGATCAGCCTTTTTTTCATCCCTTCCTCCATGATGTCGGTATTAATCCTATACCCGGTCCCGCGAAAAAACAACGGCGGAAGAAACAGCGCCCTTAATCGTCTAATGGGTAGTGACAAAGGAGTATGACATGTTCAAACGAATTCTGATCGCGGCTGTGGTATTCGGATTGATCGGCGCGTTTCTTCCCCTTTCGTCCCAAGAAGTCAACATCAGCGGGACCTGGGACCTGACGACCCAGACTCCCCGCGGCGAGCGGACTTCCCCGGTCGTCTTCGAGCAGACCGGCGAGACGCTCAAGGTCAAGATGACCAGCCCGCGCGGCGATGAAATGACCGGGACCGGCACGGTCAAGGGCCAGGACGTCGAGTGGACGATCACCCGGACGACCCCCCGGGGCGACATGACCATGACCTACAAGGGCAAGATCCAGGGCGACACGATGTCCGGCGAGGTCCAGATGGGCGACTTCGGCGCCGCCCCCTGGACGGCGAAGAAGAAAACGAGCTGATCCGGTTTTGAACTTATAGCGCGTCGGCGAGGGTTCGCGCGCGCATCAACCTGGCCATAAGCGCCAGCCTTGGCGCTTGGACGCTAACCTTTGGCGAAAACTCGATCGGCCCGATGCGCTTCGCTTTCCCTCTTAGCTTGACGATATATTTATTGGTACTGCGCCATGGCCTTATCGAATGAATCCGGCCATAATGTGTAATTTGACCGATCGGTGATGTCACATAGAGCGCAATAAACTTCAGCCTCGGGATGACATCCCTTGAAATTCGAATGGCATACCATCTATTCCGCCCTAAGAATTCCCTTTCGAAACCTGCTTGATGTGCTGGGCAAACAATGGTGTCATATTCTCCACGTTTGCGCCGAACTGAAAGATCCTTGGAAACGCACGGCGGTTCTCCGCGGGTAAGATCAGCCAGCTCCCGCTTCTGGGATTCGACAATTCGCTGTCGGAAAATCCGCAAGAGGTCGCTCGAGCCTATGAATTTTCCTGCGATCCTATTTCCTTTTGGCGAAGCAATTCGGAGGACCAGAGATTCAAGTTCTTTCAGGTGCTCGTCTCCCTGCGTAAGATAGACGTTAAAGCGATCCCAGGCCTCGGCGTGCCTGTCGCGAAGGTGGACATGGAGTCTTGACCGAAGGTTCTTGGCCAGCCCGACATAATAAAGGTCGTTGCCTTTGTATAGCGCATAGACGCCCCTTCGTCCTCTGGCAAATTCGTTGATGATTTCGGGATAGCGTTTGATTGTGGAGCGAGAGATCCCCTCCAGGTGTTCTATGACAAGCCCAGCCTTTGATCTTTGCGATTTCTTCATTTCGTTTCCCCTTCTACTAACTTAATCTCTTCTTTGGTCAGGCCGTAGAGTTCGTAAACAAGCCGGTCGATTTCTTTGTCCGTAGAATCAATCTGATGCTGGATTTGGTCTTTTCCCGTGCCTTTAGCAGTTTGGATCTTATTGTTCAAGTTGAGCATAACATTAACAAAAGCGACAATATCATCATGAAATCTCTTCTTGGATGGATCGGAAATATTAACTTGATATACTGGGAGCTGTTCAACGTGCTCTTTCTTTACTTCTGCGAAAGTTT
>Ga0315274_10008454_pt1 | contig 14907 bp, 10 predicted proteins | sample YL17G02_20_MG_FD_203700 | JGI IMG/M metagenome (GOLD analysis project Ga0315274, IMG submission 203700) | Sediment microbial communities from Yellowstone Lake, YNP, Wyoming, USA - YL17G02_20 | ecosystem: Environmental > Aquatic > Freshwater > Lake > Sediment | place: USA: Wyoming | collected... | reverse complement strand
TGTGTGGCAGCAGCGAGGGATCTTTGCCCGTCTTCCGTTTCATGCCGGAAACCAGCGTCCGCGCGGTGATTCGATCTATGACAAAGACTTGTTTCGTGTCACTCGCTATGGCTTCGAGAAGTTCATTTTTGCCTCTGGACGGCGGGCCAATGAGGTAGACCCACACGGGTTCGGTGTACAGCCGAAAAGCGAAGAGCACACCGAACACCACGTCGATGTAACTGTCGCCTCCAATGACGAAGTACCGATGATAGACGCGCTTCAGCCGGGCGAGCCTTGTCAGACCCTCAGATGTATCGGTGAACCGTCTGGGCTGGTAAGTGGGGGATTCGGGATCGTTGTGCGTACTACTGATCATAGTTCCCTCGCAAAAATCGGAGTCGGGGCGACGACTGCTCTGCGAGGCCGGTTGGCTACAGCCATCGACCCCAACTCCTAAGCCAGAGGCGCGCGCAGGTTGCAAGCCCGCGCGGTATACACAAAAAGCGTTTTCAAAGAAAGCGATGCCGGGCTGTTGTCGCCAGCATCACAACTGTCGTCAGCCAATGGCGTCGAACGTCGCGCGTTGCAAGAAACGCCGCAAGCGTTTCCACCGGCCGAAGTCCTCGACGGCACATGGCGCGGTGGATCGCACGGGTGAACGTGAGCATTTGAGACATCGGCCGTACACGACGACGCCGGGCAAAACGATCATCAAGTGTTGGTGCTTTTGTGGAACCAGTTTGTCGCGTTTCGTCTTCATGGTGTCTGTTTTCGTCGGTCATCCGCAGTATCTCACCCGAATGGCCCCGTGATCCGCATTATCTTTGACCGGGCATCGGCGACGCGGTTGAGCGCCCCGCAGTCTGCATTTGATGCAAGGCGCATTGGGCGAGTATGACACGACAAGGTGCGTTTCTGCTTTCTTCGGCCGGCCACGCTGCATTTTCATAGTCATCAAAACTCCTCAATGTGTTAAGAATCTGACACACGGACAGGCGCGCGGTCGCCATGCCAACGACTGCGGCCTGTCCCGGCGATGTAGCTGCTCGGTGGACTGGACCGGGCAGCCTGGAGAGATAGGACTATTGTGAATGGACGTTGTTGCATGCTTCATCTGGCAAGCCGATACAGGACGTGCCCAGCGCGCCGGACCATCGCGTCGATCTTCTGGTCCCTGACGATCCGCTGCCGATCATAAAGCACGGCATCGGAATCTTCAGACCATTCATCGTAAGCGGCCTGCCGCGCTCGCCGTTGGTCTACTGTGACGTATGGCACGCTATCAGAGACAGCCGGAGCAGACCATTGTTCTTCGAGGCGGTCTACGTCGTCATCGGGCTGGCCTGCCGCCGAACGGTTCGACTCGTAGAGAACGCCGACCAACGTGTCAGGAAACGCTGGCCTTGTCACGGGTCCGACATCAAAACGTTCCATGAAACTCAAAATGACGCGACGGTCGAGCTGGGTCGGCGACTTCGCTAATTCCCAGCGGTCCTTGTTCACGGTAAACGAAAAGCTGCAACCGGAAATGTCCTGCCGGCTGATTCGCGCGACGAGGGCATCGCATAGCGCGTCACCGTCGAGCATATCGGCGAAAAACTTGAGACCAACGGCGTCCTGGTACAGCCGCAGAGTTCCGGATGCTGTACGGCCGAAAATGTCGTCCCAATTATGGTTATACAGCCCGCGAACATCCGAAAGTTTCAGGGCCTCCGTGAACGCGCCCGGAGCGATAGTTTCGTCGAAGCCTCCGAGGTCTAATGATGGCTTGGAAAAAACCGCTGCCTAGCCGACAAGTGTTGTCGGGATCTGCTTGGCTGCTCGTGGCGTGCCCTGGATTAGACGGGCCGCGCCGGATGTTCCCGCCGATGGTGACGCGCAAATCCGAGTCTCAACGCCGCGGACATCAGAGGCTCCATCGCCGGGCGTCAACCGACGCCGAAGGGTGCTGCCCCTCCAGGCGGCATCGAGTTCTCGCTGCTCGATTGCATTGGTCTGCAGGGCGTCCACAAGCTCCTGGCGCAGTGTGGGGTCACACGTCTTGGCAAGCTCATTGGTGAAGGCGGCACGCTCACGCCGGAGAACGTCCTGCCTGAAGGCGTGCCACGAGTGCAAACTTTTCACGGCCGCAGAGAGCCGAGGACGGTCAAGATCTGTTGTTTCGATGGCGCGTGTGGTCATGCTTCCTTCTTTCTGCCGCTCGTCAGGTTCCAAGTATCTCGCCGGTCGTCGATGTACATCCTAAGCGATGCGGTTCGCAATCCGCCGCCGGACAGGAGGACATGTTCAAAAGGACTAAGTTGCCAATGGCCGTGGACGTGCTCGGCCTGAAGGCCACGGCTGTTGCAGGCGGTGTAAAATGATTCTTGGGTCCTCAAGGAGGCCAGCAACTCCTCGAAAGCTGCCAGCGTGTTCTTCTCGAATTGTGTGGCGATGGGCTCGATGACTTTTACGGCCTTCGCCTCGGCGCGAATCTGCGCGCTTGCGACGGCCGACTGCAACATGGGCAGGGCCCGTGCGCCGACGGCCTTCATGGTCAGAAGCTGGTCCCGCCGGTCGCTATCACGGGGTGCCGAAGCAATGGATTCGAGATTGCTACCAGCCATCACGGCCTCAACGGCCGCGTCAATGTCCATGCGAGGACCCGGTGCCGATGGGGGATACTATCCCGGCGTATTGAGTGCTTCCTGAACCGTCGCCATCTCGCGATTAAGGGCATGCAACCGGCTGACAACCGATAACAATTCGGGGTCATGGTCCACGTCGGGAATGGACGCAAGAATGGCCGGGTCGAGTACTGCCTGTTGTGGTTCGGGGGTCGTGCGCTTCTTTGTCTGGGTTGGCATGGTTTGGGTCTCCAAAAATGGTTGTTGTTGTTTGCTATGCAAGCGCCGCACAAAGGCGGTTCAACTCTTTGCCAAGCTGGGCCACAACTCGTGCTGCATCCTCGCGGGTCATGCCGCCGGGCGTGTCACCCGCCAGCGCTTGCGATGCCTGCCGAAGCCGCCGCCGTTCATCGCTGGTGAGGTCCGAGCGGCACGTCTTTTTTGTGATGTCATACATCAGCAAGTCAGAACCCAGCCACACAGGATGCGAGCCGATGTGCTGGGGTAAGGGAAACTCTCCCCTTCGCAGCCTGTTGTGCAACGTCATTCTCGAAAAACGGAATCGCGCGCACACTTGGGCGGTGCTAAAAAAACTGAGCAGGCGTGGTCATTTTAATTCTCCATCTGAAGGAATCACGATATTGTCTGTCGCCGTCCATCTCTATACACCGTACCGCCGGCGAGGCCGTGAACGAAAAGAAAATCATCAAAATGTATCACAATTTACATGTTGCATATAAGCGCCTGCCCGGTAAAGACTTATACACGTACAATTTGCGCAGTGAGGCCATTTTCAGCCGAATATCTTTTGAGGGGAGGTGACTTGCGCGGGCAGTTTCTGCGCACGGGGAACTACCGATGATTCCATAAATAAGTGCTTGCGGCCGTGCCGTCGTTCATCCTGTCCGCTTGCCTCTTGCACTTGCCATGTTTTCTTGCATGGGGTGCAAGAGGTCGGTGGTTCAAGTCCACTCGCCCCGATTCGGGAGGATGGTTGCCGTTCTCGGCGAGGATTTTGAACGGTAACCAGCCTGCACATCGGCAGCTTTCTTCGTGAGTTTCCGCAGTTCTGTTTCGGTGCCGGTGGCATCCTTGGCCAGAGTGTGCCGCAGGGATGCGATGGCCCAATCATAGACCTCCTTGGGAAACGCCAGCTTGGCCAACATGGCCACGATCTGGTCTTCGACGACCGATTCGGGAACCCACTCGGGTTTGGTGGCATGCCGACGGTAGCTGATCGCAGTGTATCGACCGTATCGTCGCGGGAGGCCAGGGGATCGAGGTTTGATAAGCATATAGGGTTCCTTCCCTGAGGCAGCGTACACTGGGGATCCAGAAGGCTGCCTGTGGGAGGCAGCACAAGGATTGCCGACACTCAACGAAAGGAGTCCGAACATGCGCCAGCCACTCTTCAACTGGTTCGGCTCAGTCTCCGTCAGCGTGCTGAGCCGGACGACTTCCTGCTGAACCTGCGACGTCAGCCACGTCGTTGCGGCGGCAGCGCCGGTTATCCCGCACGGGCCGTCCGGCAACATAGACAGGGCCTTGTCTTTGTTCCCGGGCATAGCATGTGCCGGCCAAGCGCGCCAAGGCGGATACGTCCCCGCTCGGGACATGCCGCAATCAGAGGAGTTCGTCTGCCGACACTCGGCCGTTCCGATCATCTCGATCATCTGGTCCGCATGGCTTGCTCGGCTCTACGGACTTCACAGGCTGGATGGGCCCGAGGACGGGAGTAGAGACCCTGTGCAACCAGGCCCATGGGCTGCGCATCCATTTGACCATGGCACTGCAGAGCAGCAGAAACGCAAAGAGACCGAGTCCATACGTCAGGCTTGGATCAATCCGGGCCAGGTGCTGCGGCTGGGCCGTGAAGGTGATGGCCATATCGGTCGCGGGCTCCACCTGCAACGGGCTGTCAAACTGTAGTACCTGCCCGCACACCGGCATCGTCACCTGGATCTGGGACACGGAGGTTGCGGCAGCCGCCTGCGTCTGGATGATCCGGCGGGTGATCAGCTCGAGATTCTCGCTGTCTGCCTGGCCCAGGGCGCTCTCGATGCGCTCGACCTGCTGTTGGCTGAAGCCCTGGGCATCCACGGGGATTGCACCGCCGACTTGGCTTTCCGAGGTCCCGCCGGCCTGTTGACGCAGGCGGCCTTTGGCGTTGATCAAACCCACCTTGGCCTGCTGTTGCAGGAGGTTGTCGAGGTCCACACGGATGTCCTCGTTCAGGGCTGTGTTGCTAATCGAGAAGTTGTATCCCTTGGTCAGGGCCTGGCGAGCGGCCGCCTGGTCCCCTTTTTGGGCCAGCTCGCGCGCACGGGTCTGCTGGTGTTGGGCGACCTGCTCATTGCGTTGATTGACCTCCAGGATTTGCTGCTGGTAGGTCTGCAGGTCATAGCGCAAGACGCTCACGGCACCGGCGGCCCGTCGATCGATGCTCACTGTCCCGCCGAAGTGGCTGTAGGTGAAGCCCTGAGGCATGTAGACCTGCCAAGTGATGTTCTTGAGGGGCAGGTCAAACCGCGGCCCGGACAGGCTGTGACGCCCGGACCAGCCGGCCAGCCGGCCGGTTTGCCCTGTCGGAGACAGACCGGCGACGTAGACCATGTCCACCAGGACGTCATCCGATGCCTGTTGCGGCAAGGGTACGAGCAGTGCACCGCGTCCCTCGGCCGTGGTCCGAAGGGACGGCTGGACCGCCTGGCCATCCACAGCCAGGGACCAGACGGCCGCCCCTGCCGGCAGAACCGTCTGCAGATGACGTTGCGTGCCCACGCGCAACACGAGGACCACGCGATTGATCGTCTGGCCGGTTGCCGTGACTACGGAAACCAAGTCGGTCTTCAGGACCTCCGCCCCGATCTGGTCTGCAGCGGCGTGTCGCCTGGCCCGAACAATCAGGGAGTACGCGGGTGATACGCTGCGATAGCACATGGCCGCGCCGGAGAGGTCGCCCGCCCCAAAATACTCCGGAATGCTCCGGGCATCGGCAGGACGCAGAGCGGCGTCTATGGAGTTTGCCACCAGCTCGACGCGGTCCGTGGCGAACACCGCCGTGTAACCCTGCTGGAGGTCCGCATCCTGGCACCGGACGGGAATCAAAGGAACGTTCCCATCGGCTGGGTCGTACCGGGTCTCGTAGGTCACGCTCATCAGATAGGGCTGGTCATACACTTTGTCGGCGAGCTCCACTCGCCACTGTCCGGGGTCGGACTGCTCGCGACGGGCTATACCGGGGCCCGTAATGGTCACACCCACGGCCTCCAGGGGCAGAGTCAACCCAAAGGCCTTGGTCCCGGCGTGGTATAGCCGATACCGAAGAGCGTGTTGGTGGCGGACCAATCCATCCGTCACCTTCGCCACGTGAAGGCTCTGCACTGTGACCCTTGCCTGGATCTGTTCCGTCTGCAACTGAAGCTCCCAGTCGGGCCTGAGGAACTGAAACGCCAGGAGGCCCTGGCCTGCGTGGCCCAGTTCAGCAGGATTGACCTCGCTGACCCCCTGCCGTGATGCCACAGATACGCGTACGCCCTGTTGCGAGCCGACGACCAGGTACCCGGCGTGCTTGATCCCGCCCGCCACGCTCACGCGCGGCACGGCCAGGCGGTCGGGAACCTCCGCCACCGCTCGACTCAACGCCAGTTTCAACTGGACCAATCCGGTCAGTCTATGCTTGAAGTGCACTCGCACATGTCGCTGGTCCGCCTCCGTGGATTCATCCCAGTGACTGATCTCCTGTGCCTCCAAGGCATCGATGTCGAAGCCCTCGGGCATGATCAGGTCCAGGTCAAATCGGCCGGCCTTGGTGATCTCAATGTCCCACTGACTGTTGTATACCAGCCGATCATCTTCCACATTGAACCGGGCCGTCTCCCGACTGCGGACTTCGCTCTGCACGGCCTGAACGCGGCCGGTCACCACGCTGCCCTGGGACTCGAATCGGAAGGCGTGGCTGATCTGCTCAGCGGCAACGCCGGGGGCAATCTTGATCAGCTCACCAACCTCGCGCACGTAGTCCTGGACATTCATGGCCGCCGGATGCTGATCCAGCAGGACGTACACGGAGGGCTCGGCCGCCAGGCCCACTACACTGTGCTGGTCCAGCGCTTGTTGGATCACCAGAGGCTCCAGACGCACGTCGTAGGGCACGGCGGCGCTGGCCGACTGGGTTACCAGGATCATCGCGTAGGACCCTGTCACCGGCTGGCTGAGGCCGACCTCCACGCGATGCCCGACTGGGTCAAAGCGCCAGGCCCCAACCTGGGGCCCGTTGACGGAGGTCACGGTCTGGCCCGGGGCAACGTTCATGGTCAGTCTGTCTACCTGGCCTTGCGCGATCTGCAGACGGACCTCGTGATATACCTGGAGCAGCCCGGGGGTCACGTTCGCCAGGGCCAGGTCCTGGGCATAAAAGCGGACCTCTTCGTGGGCGGCCTGACGCTCCAGGGGGCGCCACGTGAACACGGCAGGCTGACCGGGTGCGAACATCGCCTCGACACGTGACTGTCCGTCCCGTTGGCTGCTGGCTAAAAAGACGGCCTGGGGGGCCTCGACCGATACGTTGGCGTCAGGAACGACCAGGACAACGCGGTTGGTCAATGCCACGGGCAGAGCCAGCTCGAAACGCCGTTGCTGGTCCTCCCCGGCGGGCGGCAGCGCCGCCAGGAACGTGACCTCAACATCATGGACTCCGGGCTCGTCCACATGCACGATATGCCGGCCTCGCTCCGTCCGGAGGCTCACGTGGGCGCCGCATTTGGCCGGCGAGACCAACACCGCCGATTCATTCGCGAGAGGGAAACTCGATGCTCGATCCGCGGAGATCCGCAGGCTATATTTCAACTCCATGCTGTCGGTCCCGGCGGACAGAGCACACTCGACCCGTTCGACTGTGGAATGCCCGGCGATGGACAGACGGCCGGGACCAAGCGAAGAGCAGCCGCCACCCAGACACCCGACCAGCAAGACCAACATCACGGCCGCAGCCTGCACGGGGACCGGACGCCTTCGCCATAACCGGCACGCAAACCAGGCAGCGGCGGCGGCGGGCGCCAACCACGTCATCAGGGCCTTCAGCACAGGCCATGTGACCGGTGCCTTGGCCGCGAGATACACCAGGGTAGTCACTACTGCCGCCACGGCGACTTTCCGCAAACCACGCCGCCTCGCAGCCAAGCCCGAGGCTATACCGATAATCGCGATCGCCGCAACACTGTCTGAGGTCCGGATCGCCTGACGCCAGGCAGGGACCAACTCGGCGCTCACGTGAAAGGCCTGGTCGGGATTCACACTGACCGCTTGCGCATAGTTCAGCGAGACCAGCGGTTCCGGCGGGGCCAAATGACCGACTCCCGCCTTGGCACCGATCCAAATGGCGCAGGCCAGCGCGACGAACACGACCACATCCGGCAGGCGCCGGCGCCCGACGATAGCGGATAGAGCCACCGACGCCGCCATCAGCCCGCTGAGTACCCAGAACGCCTCATCCGTAAGCACGCCGTGAAAGGCCCCAATCCACAAGGGAATGACACGGTCAACCAGACCCGCCAGACCCGCGCGGGCCTGCGGCCGGGGCCGAGCCTCCATGTTGCCGCCGGCCGGGAGAATCGCCCATCGGTCCGGAACGACGACCTGCCAATCCGCATACGTGATGGGGACGACACAACGAGGCGCAGCCAAATCCACTGTGCGCCGCCACCATGTGCCGGCCTGATGCACTTGGCCGTACTCCAGTTGGATGGTCGCCGGGTCATTGGGGTTGGCTTGCCGGCGGAGCGGGATGAGCAGTTGTCCGCTGTCCTTATCATAGGATGCGGCCAGACGAACCGATTGCTCGCCGGCGCCGGACCCCGGTTCAATCCGCCATACGGCCCACACCCGCGCGTCGGCGGGCATCGTCAGGGCGAGGAACTGGCCGGTCGTATTCTTCACGCTATATCGCACGGTCGTCACGGATTCGATCCGCCTGTCCGGACGGACCGCTATACGAGTTTGCAGGTCCGCGATATCTACTACAACGGGCAGCAGCTCACTGCGCTGATAGGGATCGATCGTGAGCGGGGCCGTATGGGGCTCCGCGACATATTTGTAGGCCGCCAGAATGGGACTGCTGGTGAGCAGGCGGTAGTCCCCGGGCAACTCGTCCAGCGCGATGGGCAGCAACCCGGCCTGACCCGCAGGCGGATCGGAGGCCAATTGCAGTTTCAGATCGAGATGGCTGGTCACCACCACGTAGCCGGTCTGGGTCTGGACGTCCTGGCAATGCAGGGCGCCGAGCTGAGCGGGCCGGTTCGGGTCATACCTCTGGGTGTAGGTCGCGGCCAGGCTGTAATCGCCCAGGACCTTTCGGGTGAGCTTGACCACCCAGGCGTCATCCTGCCGGACCCATCGGCGCACGTCCCTGCCAACGAACTCGACGTTCTCAAAATCCTTGGGCAGACGAAACTTCAACTCGTCCACAGGCGAACCGGTGATGACGTAGTTGATCACGGCCGACCCGTAGGCCAGTGCCTCGCCAATCGACTGGAGTTGGAAGACCTCCGCCCGGACCTCGGCGGGCCTGCGCCGAGCCAGCAGATTCAACTTCCAGTCCGCCTCGCGAAAACGATACGCATACTGGGCCAGGGCCACGCGCAGGGGGACCGAGGCGGTATGGACCTCGCGAAGGTTTTCGACCTGTGGCTGGTCGATCTCAATGCCGGGCTCCGCCGCAATCACCACGTAGCCCCGTTGCGTCTTGGCCCCGACTACCTGGATCGCGGGGATGCTCTGTCGCTCGCCCAGAGGGCCTCGTCCCAATTCCAGGCGCAGATGGACCAGGGCCCGGCCGATCACGGGTTCTTTGAAGACCACGCGAACCAGCGTGCGCTGGCCGGCCGACGGTGCATCCGGAAGGTGGTAGTCCCCTACCTGGTTGCCGTCAACGGCGGCCACGACCAGAGCGGCCGGGGCTACGACCTCCAACTGACGGACAGGGGCATCCCGTATGTCGAGTTCCAGTTCCGCGTCCACCACCAGGTCATCCTCCTTGACCTTGGCGACCAGACGCCCGGCCACTTCATACGTGGGTACGATGTCATCCACCAGAAGACGCAGACGATACCGGCTGCCCGCATAGCTGTAGAAGAACGCCTTGCCTTGAGGGATGGCCCTGGCCGAAACGTCCTGGGTCTGGACGCGGGGGAAGGCGGCGGCATCGATCTGGGTCAGGCCGGACGACTCCTGCACCACCAGTTGCAGGGCGCTGTTGGTCCCTATGGCCAAGTGGCCGCTGACACGGATGTCACCCGTCGGTTCGATGGCCGGGACGTCCACCGTGGATGGCAGGCGGTCTATGGCGCTCTCCGCGTGGATGCGCAGGCGGTAGTCCTTGTCCTGGGCACGGCTCAGCTCCACACGAAGGGACCGGACCCCGCCCGCCGCATCACCAAGGGCCCAGGTACGAATGAATGACCCCTGCACAGCCGTGACGCCCAGGCCGCTCGGCACGTTGAAGGTCAGCGTATCCAGCTTGCCTTGCGAGACCTGGAAATCGAACAGGACATCGACCTGCATGAGGCCGGCCCGCACGTCCACGACCGCGTTGGCCCCACTGGATAGTACGAGCTTCGCGTCGGCCAACTGCACCTGTGGTTTCCACCGGATTGCCAGCGGCTCGTGAGGCCCGAGCAGCGCCTCCACGATCAACTGGCCCTGGTCGATGCGACGCTGCACCCGCAGTGCCCGTGGCAATTGGACCTCGAGATCGGGCTGACTGCTGACCAGGCGAATCTGACGCACGCCGCTGCCGGGCACCTGGAGGCTCGCTTGACGCCAGAGACTGTTGGGTTCCGTCACGCTCTGGACCATGAACGTCGCGCCCACACTGTGGCGGCCGGACTCGGGCCAGACGATACGATAGGCCCTGTCGTTGGGATCGTAATCCAGGCGGCCGCCCGCCAGCTTCGGGTCAAGCTTCTCAAGGACGACATCGCCTTGGACCAGGATCATCGTGCGGGATGCCTGCCTCGTGCGGGCCTCGAAATCCACGGTCACAGCCAACTGCGGACCGTCAACGCGGCAGGTGAGCTGAACCTGGTCGATCTCCACCCCGGAGGATAAGTCCGTGGATGGTGATTCTTTCGGGGTTGCACCTGTGCCGGCCGTCGCACCCATCCAGGTGGTTAGAACGATCAGACAGACTCGCACCTTGTTCCACACAGCCATACCCTTTCCAAGATCGTCCGCATTGTTTTCAGATGGAGACATCTCTACACAGATAGTACACAATTACGGAGTCGCGGAGGTGTAAAACCCGTGTAAAATCGACCGCGACGGGTTTGTCCCTGTCACGGCTGTGGCGCCCTGGGCAGATTCTCGGCCCGATGCGCCAGGGCCGCCAGGTCCTGCACGTCCCGATCCAGCGGCAGGGCCGCACTGACCTGATCGAGCAAACGCTGCACGTCGATCAAGGCCGTGTGTTGGGCATGCTCAGATTGACGCAGCCATTCCGCAAACCGCGCCGCACCCGCCGCCAGGAAGAACCGTGGGTTCTCCTCCACGGATCGCCGCCGGATGAGCGAGCCCGCCAGCGACCTGGAGGTCTCTTCGACCTGTCCGGTCTCGGCGTCGCGATAGCGCACGAACACGGTCCCCAGATCGCTGTCACCGTCTCCGGAAGAGGCAGCTGTCAGCTCCAGTTCGTATAAGGCCGTGGAGCACTGGCCCGACCCGACCTCGCCCGCATCGACAGTGTCGTCGCGGAACCGCTGGTCCTCGATGTCGCGGTTCTCGTAGCCGATCAGCCGATAGCGTCGTACCCGAACCGGACTGAACTGGACTTGGATGCGAGCGTCCCTGGCCACCGTTTGCAGGGTTGCGGCCAGTTGGCCAACCAGGGTCTCCCGAGCCTCTTCGGAGGAGTCGAGGAACACGTATCGCCCGTCTCCGCGGTCGGCCATAGCCTCCAGGAAGGCGTCATTGTATGCTCCGTATCCGACGCCCACGCAGGTGAGTGCGATCCCCTGCTTGCGGTCGCCGGCCACTTCCTGGAGCACCGCCTCGGCCTCCGTCTGGCCCACATTGGCCACCCCATCGGAGCAGAGCACCACCTGATTGATCTGGCCGGCGACGAAGGCCTTGCGGGCCATGGCGTATCCCAGCTTGAGCCCTGCCATGAGATTCGTGGGACCGGCCGGCTGGATGGCGTCGATCGTCTGGCGGATCGCATCCTTCTGCCGGGCGGGAACCGCTTCCAGATGCAGCCTCGCTTCGTTGGCGCAGGTGATCAGCGAAACGCGGTCCACTTCGGAGAGCTTGTCCACCAGGAGATTCAGGGCGGCTCGGGCCGCCGGCAGCCGGTCCGCCTGACCCATGGAGGCGGAGGCATCAACCACAAAGACCAGGTGCGCAGCCCGGCGTTGGTCACGGCCTGCGGTGCGGGCCTTGACCGCGATCTTCAATAAAGTCATATCCTGACCCGGCGCGGCGAACGGCGAGGGCGCCCCTTCGGCGTACACCGCGAAGGCGCCGTCCTCGCGCTGCGGGTAAGCGTAGTCGAATGCATTGATGAATTCCTCCATGCGTACCGCGCCAATCGGCGGCAGAAATCCGCTGCGGATGTAGCGCCGACACAGGGCGTACGAGGCCGTGTCCACGTCCAGGGCAAAGGTGGACAAGGAGTCACGGTCCGTCATCACCCATGGATTGACCGGAACCACTGTGAAGCGCGATGCAACAGCCGCCGGGGACTCGTTCGGCTCCGTGAGTTGTCCCACCGGCCCGTGCGCCGTGCGGTTGCTTTCGGGCTGGGCCGCATCCAATTGAACGGTACTCATGCCGGTCAGCTCTTCTGTTGCCTTGCCCATCTCGACGTTATCTGTGCGGCTCAAGTCTTTCTTGATTTCCGACTTGCTCTCCAGGAGACCACCGATGATTGGCTTGTCCCCGAGCATCGGCACACGCTCACGGCCCTCTGAGGATTCAGGAACACCGAGGGCCATGCCTGACTTCCCATAGGAGGTCGCTGCATAGCCAGGCTCGGCAGGCGTGGTCACAGTCACTGCAGGTTTCTTCGAAGCAACGGACCCCGACCACTCATAGCTTTGGACCGCTCCCCAATTCCTGTCCTCCCCGTTCGCTCCCAAGTCGAGAGGGCGTGCGGGGGAAGGCGACGGTTGGCCTGTCCCCATTCCGCCCATCACGCCTCCGCCAACCTCCGCACGAGACTGGCCAGCCTGGCCGTCCATCACCACCACATCGGAGTTGTTCTTGAGAACCGTCGCCCCCCCTATCACTTTCCCTTTCACGTCGAGTTGGTCGGAAAGCTCATATTGCATCATCGGTGTCGACGGCGTGGGTGTATCGTAATGTAGGCCCGTAGACTTGTCTGAGGCCGCGACACGCTGACCCCGAAGCGATTCCCCGCCGCTCATCTTGATCTCGTCGCGATAAGAGTCTGCAATGGCGCCATCAACAACTTCTCCCTCGCCCCTGCCCCGATAGCCGCCCATCCCGCCATAGCCCCCCATGCCACCTGTGCCGCTGGAGCCACGCGTGTCCCTGAAGCCCGCCGCGCCGCCGGGCTTGGCGCTGTTGCTATCCCTCCACTGACGCAGTTGTGACTGAGCCTCCTTCGCCACCGAATACGCCAGAGCATCCCGCGGCGAGGTGGAACGTAGGACAGCCTCCTGGCGCGGTTCAGCCACCTGAGCGAACACGGCTTGAGACTTCTTGTCCACCCTTCCTCGCGACAGATGAGGCATGAACAGCCCCACCATCACCAAACCGAAAATGAGGACCGCCGCCACTGCCATCAAACGCCTCATCGGAAAGACGCGGACTTTGGCTCTATCGCCTTTGGCAAGCCGCCTCAGTTGCGCCAATCTGCGCTCATTCAGGGCCGGGATCGGCCCCTCGTTCACGGCGTCGCAGGTCAGCTTGGCCGCCATGCGCAGGTCGGCCAAGCGGTCCCGCAGTTCATCATCGGTCTGAAAGTAGGCCAGAAGCTCGGCCTTGGAGGCCTCGTCCAGATCGTCGAAGATCAGTGCACCCATTAGTTTCTCTGCCTGTTCGCGGTTCATATTCGACTCCCTGCCCGGTCCTGAGCCGGAAAGGTCGCTGTCATCGCTCGATTGTCAATGGCTGTTTTCTGGTTGTCGGTTGTTTCGTTCATATGACGCCTGCCTTTCGCAGCCGCCGGGCCAGGATGCCCAGGCCCTCGTTGAGCCGGTGATTGACCGTGGAGAGCGACACGCCGACGACCTCGGCCACCTCTCGCAGAGTCATGCCCTGAACGATCTTGAGCAGCACCACCTGCCGATAGGAGTCATCGAGCTGGGCCAGCTCGCGAAGAACCACCTGCCGGGCCTCCTGGCGGATCGCCTCGCCCAGGGCGTCCATCTCCTCTGCTGTAGGCTCCTGGGCAGCAGCGGCCGGGTCCGTGGAGGCGCGGGATTCCAGGTCTCTATGGGCTGCATCCTGCCGCCGCACCTTCTGGCGCAGCGCATCTACGGTCAGATTATGGGCCACCTGGAAGAGCCAGGTCGTGAGGTGCTTGATGCTGTCCCATCCGTGGGCGGAGGCATAGCGGTGCAGCCGGATGAATGTCTCCTGGACTACGTCCTCTCTCTGGTCGTCGGCGCTGCCCAGCATCCGGCCCACGTAACGCAGCAGCGGGCCCTGATAACGGGCCACGACAGCCATCAGATCGCCGGCCTCCGGCGCCGCGCCAGCCACACGTTCCCGGACTATCGGACCTTTCGTACAGGCACTCTTTTGGACCATGTTCTTATCCACTATAGCTATAGACGGAAGATCAGGATCCTTTTGTGGACAGAAATCCAGTTTTCTTCCCCTTGTGTCAAGCCCCACCGTACCGAATCCGCAGCCATCACTCCCTCATCACCGCGTTGGCCGAGCTGCGAACGCGCGGGGCCAAGGAATAGGCGAATCCCCAGCCTCGTCCACGTCCCCGTCGTTCGTCATGGGCGTCACCCCTTCGCCGACCGGCTGCGGAAGCCAGGGCGAAGGAATAGCCGAACCCCCAGCCCTGGCCATGTCTCCATCGCTCGTCCCGGACGGCCGTTGTCCCTAGCCCCAACCTCGGCCACGGCTTGCCACCCGACGAACGAGATTCCACTTTTGCTTGCCTTGCCCTGCCTCTGCTTCTCCGCTCTGTGCGCTTCTGCACCCCTATCTCGCTTCTGCTGTTGTGTTGGTTCAGCGGCAATTGGACAACGAGTACTTTGGGCCAGCAGAGTAGATCGCTGGCTTACGTATAGCATTGTCGGCTCCTGTATGGCATTTGTCAAGTCCTGGATTTGATCACTCAAGG
>Ga0315274_10008453_pt1 | contig 14907 bp, 8 predicted proteins | sample YL17G02_20_MG_FD_203700 | JGI IMG/M metagenome (GOLD analysis project Ga0315274, IMG submission 203700) | Sediment microbial communities from Yellowstone Lake, YNP, Wyoming, USA - YL17G02_20 | ecosystem: Environmental > Aquatic > Freshwater > Lake > Sediment | place: USA: Wyoming | collected... | reverse complement strand
GCCCGCGGCGGCCAGACACTTGGTGATCGCCGAGGTCAGGGTGGTCTTGCCGTGATCGATGTGACCAATGGTGCCCACGTTCAGGTGGGGCTTGGTCCGTTCGAATTTCTGCTTCGCCATCTTTTCTCCTTTTCCTATCGATTAGGCCGCTTGCCGTCGCACGAAACCGAAAGACTCAATCAACGGCTCGCTAATTTGCTTCGGTACAGGTTCATACTGATAGAACTCCACATTATGCGTACCCCGTCCTTGCGTTAGAGAACGTAAGTCCGTGGCATAACCGAACATCTCGGACAGCGGGACTTTGGTGCGGATGACTTGGGCATTTCCTCGCTGTTCCATTCCTTCGATGCTACCCCGACGAGCGGTGATGTGACCCAATACATCACCAAGGTATTCCTCCGGGATCATCACTTCCACGCTCATTAGGGGTTCAAGCAATAGCGGCTGGGCCTTCATCACCGCATCGCGGAATGCTTTGCTGCCAGCAATGCGGAATGCAATATCGGAAGAATCGACAGGGTGGTAGGAACCATCGATTAACGTCGCCTTGATGTCGATCATGGGATACCCGCTGATCACGCCACTCTCCATCGCACCACGGATTCCCGTCTCGACAGAAGGAACGAACTCACGCGGAATGGCGCCAGAGATGATCTTGTTCTCGAACACAAACCCACCACCGCGCTCCAGAGGCTCAACTGAAAGCCAAACATGACCATATTGGCCCCGTCCACCGGTCTGGCGGATGTATTTTCCCTCGGCCTTGGCCTGTCGACTGATCGTTTCCCGATAGGAAACTTGGGGTTTGCCTACGTTTGCTTCCACGCGGAATTCCCGCATCAGGCGGTCCACGATAATCTCCAGATGGAGTTCACCCATGCCGGAAATCACAGTTTGGCCCGTTTCTTCATCCACCTTTACCTTGAAGGTGGGATCTTCTTCAGAGAGCTTGGCCAAGGAAAGGGTGAGACGATCCTGATCGGCTTTACTTTTCGGTTCAATTGCCACCGCAATCACCGGAGTTGGAAAACGGATCGACTCCAGCAGAACTGGCGCATTCTCTGAACAAAGGGTATCACCGGTGGAAGTTAAGCGAAGTCCAACAGCGGCGCCTAAATCACCCGCAGCTATCTCATCCACATCTTCCCGGTGGTTGGCATGCAGCCTGAACAATCGTCCAATTCGCTCTTTCTCGCCCTTGGATGCATTCAACACATAGGTTCCAACCTTCATGCTGCCGGAATACACTCGGAAAAACGATAGCTTGCCCACAAAGGGATCAGACATGACCTTGAAAGCGAGGGCACTCAGGTTCTCCTGCCGGCTTGCCGGTCGCTCTTCGACCTGGCCGGTTTTCATGTTGATGCCCTTTACCGGTGGAATGTCTGAGGGAGCGGGTAAATAGTCCACGATTCCATCCATCAAAGGTTGCACACCCTTATTGCGGTATGCGGATCCGGCGAAGACCGGAATAAAAAGCCCCTCTATGGTTCCGCGGCGAATCAACCTCTTAACCTCAGATACCGTAAACTTTTGGCCGTCCAGGTAGCGCAGAAGCATTTCTTCGTCTAGTTCCACAATGCTTTCCAATAACTGGTACCGATATTGGGCGACCTGACTGCTAAGTTCGTTTGGTATCGCGGTTCTCTCGAACGAGAGGCCCAAATCATCCTGGTAGAGGTAGGCCACTTCTTCGACCAGGTCGACCACGCCATGGAATTGGTCCTCCGCTCCAATCGGAAGCTGTAGTATCAGTGGGCGGGCACCAAGGCGATCGCGTATCATCTGTACCACGCGAAAGAAATCAGCTCCAACTCGGTCCATTTTATTGACAAACAGGATTCGGGGGACATGATACCGATCCGCTTGCCGCCAAACTGTTTCGGATTGTGGTTGGACCCCGGCCACCGCTTCGAGAATCACTACGGCACCATCCAGCACGCGAAGCGATCGCTCCACCTCAACGGTAAAATCAACGTGGCCAGGAGTATCGATAATATTGATTCGGGCATCATTCCAAAAACATGTGGTGACGGCTGAGGTAATGGTGATACCTCGTTCGCGTTCTTGTACCATCCAATCCATAGTGGTTGTTCCATCATCCACCTCACCAATACGACGGATGCGTCCCGTATAAAACAGGATCCGCTCGGTGGTTGTGGTTTTTCCCGCATCAATGTGGGCCACAATCCCGATGTTACGGATCTGCTCTAGGGCACAAGAATTGACCACCATTTGCTAAAGCAATCTCCTCGAATTACCAGCGGTAGGAGGCAAACGCCTTGTTCGCCTCCGCCATCTTGTGGGATTCGTCTCTCTTCTTCACCGCACCGCCCAAACCTTGCAAAGCCTCCGAGACTTCTGAGGCCAATCGCTCGCGCATGGTTTTGCCGGAACGAGTACGGGCTGCGTTCACCAACCACTTCAGACCTAACGATTTCCCACGTTCGGGCGCAACTTCGATTGGGATTTGATAGGTTGCTCCGCCAATTCGGCGAGGGCGAACTTCTAAAAGGGGTTTGCAGCGGTCAATAGCTGTCTCCAGTACTTCCGCCGGGGTCTTTCCCGTTTTTTGCGCCACTTCCTCCAGGGCACCATATACGATCATTTCGGCTACGCTTTTTTTGCCCTTCAACATAATTCGATTAATGGTTTCCGCAATCAGAAGACTGCGGTAACGAGGATCAGGCAGCAATTTTCGTTTGGGAACAGGTCCTTTTCTTGGCATCCGGGTCTCCTTTATTACTCGCCAGCCGCGGCCTTGGGTCTTTTTGCGCCATAAAGAGAACGACTCTTGCGCCGATTTTGCACGCCGGCTGTATCCAATGCACCACGAACGATGTGATATTTGATACCTGGCAAATCCTTCACACGACCTCCACGAACCAACACGACCGAGTGTTCTTGGAGGTTGTGGCCAATTCCAGGAATGTAGGCCGTAACCTCGCCTCCATGCGTTAAACGGACTCGGGCAATCTTACGCAAAGCGGAGTTGGGTTTCTTGGGGGTGGTTGTGCGTACATTGGTGCACACACCACGCCGTTGGGGAGCGCCCTTCAACGCCGGGGACTTGGTCTTGGAGTGACCCTTAGTCCGCCCTTTGCGCAGCAGTTGGTTAATTGTCGGCATTTTTATTTCCTTTCATCTTCCTGATCAAAAAAAATCAGCTCCTTGTAACCAAGGAGCTTCCATGTTTTTCGTATCGGTTCTTTATCATCTCAAGACGGCAATTGCGCTAGCACCTCTTTCGATTCCGGCGGCTTTTCCCAAAGCCTCCCTTGAATCAACGAAAATCACTTCCACTCCTTTCGCTTTGCATAATTGAATGAGTGATTCAATTACGCGCGATTCTGCATCATTGGCTACATATATTCTACCTACCTTATTTAGTTCTACCGCTCGGATGGTTTGTCGTATCCCAACAACTAAAGATACGCCCGCGAGAGGACTGTTCATTTAGAAGTCAAGCGACTCCCTTCGAACAGCAGCAAGGTATCTTACGGTTGCGTTTGCAAAATGTCAAGTTCAGGAGGAGCTTCCTCCACTTCATTTTCGGCTTCTTGCCGAATCACAACATCTTGATAGATGGGCAATCCACTTCCTGCGGGAATCAAGCTGCCGATGATCACATTCTCCTTAAGGCCTACCAGTCCGTCAATTTTGCCTTTTACGGCGGCATCGGTCAAAACCCGGGTTGTTTCCTGAAATGAAGCGGCGGAAAGGAAAGAATCTGTAGCCAGGGCAGATTTCGTCATTCCCAGTAGAGTATTCGCGGCATCCGCCGGTCGCATGCCGAGGATCATCACCCGACGATTCTCTTCCTCAAAAACACTATGATTCACCAAGTCACCCGGCAGGAAACTGGTATCACCCGCATCATTGATCCGGACCTTGCGCAGCAATTGGCGAATGATCAGTTCAATATGCTTATCGTTGATATCTACCCCTTGCGATTTATAGACCTTCTGCACTTCCTGCAGCAGGTACTGCTGTGTTTCCTTGATCCCCTTCAATCGAAGGATATCGCTGGGATTCAGAGGTCCTTCATTCAAGCGGTCACCTGCAGCGATCCGGTCGCACTCACTCACTCTCAAGCGGGAAGCGAAAGATAGACGATATCGGCGGGAGGGACCGATCACAAATCCAGCCTGGTATTTACCACTTACGGCTATCGATAAAAGGAGTGCTTCTTCTTTAATGAGATCGAAGGGTAAGGAGACACCTCTTTCCCGCAAGAAAGCTGAGGTGCCGATCAAGACCCGTCGGACCTGATCTTTCCGGTAGGTGGCGGAAATCCCGCGGAATGCAATGATCTCGATTTGAGACCAGTTTTGGGGGTTGATTTGGGTCTGATGTTGTGTTTGGTATTGCTCTATATAACGGTCGATGGCCTTAGTCACAGGGTGTGTTCTATTCTTCTCTTTCATTTCGAAGGCCGATTTCAGTGAGAGCAGGAACCCAAGTAAATCGCTTTCGGGTATTTCTTTAAGCCAGTTCGGTTCTCGATACTTTTCCAAAAGTGGTTTCTCTTCTACGATCACCCACAGCGCCCTGTCTTCCGCCAAATCCTCGATATGAACGATACCTTCTGCTTCAGACACGGAGGCTTGGCCACGAGGACGACGCGCTTCAAAAAGTTCTTCCACGCGAGGAAGACCTGTTGTGATGTCCTCTTCCGCGATGCCACCGGTATGAAAGGTCCGCAGCGTAAGCTGAGTGCCGGGCTCACCGATAGACTGGGCAGCGATCGTCCCGACGGCTTCCCCGACTACGACCGGCCTTCTCATGGCCAAGTCACGGCCATAGCATTTGGCGCAAACGGAATTCTGGGCCTGGCAGGTCAATACGGAACGAACGCGTATCGACGGAATCAGGCGATTTCCCCCGCTATCCCGAGCTGCCGAGATTTTGGCCACGGCATCCTCGTTGATTTCTTCTCCTGCGTTGACGATGATTCTCTTGTTCTTTGGATTGACGATGTTTTCCACTGCAGTCCGCCCCAAGATCCGTTCTTCCATGGGTTCCACCACGTTCTTGCCTTCGCTGATATCGCCGATTTCCACGGAGTCAAGCTTGTTCCGCACAGTCACCTGAAGGATTTGCAGGGCGTCGATCTTATCGGCCAGATCCTTGTCGATTAAATCTCCTTGTTTCGCGATGGTTTTGGCGGTCTTTGGATCCAACACGTTTTCCGCCAATTGTTTGCCGATTGCCCGGGTGCCGACTGTCTTCTCCACCCATTGACCTTTTTTTATCGGCCGAATGGTGGCATAGCTGCAGTCTTCCTCGCGGATGACCATCTCTTGAGCAACATCGACCAACCGACGGGTTAGATAGCCGGCATCTGCGGTCTTGATCGCGGTGTCGGCCAAACCCTTGCGTGCGCCGTGCGTGGAAATGAAGTATTCCAGCGTGGTGAGGCCATCGCGCAAGCTGCTTTTGATTGGAAATTCGATGATTTTTCCGGAAGGATCGGCCATCAGCCCGCGCATGCCCACAATCTGTCGGACTTGTTTGGGGTCGCCGCGGGCACCGGACATGGCCATCATGTGCACGGGGTCGAAACGTTCGAGGTGAGCCAGAACCTTCTCTTCGATCTGATTGGTGGCCTTCAACCAGATGTTGACTACCTGAAGATACCGTTCATCTTCTGAATACAAGCCCTGCTGGTACAGGTCTTTCACTCCGGCGACTTGTTCCTCCGCTTGTCTGAGGATTTCGTACTTCTCCGGCGGGACCTTGAAGTCATCGATGCCAACGGATAGCCCGGCGTTGGTGGATGCTGTGAACCCAAGTTCCTTCAGCGCGTCCAACAAGGCTCCCGTTTTCGTTACGCCATAGTGCCGGTAGATCTCCCCCACCATCGTTTGCAATTCTTTCCGTGGCATTTCCTTGTTATAGAAGGGAACCGGTTCGCTGACATCGCCAAGGCTGCGATGGATCGTTTGATTGAATAACAAGCGGCCAACGGTGGTCTTCACCATCTCACCCTTCATTCTGACCTTGATTAAAGCGAACAAGCTGATTATTTTGTTCTGGTATGCGTAAATCGCTTCCTCTGAACTAGAAAAGAATTTGCCTTCTCCCAGATCACCCTTGCGTTCCAGAGTGAGATAGTAACAACCGATGATGATATCCCGCTGTGGGGCGGCCAATGGTTTTCCATTAGCCGGGGAAAGAAGGTTGTAAGCAGCTAACATCAATACCCTGGCCTCGGCTTGCGCAGCAAGTGAAAGCGGGACATGTACCGCCATTTGGTCTCCGTCGAAGTCGGCATTGAATGCTGTACAAACAAGGGGGTGAATTTGGATTGCCTTTCCTTCCACCAGGATTGGCATAAAAGCCTGAATCCCCAATCGGTGGAGGGTAGGTGCACGGTTCAACAAGACGGGGTGGTCTTTGATCACTTCCTCCAACAGTTCCCAAACTTCCGGTCGCTGCCGTTCGATCATTCGTTTGGCGCTCTTGATGTTGTGGACGAAGCCCCGTTCCACGATTTTTTTCATCACGAAAGGTTTGAACATCTCCAAGGCCATCTCTTTGGGAAGGCCGCATTGATCGATGTGCAACTTAGGACCCACCACGATCACAGAACGACCGGAGTAGTCCACGCGTTTGCCCAGCAGATTCTGACGAAATCGTCCCTGTTTTCCCTTTAGCATATCCGAAAGAGAACGCAATGGACGATTTCCAGCCCCGACAATCGGTCGAGCCCGGCGCCCATTGTCAATCAAAGCATCCACTGCTTCTTGCAACATCCGTTTCTCGTTACGGACAATGATGTCGGGCGCGTTCACTTCCATTAATTTCTTCAATCGATTGTTCCGATTGATCACCCGGCGATAGAGGTCGTTGAGATCGGATGTGGCAAACCGGCCCCCGTCCAATGGAACGAGGGGGCGCAGATCCGGTGGAATCACTGGCAGTGCTTCCGTGATCATCCATTCCGGACGATTTCCGGACTTGCGAAACGCTTCGATGATTTCTAACCGTTTTACGGCTTTGACGCGACGTTGGCCGGCCACTCGTCCGATTTCGTCCTTGAGTTCTTGTGCAAGTTTTTCCAGGTTCAGCTGGTTGAGCAATTCCTTCACGGCCTCCGCACCAATCATCGCCTTGAATGCCTGGCCGTGCTTGTCTCTATAATCGGCGTGCTCCTCTGGGGTTAGAGCTTGCTTATAGGCAAGTGGGGTATGACCCGCGTCCGTGATGATAAAGGAAGCGAAATAGACCACCTTCTCCAAGGTGCGCAAGGGGATATCCAACAGCATGGCGATCCGGGAAGGAATCCCACGCAGGAACCAAACGTGGGCCACGGGAGCAGCCAGCTCGATGTGTCCCATTCGTTCCCGTCGCACGCGGGCAGTGGTGACTTCAACCCCGCAACGTTCACAAATCACACCTCTGTAGCGGATCCGCTTGTAACGGCCACAGTGGCATTCGTAATCCTTTTCCGGACCGAAAATGCGCTCACAGAATAATCCATCCGGTTCGGGCTTTAAGGTGCGATAGTTGATCGTTTCTGCCTTTTTGACTTCACCGTGCGACCACAAGCGGATTCTTTCCGGGGAGGCCAGGCCAACTTGCATGGCATCGAATTCTCTAGTCTTCAATTTTCTCCGAGACCTCCTCCGGTTGCACTTTAAAAATCAGATCCAGTTCATCCGCTTTATGACGGATATCCTCTTCGCTCTCCTTGAGGGCAATCTCGCCCTCCTGCTCCGAGATCAGTTTCACATCCAACCCCAATCCCTGCATTTCCTTCACCAAGACCTTAAAGGATTCCGGCAGGCTATAGGAAAGCATATCCTTGCCCTTGACGATGGCTTCGTAGGTTTTCACTCGTCCGGTAATGTCGTCTGACTTCACCGTCAACATTTCCTGCAGGACGGACGCGGCGCCGTACGCTTCCAGCGCCCACACTTCCATTTCGCCAAAACGTTGGCCACCGAACTGGGCTTTGCCACCCAGGGGTTGCTGGGTCACCAAGGAGTAGGGACCAATGGAACGGGCGTGGATCTTATCTTCTACTAAGTGGATTAACTTCATCATGTACATCACACCCACCGCAACCGGGTTATCGAATGGCTCGCCGGTACGACCGTCGTAGAGGATCGTCTTCCCATTCATGGGTAGGTTGGCTTTCTTAAGGTATGCTTTCACCTGAGGTTCTCCGGCGCCGCTGAAGACAGGGGTTTGAAACCGCAACCCCAGCGCACGGCCGGCATAACCCAAATGCAATTCCAGAATCTGACCCACGTTCATTCGCGACGGAACTCCAAGGGGGTTCAATACGATATCGAGTGGAGTACCATCGGGGAGAAAGGGCATGTCCGCCTCGGGCACGATGATGGAAATGACACCTTTGTTGCCATGACGGCCGGACATTTTGTCCCCTTCCATCACCTTCCTTTTTTGAGCCACGTACACTTTGATTTTCTTTAAAACACCAGCCTGCAGCTCGTCTCCGTTTTCCTTGGAAAAAACCTTGACATCTATCACCGTGCCTTTTTCTCCGTGGGGTACGCGTAGGGAGGTGTCACGCACTTCCCGTGCCTTTTCACCGAAGATGGCGCGTAATAGGCGTTCCTCTGGTGACAGCTCGGTCTCGCCCTTTGGCGTTACCTTGCCACCCAGGATGTCACCGGCTCGAACTTCCGCTCCGATGCGAACAATGCCCGTTTCGTCCAAGTTGCGCAGCATTTCTTCGGATACATTAGGGATTTCCCGCGTAATCTCTTCTGGACCTAGCTTGGTGTCACGCGCCTCGACCTGGTACTCTTCGATGTGAATTGAGGTATAGACATCATCCCGTACCAATCGTTCGGAGATGACCATGGCATCCTCGTAGTTGTAGCCAGCCCATGGCAGGAAAGCCACCAGGACGTTGGAGCCAAGGGCCAGTTCACCCCGGGCTGTCGCAGCGCCATCGGCGATCGGTTGGCCCTTCTTGACTTTGTCTCCCTTGCGCACGATCGGGCGTTGATTGATGCAAGTAGCGCGGTTGGATCGACCAAATTTGAGGAGGGTATATTTTTCCAGTCCTTTTTTGGTTTTTATAACGATCAAATTGCTGGAGCAGCTAATGACTTCTCCATCGGAACCAGCCAAAGTCACCTCGCCGGAATCGACAGCCACCCCACGCTCCAGGCCTGTTCCCACGATTGCCAGATCCGGCTTCAATAGGGGAACAGCTTGTCGCTGCATATTGCATCCCATCAAAGCACGAATCGGGTCGTCGTGTTCCAGGAATGGAATGAGAGAAGCCGAGATAGAAAATACTTGCCGGGGACAGATATCCACCAGGTCAACTTGGTTTGCAGGTACCGTTTCAAACTTCTCCCCGTGACGCACTAGAATCTCCGGCTCGATCCAGTTTCCTTTTTCGTCGAGGGAGTTGGCTTCTGCGATGCGATAACCGGCGGGTCGTTGTTCGTCTTTCTCCTCTTCATCCGCGGTCAGGTAGACGATTTCGTCCGTCACTTTGCCATCGATGATCTTTCGATAAGGGGTTGTGATAAAACCGAACTCGTTGACACGGGAGTAAGTGGTTAGCGAGTTGATCAGTCCGATGTTAGGACCCTCTGGTGTTTCAATCGGGCAAACCCGCCCGTAATGTGAGTGATGGATATCGCGGACTTCCACCCCCGCCCGCTCCCGGTTCAGTCCGCCCGGCCCAAGAGAGGAAAGGCGGCGCTTGTGGGTAAGGGCAGCTAAAGGATTGGTTTCGTCCATGAATTGGGAAAGTTGGCTGCTACCGAAGAATTCCCGGATCGCGGCCACCACCGGTCGGGGATTGATCAGGGCTTTGGGATCGGCTTCCGCCGGATCCACGGTAGTCATCCGGTCACGAATGTTTCGTTCCATGCGGACGAAACCCATCCGCAACTGGTTCTGCAGCAATTCTCCCACCGTCCGTACACGACGATTGCCCAAGTGGTCGATGTCGTCAACTACCGCTTGTTTGCGTTTCAGACGGAGGAAGTAGCGCACGATCTGCAACACATCCTCTTTGGTAATCGTCCGAGTCTCCAGTGTGGGTTTGGCCGAGCTATCTTCCAAGTAGAGCTTTTTATTGAACTTGTACCGTCCCACCAGACCCAGGTCATTCCGTTTGGGATCGAGGAAAAGGTTGCGAACCAACGCTCTGGCGCTTTCCTTTGTAGGGGGTTCCCCGGGATGGAGACGCTTGTATAGCTCCAATTGTGCTTCCTCCTGCGTGGAGGAGGGGTCTTTTTCCAGAGTCAACCGCAGATCTGGATCGAGGACTTCTTCCACCAGGTCAACGGTATCCACGGTCGCTTTCTTCACTTTTTGCAGTAGTGCCTTTGACAATGACTGCCCTTTTTCTGCTAAGACTTCCCCGGTGGCCAAGTCGGCAATAGCATTTGCCAGAGGCCGCCCCAACAGCATCTCGATGGAATCGCTGTGAGCAGGAACGCTAATCTCCTGGGGTTCTCTCAAGGCAGAAACAAGCTGGTCATTGGAGGGGAAACCAAGCGCTTTCAGTAGGAGGGTGACGGGGATTTTCTTAGAACGTTTGTCGATTTTTACAGCAATCTGCCCACTCTCCTCGTATTCGAATTCTAACCAGGTGCCGCGATCCGGAATCACGGTGCAAGAATAGCCGCGGAAACCGGTTAACTTCTCCTTGACTCTGGAATAATAGACGCCAGGAGAACGAATCAACTGGCTGACCACCACTCGTTCCGTGCCATTGATGATAAAACTGCCGGTGGAGGTCATGCGGGGAAGCTCGCCGATCACCACTACACCTTCTTTCACCTCACCGGTCTGTTTGAGCAGCAATTGGGTTTTGACTTTTAGCACGCCAGAGAAGTTGAAACCTTTGTCCTTGCATTCCTGAATCGTGAGTTTTGGTGGTTCCATCTCGAAACCTTTATATTCCAGATGGTAGTTTTGGGCGTCCTTGATCGGGAAGATTTCCTGAAAAATCTCCTCCAAGCCTGTTTGCAAAAACACTTCGTAGGATTGTTTCTGGATTTCTAATAAGTCAGGCATGGGTAGTGATGTTTTGTGCTTTTCAAAATTAAAAAGAGATGGTATTTTTATCGCTAGGTTCTCCCTGGATACCTGCGTCATCCAATTACAGAGCCTCTCTTTCCGTTTGCAGTCCAATTAAACGCAAAAATAGACCTTAATTTTATTCCTTTTTAGGGTGGAAGTCAAAGTCTACTCTATCGTCTGCCAAAAACAGTACATCGGAGAAGAGATAGTGGAGCAGGCCTATAAGCCGAATTCTGTTCTTTCAATTGAAAGTGGCGATCATTCCTCTTAGGGAAGCGGTTTCCCGCTCCCTCAAGCGATCAACCCGAAGGCATTGAAGCGAGCCACTTCCAGCCTTCCTATTTGATCTTGCTCCGGGTGGGGTTTGCCTGGCCAGCCAGTCACCTGGCTGCCGGTGAGCTCTTGCCTCGCCATTTCACCGTTGCGGCTAACCGCTGTGTGTTTTCTGTGGCACTTTCCTGGAGGTCGCCCTCACTGGGTGTTACCCAGCACCCTGCTCTGCGGAGTTCGGACTTTCCTCGGGAATGAACCCGCGATCGCCCGGCCTGCTCCGCTGCGATTATAGCGGAATTACATCCGTGCTGCACTTTTGGGCGGCTTATCATACCGAAGTTCCCTAAACACAGGTTGCCGCAGTTTTTTATCGATGGTCCACCCTCGGTATTGGATCCGACATGCCAGGGCTGGTGATACCCAGCGCACAATTCCTGGAATGCTTGGACTCAGAGCAAAAGGAGAATAGAGTCTCTCAAGTCCCTCCAGGCGAATGCGTAAATCCACCCATTCCCCGCTCGACAAGCCTGAACCCACCTGACAAACATGAACGAGATGGTTTCCGTGATAGAGCCCCAGAATCAACGCTCTCAATCTGCTTCTTACCACGTCAAAAGTGAAACCGCAGACAATGCAGTCTATTTCGCGTATTCGCTTAATTTTGAGCCATTCCTTGCTCCGCCCCTCGATATACCTACTCTGACTGCGCTTGGCCACGATTCCCGCTAGCGTTTGTTCTAGAACTGCATGATACAGCTGTCCCCCTGTTCCTTGGGTCACTGGAGAGCGGACGAATGGCGCTTCCCACCTGAGCCCTTCCTGTAAGAGTTCCCCTCGCACCGCCAATGGCAAGATCGTCACGTCTTCGCTCTGCCACCATAGAATATCGAACAGGATGAATACGAGCAGCGCTAACGCTTGAGCGTGTCAAATCATTTAACCAGGTAACCGAATGGAAGGTCGTTGCATCACCAAAGATGTCACCGAACGAGGTGCCTGTCTCTTGGAGGGTTGGATCTTCAGGGACGGTCGGAAGGCCTTCTCTTGGTAGGCATCGTAGAGTCGGCCGATGAGTGAATCGATCGTTCGTTTCAACTGCGCCGGGTTGAGCTGCTGGTAGGTGGCACGGAGCTGTTCCTTCTCCCTTTCGCTTAGCTGCGGAGAAGCGAGCAGCCGCTGGTGGGGGGTTTGGGGTGGGTCGTAGCGCCGCTTCACTTTCCCTCCCCACCGTTCCTTGGCCACCAGCTTCATCACCGGTTGGAAGAAGTTCATGGTTAGGCGATACGGACCCCGAAAGAGGGCCTCGATCAGGACCCTCTCTCCTTCGCTGTCATAGCGCAGGGTGCCCAGCGCCTTGCGCACGTGGGTCCAGTTCTTCCCCTCGACGTGGGCGTTGTCGTTTTTGTGGTAGGGGCGGGAACGGGTGAAGGAAAGGCCTTCCCGTTGGCAGTAGTGGTAGAGCAGATGGTTGACGAACTCGCCGCCGTTGTCGCTGTCGATCCCCCGCCAGGGAAAGGGAGCCCTGGCCCGGATGGCCTGGATGGCGGTGAAGACTCTCTCCTGGCTCTTGCTGCAGACCGCTTCTCCCTCCCACCAGCCCGAGGCGATCTCCACCGTACTGACGGTGTTGAGGAAGTCCCCCGCGGCTGAGGAGCCACAGTGTTCGACCAGGTCCACCTCCAAAAAGCCGAACTGCCCGGGATCCCAGCGATCCAGCTTGATCGGGATCTGATGGAAAAGGAGACCACCGGGACGAGAGAGTCCCCGCTTGCGCTGCAGGTGCAGCACTTCCCGTTGGTGGCGCAGCCTGCGGTCGATGGTGGCCGGGGCCATGCGCTTGAGTTGATCGGCGACGGCAGCGGGGATCGGCAGCTCACCGAAGGCCCGCAGGCGATCTACATCACAGAGCAGGAGGGGTTTCAGTCCCCCTCCGCAGGAGTAGTCGAAGATCTGCCAGACACGAGCCAGGGCAGCCACCACCTGGTCGTCGTAGAGCGGCTTGCGTTTCTTCCGTTCCTTCTTTCCGAGCAAACCGCCAGGACGGATCTTGCGGATGGCGTACTTGCGGTTCTGGCCGGTGTTGGCGCAGTACTGATCGAGGATCCGGGACTTCTCTTGGCGATTCTGGGTCTGACAGTACCGGGTTCGTAGGGTGTTCATGTATTCATTGCGGGTATGTATGTCCATCTCCTTGGGTGGGCTCCTTTGTCTGGGGAATTGGGTGGCATTTTATTTGATGCAACGGAGCCCGCTTGGGTGACATATTAGGTGATTGGGATCGCTCCTAGTATTGATAGTCACCCTTGTGGTATCTTTGAAAATCATTGTAGCCAACATACACCGGAGGCTAGAAACCAACATGAAATACATTGGTAAAAACATTGAGCGGACGGATGTTGTCTCAAAGGTCACGGGTAAAGCAACCTTCTTGGATGATCTGTTTCTCCCTGGCTTGCTTTACGCCCAAGTTCTTCACCCTACCATGGCTCACGCAAAGATCCGCGCTATTGACACAATGGCTGCAGAAAAAGCCGAGGGTGTAGTAAGAGTCGTAACAGGGCAAGGTTGCTCCCTTTCTTATGGTGATAACATCCGTGATTTAACCCCGATGGCCGAAGATAAGGTAAGACACATTGGTGATGCAGTGGCCGCCGTGATTGCGGATTCTGCCAAGCATGCTGCGGACTCACTGAAGCTAATTAAAGTTGAATATGAACCCCTTCCTATCTATATCGATGCTAGAGAAGCGATGCAAAAAGACGCTCAATTAATCCATGAAAACAATGGCCAATACTGGCATTTAGATCACATCCACCCCGTTCCAGGAACCAACATTGCGATGCACTACGAAGTGATCAAGGGAGATGCTGAAGCCGCGTTGCAGGAAGCGGATATCATTGTGGAAGGGGAATTCAACTATCCTTTGGGTTCCTGTGCAGCCATCGAGCCACATGGTTCCATTGCTTGGTTCAAGGAAGACGGTTCCATCGAGATTTGGTCAAGTTCCATTTGCCCCACCATTATCCAGGAGGAAACGGCGAGACTCTACGGCTTGCCTGTTTCGGAGGTTCGAGTACATATTCCAGATATCGGTGGTTGTTTCGGGTACAAATCAGACGTTGTCATTGAAGAGCTAGTAGTGTACATCGCGAGCTTCGTTAAGGGGTATCCCGTTAAATATGTAACTTCTCGCAAAGAGGACTTTACAAGCACCCTTTTGGGTCACGGAATCCGCACTAAAATGAGGATCGGAGCGACAAAAAACGGGCAGCTCCTCGCATTGAAAGCTGAGTTGTTACATACCACTGGTGCCTACGCAGACACTGGTTGCAATGTATTGATGGCAGCTGCCCACAATGCTGGCGGAAGCTATGAGTTCCCCAATTTCTATGCCAATGCCTATTCCGTTTATACCAATACTCCTCCTGTAGGAGCCTTTCGCGGTTATGGTCACGCAGAGTCACACTTGGCGCTGGAATGCCTTATGGATAGATTGGCTCGGAAACTGGGTATGTCCCCATTCGAACTCCGCGCTAGGAACTACCTTGGACCTGGCAAGATGAATACCCTGGGTGAGATGATGAATGAAACGAACGGGGACGT
>Ga0315274_10008451_pt1 | contig 14910 bp, 10 predicted proteins | sample YL17G02_20_MG_FD_203700 | JGI IMG/M metagenome (GOLD analysis project Ga0315274, IMG submission 203700) | Sediment microbial communities from Yellowstone Lake, YNP, Wyoming, USA - YL17G02_20 | ecosystem: Environmental > Aquatic > Freshwater > Lake > Sediment | place: USA: Wyoming | collected... | reverse complement strand
TGTGCCCTCTTCTTTCTGCTTTTCTAATTCGGCTTAGTAGAGAATTAAAGTGAATGGAAGATCGGTCGAGGATGACACCAATACCTACCGCGATGAACATGATGGAAACGTATGTGACGTTGCTTTTGGTGGTATTCTCAAAGAGTTGTGGCAAATTAACCCCTCGCCAGAGATCCCATAGCCTCAGGTTGTATACGAACGCGAGAAGCCCGAAGCCTAAGGACGAAACGCCCCCAATAAAGCCAGCAGAACTAAAGGCGTTGACGATTCTCGATAGTTGATCTCCCGTAAAGCGCATATTGGCAGACCTCCACGCAATGATAGGTAACATTGGAAAGCTGCGACACGGCCGCACACAAGAATACACCACAGAATCTCTCTGCGTCAGTCAAATGCCAATACTATGGCTTGAGTAGTCTCGCTTTTCGCATCTTCTCTAGACGGACCGATACATAGACCCCTGCGATCAATGGGAAAGCAGAGGCGACCCCGGTACTCCATAGAAAAGAGCTCATCAGTGTTTCTTCTTTGTGGAAAGCACCCGAGACAACACAATAGACCATGCCAACAAGGCACCCTATCGCGATAGCGTTCAGTACGGGACTGAGAGAATATGTCAAGCCCAGACACACGTTGCGGAGTAGGAGACTCTGGATTAGAGCACCCGTAGCCTCTCTCACCGAGAGCCATGTGGTTGGAGCCAAAGTCACAGCGATGTCATCCAAATTGACCTCTTGAGAGAAGTTTATTCTCCTACCTTGCGCGAGGGTCAGTCGCACACCGCGTGCGTTAGTCCCGGCGCCTTCAATGGCGAGAGCATCGTTGGCAGTCTTTACAGGGACAAGATCAACATGGGTCAAGTCGCACTTCCGGAGATCACAATCCAGAAGACGGGACTCCGATATCTTGCAGTTCCCATTGAAGTTCGTGCCAACAAGCGAGCAATTTTCGAAATGTGTCTCGCGAATCCTTGCGTTTTCAACAGAACATTGGGACAGAGTTGTGTTGGACTTGAACAAAGAGCGAAAGATCTTCAGATAGGTCAACCGGGTGCGATGAAAGTCACTCCGGCCGAACACAGAGAACCGAACAATGCAGTTCTCAAAAGTCGCTTTTCTGAAAGAGCAATCACTGAAGCGCGCTCCCGTAAAGTCAACTTTGTCAAACCTACACGCAGCAAAATCTACGTTCTTGAACATCGCCCCAGTGAAATCACATACCTTAAACGCGCGCCCGGATAAGTTCAGTTTGCCGTTCGAGGATTCGACCTGCGCCCCAACAAACGACTTCTTTACAAAATCACCCCGATGGCTCGCTATGACACCCCAGTGATCCAGAACCCCGGGGCCGTCTGCAAGCTTGACGATCGAATCGAGGCTACATTCCCAGCAGCGGTCCCATCCGATAAACCGCTCTCTTGCTCCACATACCTCACAAAGATCATCTCGCCGTAACGGTTCGCCTACCGGGGCCCTGGCTTGTTCTCGCGTGAGTTCCCTGTTATCGATTGGATCCACAATACTAAGTCGTGTCTCACCCATGTCTGCAACCCTCCTCCAAGTTGACGTTAATCATACCGGGATGCAAATTGTCTCGGGACGCCACCATGCCTGTATTAATTGCTTCCATGCTTAGCCTAGACACTTCAATTCTACTCCAAAGTGGCCTTACCTGTCAACAGTCATGAGGAGGGTTTAGTCAACTAATAACAGTGGTATCGACTGTGGTCAACATTTTTCTGCAAATTTTCTTGAGCGCCTGGACCGGGTCAGCAAATCCTTCGACCGTCGCTATCGCAACTTGCCTTCCATGCCGTGTATCTTGGCTGGCCACGACCACATGGTTTTGTCAACGTATATCAATCCCATGGGGGGTGACGGCGCGCCATGCCTTCCACAACTTTGAACCTCAGGATCCCAATCCCCGAGAAGGGGTTAGCGGCCGCCCAGGCCAATGCGCCCTACGTTCACTTCACCAAGGCATCGGCAAAAGTCCCAACCCAGCCGTGAAGGACTCCTAATTGACAACGCGGGAGATGACTTGTCTTCTTCTTTGCCCCAATCCCCTGATTTTGACATCCTCGGCTGTTTGCAGACAGAAGAGGGTGGTATCAGCTAATTGCAGCACGTACACTATGTCTGACCATGGAATCAATGTTGCCCGAGGAGCCTATGCTTCGCATACACCGGGGCAGGGCGTTACACTACGACAGATCAACCCACTGGATGCCGAGTTTGCGGGCGGCGTAGGCTAAGGGCTTGAGGTGGTTGCCGTAGGCCATCATCCAGTGGGAGTCGCGGACCTCGTTGAGCAGCTTCTTCCAGTCGCCCTGGATTTCGACGTCCTGCTGGGAACGGCAGATTTCGTAGAAGGGATTGCTCTTGACGACGCCGGTGAAGCCGAGCCAGCGGCCGGTGCTGTACTCGGGGTCGATGAACGTCACCTGCCGGCCGATGGGCATCTCGACTTTCGGGGCGGCCCCATAGTCCGACTCGAAATGGGTCACGATTTTCGCCGGCTCATAGCGCGTGCCGTCGAGGCGGCGCGGGGCCGTGCAGTGGGCGCAGGTGACGAGGCCGTTGTGCGGGAAGGTCGAGTTGTGCAGAAAGACGGGCCGGCCGCAGGTGTAGTGCAGCAGGACACCGGCAGGGATGATGACGAAGTCCGACTCGCAGAAGGCCATCACACCCTCATCGTTGAGCAGGCTCAGGGCCAGGCACGCCGTGGTCTGCGCCATCGGCAGGATCGTGCCCATGCAGCCGCGGATCGTGAAGGCCGGGGCGTCGTGCTCGCGCATCAGGTCCTTGAAAATGCCGTAGAGGAGAAACGTGTTCACAATGAACGATTTGTCGGTTTCCAATTTCGTGTTCGGCAGGGCGAGGTACGTGTCGGCCCACCGCCCCATGCGGGCGGCCAGATCGCGGTCCTGCTGAGCGGCCTGGATGCGCGAGGCAATCGTCTCATAGGGAACGTCGATGATCTCAAAGCCATAGCGGTCGCGGGCGATCTGCGGGGCCTCGGGCGAGTACTTGCCCCAGGGCCCGCCCAGCGCGACGATGCGTGCGCCGAGGAAATTCTTCAGGGCGTAGAGGCCGCGAAGCCGCCAGAGTAGCCCGTCGTAGTCATCCACGACCACGTCCTCGACGTGGACGCCGCCGTGATCAAGGCGGGGATTGCGGGGCGAATCGGCCTGACCGGTCTGCAGGTACTTCGTGCTCAGGGCCTCGTACCAGTAGTAGGCGCGGCCGGAACGGCAGCGCACGAAGATAATCGTGTCTTTGTCCTTCTTGGGAGTGAAACACGCCCGCAGCAGGTCCCCGGAACCGCTGGCCGCGTAGACGATCACGGCATCATAGTCATTCTTGTGCGCCCGGGCGGCCTGCTCCGCCGTCTTGACGGATATAAGCGGCAGGACCCGCACGGGAAAATCCGCCTCAGAGGCCAGCGTGCTCAGCTCCTGTGATATGGCCGCGGCCTCCTTGCCGGCCGCCTCATCGCTTTGCACCGCGCCCCAGGATTTCCAGGAGGCAGCGGGCCGCCTTTCGGCCACGCGGTACATCAGGATCGGCTGGACCGTGAGTGGCTTGCCCGTACGGACGAGCGGCTTGTCGGGGTCCCAGCCGTCGCGCTGGGCCTGGGCCAATGAGGAGGTGCCGAGCCCGAAGACGCCGGCAACACCCATGGTGCTCAGGGCCATGAAGTCTCTGCGGTTGATCGAATCGAACGGCATGGTTCTCTCCTGCGGCGGACCGCCACTCGACTGCGTTCATCACAGTCCGTGCGGCCGCGACGTTCTACGAAAATCTGTACCACATCCACGATGGCACAAGCTTACCGCGGAGAGAGGCAACTCTCAAGGGGCCGTCGGCAGATCAGGGACTACCGCTGCAGATCACGTTGGAGTCACGGCTGCGGCGGGGCAGGGCGCGGGCTCCGCCTCGTCGTCGGTTGGCACGGCCAGCAGATCCGCCCCGGTCAGCTCCTCCGAAGCCTTGCCGAGCTGCTTGCTCAAGTCGTCGATCCAGGTGAGCATGGCCTCGATGGCGGCCGGATCAAGATCGTAGTCGGCGGAATCCCTGAGGATTCGCATCGCTTCGGCGATGCGTCGCGGCGGGCGGTAGGCGCGGCTCGAAGTCAGGGCATCGAACGTGTCCGCCACGGCGATGATCCTGGCGCCCAGGGGGATGGCCGCCCGGGCCAGGCCATCGGGGTAGCCCTGGCCGTTCCACTTCTCGTGGTGGTGCCGCACAATTGCCACTTCCCGCTCCAGGAAGCTCATCGGCTCGAGGATTCGCACGGCAATCAGGGGGTGCTGCTCGATGATCCGCCGCTCGTGGGGCGTCAGGGCGTCGGGCTTGAACAGGATGGCGTCCGGGATGCCGATCTTGCCGATGTCGTGGATCATGGCGGATCGCCGGATGAGGTCCGCATGCTTGGGGCCCAGTTCCATCGTCTGCGCGATCGCCACGGCATAGTGCATGACGTTCTCGGAGTGCCTACGGGCGTAGGTGTCCTTGGCCTCCAGGGCCTGGACGAGGCCCCAGATACTTTCCATAAACATCTTCTCGGCCATCTCCGACAGGCCAATGATCCGCCGCTGGAGCCGCTTGATCCGCTCGATCTCCAACTCACCGGTGTTCAAGAGCCGGCCCATGTCCTTGTCCCAGAGCTTGACGCAGTTTCTGCCGGCGCTCTTGGCCTCATAGAGGGCCAGGTCCGCCCGTCTCAGCACCTCGCCGGGGGCGCCGTCGCTGTCGAGCAAGCACTCGGCGATCCCGCAACTGATGGTGAGGGACATGCCCTGGTCGAGCGGGATCTGGGGCACCCTGGCCCGAATTCGTTCGAGCAGGATGGCTGCATCGGCAGCCCGGGTCTCGGGCAGGAGCAGGACGAACTCATCGCCGCCGTAGCGCGCCAGCACATCGGGCGTCCTCTTCTGCTCGTTCACACCATGGGCCAGTTGCCGGATGGCGTCGTCTCCCGCCGCGTGGCCCAGGTTGTCGTTGATCATCTTGAAGTGGTCGAGGTCGATGATGGCAACGGAAAACGGCCGCTTGTATCGCTTGGCCCGGTCATACTCCCCCTGGAGCTTGTCCTCGAGCAGCTTGCGGGACCCGACACCCGTAAGGGCGTCCGTCAGCGACGTGAGCCTCGCCTGTTGGTAGCGAAGGGCATTCGTCAGGTGCGCAACGAGGATCTCCCTGGCCAGCCTGGCCTTGTAGGAGGTGAGTTCCTGGTTCGCGACGCACGAGGCGTTCAGGCCGCACATGCAAACGAAGCCGGAAAGCCGCTTCTCCTTGCCGCTGCAGGCCTCGGGCAGGCCCACGATGTCCAGCGGCAGCACCAAGCGGGGCGACAGGCCCGTCTGTTCCATGCATTCGGCCGGCATCTTTTCGGACAGGCCGTCCTGCCCGAGGATCTCTTTCAGAAACTCAGGGCTTTGGGGAGAGCCGTCGAAGCACAGGCACCGGTTGCAACTGACGAATTCCGGCCCTTTGGTCGTATCTCCGTCGGCGTACAGGCACAGGGCGCAGCTCGTCGCCTCAAACAGCTTTGGCGACTCGGTGGCGACGATCTCGACGGCCTCCTGCAGGTCGATGCTCTTGAGGCACTTGGAGAGCACGGCCACCTGCTCGGCGGCCGCACGGTCCTCCAGGAGCTGCTGGGCCATCACGTCGCGCACCGAGAGGATCCCGACAACGACACCGCCCTCGACGATGGGCAGGTGCCGGACGCGATGGGCGGCCATGATCCGCCGGGCCTCATGGGTGGGCGTGCCGGGCGCACAGGAGATCACGTGATCCGTCATGATCTGGCCGACGCTCGTCTGGCCCGTGTCGAGGCGGTGGGCGACGCGGTGGGCGACGTCCCGCTCGCTGACTACGCCGACGAGCTCGCCCTTGTCATTGTTGACGATAAGGCAGCCGACGTTATGGGACAACATGAGAGCGGCCGCGTTCTGGATCGTATCTGTGCTATTGATCGTGAGGATCTTGGCTGGACGAGTCGCGCAATCGTGCATTTTCTTCCATCCTTTGCCTGCAACCAGTATTGCGTCGTTCTTTGTGTTTCCAGGGGCGCAGGAAAGATATCGGCTCGCGGACAGTCTTACTTGACGGACTTGTACCCGACCCGGGAAGATTTTGCTTGTGAATGGCATCGGAACCGCCGATTTATGGGTGTGTCCGCCGGCTGGCGGGCTGTTTGTTACGCCCAGAACGAGCCCCCCGACGGGCAGGCGACGGAAGGGTCCGCCGCCGGGACCGTGGCACCGGGTGGAACTGCCGGGAATGTGAAGAAAACCCGTTGCGCAATAGGCCCGGTGTGGCACTTTGTATTGCCAGTAACGAGTGAGAACAACGAGTGGTCATAGATGAACGGGCAGGTGGATTACATTCCGTTGGTGGAACTGGCTCAGCGAGGGGATAAGCCGAGCCTGGACAGGCTGGCAGGGATCGCCGCTGAACGGTTGCGGGTCTACGTGTACCGCCTGACGCAGGACAATGATCTCACGCAAGAAATCGTACAGGAGAGCTTGTTAGAAATGTGCAAGGTACTAGGCAAGCTACAGCGAGCAGATCGATTCTGGTCCTGGTTATACGGGATCGCCACCAATAAGCTTCACCGGCATTATAGGACAGAAAAAGCCTTGCAGCACGCAGCCGCCTCCGAGGAGAGGCGGCGGGGGTCGATGAAAGAGCGTCAGGGGGGGTTCGAAAACCTGGTCAGCCAGGAGTTGAAGCAGATTGTCTCAACCGCCATGCAGAAGCTGCGGACCCGTCACAAGGCCGTCCTGGTCATGCGATGCTACGACGGGATGTCCTACTCCGAAATCGCCGAGTCGATGGGCTGCAGCGAGTTCAGCACTCGCATGCTCTTCATGAGAGCCAAACAGTCGCTGCAGAAGGAGCTTTCGCGCAACGGTTTCGGCAAGGGCTCGCTCCTGGCGGCCCTGGTCATTTTCGGCAAGGTCACCGCGCCGAGCAAGGCGGCGGCGGCTCAACTGACTGTGCCGGCGGCGGCGATGAAGGTGGGACTGCTCGCCGGGGTGGCGGCAGTCGCGACGACGAAGACCGCGCTGCTGTCCATTACCGCCGCCAGCGCGGTCACGGTGGGCGCCGTGATGGCGACCTCCGGGCTTGGGACCGGCGATGCCGGTCGGGCAACCGGCACCCGCGCGATGAGCCCCTTTGGGATCAGCACGAGCGACCGGCAGTCCTACTGGTTCTACTTCCCGGCAGAGCCCGATGGACCCGTCATGCTCCGGGCGACCTCGGGCACCGACGCGAGAAACCCCAATCGGCGAGTCCTCCAGAATGCAAACGGCAACTACAGCTATGAAGGCAGAGCCGTTTCCATCAATAATTACCGGATGTGGATGAGCGACCTTAGCGTCTTCACGCTTCCTACCGATAGCGGCACGATGAGGAGTTTCCTGTCGCGCATGCGAGGCAAGGACCCGGAAATGCAGCCCGTCGAGGCCAAAGGCAGGGGTCTGCTCGTTGTCGCGGAGCGCAACGCCGAAGGGGAGAGCACCCAGCCCTGGGCGATGCGGTACGGGAATGTCATGACCGAGGACTATTTCCAGAGCGATTGGCGGTCGGATGCGACGATCGTGGATCACCGCGACGCCATGCACAAGCGTGGGTGGACGTACTTCCGCGTCCGCGGCCAGATCAATGACCGCCCGGTCACCGGTGTCGGCCGCATACCCTTCATCTACAACACGTACAGGAACCACGGCCCGTGGTTGAAGCTCCGGGTCGGGACCAATCTTACCCTCACGGATGGCGATGCCGGCGCTTACATCGTCGATGCCAAAGGCATGGTAGTAGGCAAATATGCTCGCGGCGGATTCTTCAAGGGCCTGTCATGCCCGTGGATGGGGCTGCATGCGATAGACACCGTGCGCCGGGATGCGGCGGAGCGGCAGGTGCCGTTCCAGGCCACCGTGGCGCCCGATGGCAAGGACATCCAGGTGACAGTGGTCCACAACCAGACAAAACTCGTGTACAGGATCGATCTGGAAACCGACGTGGTGAAGAGCATCGCCCTCTTCCTCAACCAGGCTCCCGCCGGGCAACTGGACTTTGAGTACCTCCAGGATCTGCCGGAGTCACGCAGCGAGTTCATCGCCCCCAGAATGACGACGTATCGGGGGTCGTTGAGCCAGGACATGGGAATGCTTTGGCTCATCCGGCTGGTGGACGGCACCTTGACCCGATCGATCCCACCGACGCCGGGATTCTGATGCACACAGCGAACGCGTGCCTTGGAAAACAATATCTTGTGTCGGACCGACGAGTGACTGCATTTGACAAGGACGGCGCTTTTTTGGCAAGGGGGTCCATTGCCAGGACGATGAAATGGTGGGTCAGCAGAAGGGCGATTTCGTCCTCCCTACCGATAACGAGAATATTGGCAACTGAATATCGTTGCTGGTTGTTTGACGGTGGGTTTTTAGGTGGGCCCCCGCCCACCTAAGAACCCAAAATTTACGCGAAGGCAACACATTCGATGAGCAACGTAAGGCTCATAACCTGGTTTGGCTTCTGCCTCCTGGCGGCGATGTGGGGCGCCGGCCCGCTCCGGGCGGACTGGACCTACGAATACACCGACGACTTCGCGATGGCCAAGGCATCGCTGGACAGCTACCGTCACTCGATGTTCTGGTCCAAAGAGCGGGTCCCCCTGCCCGAGCCCTACCTGTACTACATCGACATCGATAAGAACCGAGGCTTGGCCCTGGCCGACTACAAGGGCCAGAACGCCGAGCTCGGCTACCGTTTTCCACCGGCGCCCACGCCGGCCCAGAGGATGGTCAAAGGCGTCCTCGCCCTGGAGGTCTCCTTTCCATCCAACGCGGAGATCTCCCAGTTGCAGCCGGGTCGATTGGAATGCAAGACGTCGCCCGACGGGATGGGGTGGTCCGCCGCCCAGGTTCTGTCGAGCGGGCATCACGAAGTCTCCATCACCTCGGCCAGCGGAGTCTGCTATGTTCTGTTCTCCGGCACGGGGGTCGTCATCGACAACCTTGCCGTGTCCCTGTATTCGACGCCCGTGACCATTCGGGTGCCCCAAGATTTCGGCACGATCCAGGCCGCCATTGACGCCGCCGGGGACGGCGACCTGATCGAGGTGGCCAAGGGCACCTACTCCGGCCCGGGCAATCGCGACATCCAGTTCCAAGGCAAGGCAATCATGGTCCGGGGCGCCGCCGGCCCCGAGGACACGATCATCGACTGTGGAGGAGCCACAGCGCGGGCGGAGGGCGGACACAGGGGGTTCTACCTCCATCAGTCGGAGGGAGCCGGCTCGGTGCTATCGGATTTCACCATTCGAGGAGGGCGGGTCTTCGGGTCAGAGGTCCCGACCGACCCCCTGCGCAATCCCAGCCCCGCCTACCCTATCGGCGGAGGAATCTATTGTGAGGCCAGCAGCCCGACGATTGTCAACTGCATCCTGCACGATTGCGGCGCCGAGCTCGGCGGCGGCATCGGCGGCGTCGGCGCCAAGCCCATGATCGCCAACTGCGTCATCGAGGAGTGCGTCGCCGGCGGGCTCGGCACGGCCACCTCCGGTGGACGCGGGGCCGCCATCGGTCTGATCGGAAACTCCGACGTCACCATCACGAACTGCATCATCCGAGGCAACGCTGGCTACTACAACAGCTATGGTGCGGGCCTGTACTTCCAGCAGAGCGCCGCCACGGTCGTCGGCTGCACCATCACCGGCAATACCGCCTTCAGCGTCCGCGGCGGCGGCGCGTACTGCGGCGGCGCCACGACCAACGTGACGTTCAGGAACTGCGTCATCGCGCAGAACGACATGGGCGCCGGCCTCTTCGCCGAGTGGGTGCTGGACACGAGCCTGCCTCCCCCGATACGCTCCCAGCGCGGCCGGGTCGACGTGATCAACTGCACGATCGTCCGCAATGATCTGCCGGCGGTGGCGCTTGGGTCAGCCGGGGGAATACAATCCAGCGGGGCCGATGTCTTCGTCACCAGCAGCATTCTCTGGCACAATGAGGGCAAAGCCCTGGCCATCGTCGATTCCGGACTCACGGATAACGTGAAATACTCCGACATCGAGGGAGGCTGGCCGGGTCCGGGCAACGTCAATGCCAATCCCCTGTTCGCGGCGGAGGACGCGGGCGACTATCATCTGAAGTCGAAGTACGGCCGGTACGATCCGCAGGCCCAGCGGTGGGTGGCCGATCAGGTCCACAGCCCGTGCATCGATACCGGCGACCCCTCGGCCTCCGTCGGCGACGAGCCCCCACCAAGCGGCAACCGGATCAACATGGGGGCCTACGGCGGAACGAAGCAGGCCAGCCACAGCCCCGAGCACTTCATCTATCACGTGGATGGGGCTGGTGGGCGCGACTGGAACTCCGGGCTCAGCCACGAGCAGGCGTTCGCGACCGTGCAGCATGCCATCGACGTGGCGAAAGACGGGGACACGGTCCTCGTTTGGCCGGGCGAATACCGCGAGGAACTCCGCTTTACACGCAAGGCCATCACCGTGCAAAGCGCCGCCGACGCCGCGGTGCTTACGGCGCAGAACTACGCGGTCTCGTTCTACAGCGCCGAAAGCTCCAGGAGCGTCCTGGCGAATTTCGTGATCACCGGCTGCAACCGCGCAGGCGTCTTCTGCAGCAGCGCCTCGCCCACGCTCAGGAACCTGACGATCGTCGGCAACGGCGGTGGCATTGAGGCCTATGACGGGTCCGACCCCAATATCACCAATTGCATCCTGTGGAGAAACAGCAGCCAGGACCTGTACCTGTGCAAGGCGCGCTACAGCGACATCGAAGATAACGTGGCGGACACGAACGTGGGCAACATGCAGCGAGACCCGCAGTTCGCCGATCCGCAAAGGGGCGATTATCACCTGAAGTCCCGTGCCGGCCGCTATGACCCACCGCGGGATACCTGGGTGACGGACCCTGTCACCAGCCCGTGCATCGATGCGGGCAACCCACGGGACGACTGTCGCGGGGAACGGATACCCAACGGCGGGAGGGTGAATATGGGTGCGTACGGCGGCACGCCCTATGCAAGCTTGAGCGGATGATTCTTACAGGCTTCGGTCCGGGGTGATCGTGCGTCCGGCGAATCCTTCGCCTGGGACGCTGTGAGTTTGAGAGTGGTGGGAACGGGAGGGCCGGTGGAAGCATCGCCGGGAGGTGGCAGGAGAGCGGTGCAGGGCTGACGTGGCGACTCTCCCAGCCGTGCACCTGCTCTCCTTCGTGGTTTCCCCGAACCGGCGTGAGTCTCACAAGTACTATTTCACAGAAATGACTCGAATTGTGATGTATGAGTCGTGGCCCATGCGTCATCTTATCTGTATGTCAGGACTTGCGGCAGCAGGAAAAATGGTCCGTGGTAGTCAATTCCGCTTGTCAATGTTGCCCCAGGGTCGTATAATCAGTATACAGCAATAGTCTCGGCAGGAAAATGGAGAAAAGGAGTTCCGGGTTTGGAGGCCGGAGATGAAACAGGACCCGGCTCAAGACCCGTGACTCCAGGCTTTCTGGATTCGGAGGATTGGAGATCGACACGAGGTGCCATACCATCTCGGTCGGAACCGGTGGGGTGAGAGCATTCACGCTCATTGAGCTGCTCGTGGTCATTTCCATCGTTTCCGTATTGCTCGCCATCTCCGTGCCGGCTCTCAACGGCGCCAGGCACCAGGCCCGCGCCCTGCTCAGCATGCACAATCAAAAGGAAGTCGCCAACAGCGTCAATCTGTACGCCATGGACAGCGACGACCTCTACCCGCCGTCCGTGGCCACCGTCGGGTTCGGCGATGCGTGGAACTGGTCCGATCTCACCCGGCTGATCGGCTACGAGAAACGCAGCCCCCAGATCCACCGCTCGATGAGCGCGTACCTGCGCAACTACATCGCCGATGCCGGGACGATGTTCTGTCCCAATGCCCCGCAGAAGTTCCAGTACCTGCAGGAGGCCTGGGATGCCGGCGACGACTGGGACAACCCGGACACGCCGACCCTATCCGATCCGCTCAGCGGGACCTACTGCTTCTACTGGGGCTATGTCGGCTACCTCGGCGAAGGCCCGCGCCTGTTCCGAGGCCCGAGGACCCCCGCCTCCCTCGGCAGTCAGAGCCGCCTGCTGATCAGCGATTACTTCGGCTATCGGCACTGGCGAACACCCCACGCCTTCGCCAGTTGCGAGAGGCTCAGCGGAGCGGACATCGACCCCGAGACCCAGTTGACCTCCGCATGGTGGAAGCTCGACGGCGACCCGAACCTGGCCATGCCCAGCGTGAAGCTGCGGGCCGCCTATACCGACGGCCACGTGGAGACGTACTCTCCCTCCGACGCAATACCGATGCGAATCTCGATGACCCCCGAAGGGGTCCCGCCCTTCCCCGACGGCGGCCCGACCTCCGGCTTGTTCTACATCCCCCGAAACGCCGCCCGCTGACAACCGCCCGCCCCGCGGTCTCCCCTACCTCAGGATTGCGATGCCCCGTCTACTGCCGCACCATACCCATTACGACATAGCCCGTGGCATCGTCAAGCCCGCAGGGTTTGGCGATGGTCGGGCATGGGCTGCGTCAGCCACCCCCAAGCTGCGCTTGAGGGCGCCACCCACGAACCTCACGCCTGCTCTGCCGCAATCCTGTCGTGCATTCGGGTGCTGGCTGCAAAGGCAGGGGTTTTTCTGCTTGCCCCGGGGCGAATGTAAGGTACAATAGAGTCGGCAGTTAGCGGCGGTGGTTATGCACTGAGTGCGGCGTCCGCTGGCATCTCGGCACGGAGAGGTGTCGGAGTGGCTGATCGAGCTGGTTTCGAAAACCAGTGTGCTCTACGGGGCACCGCGGGTTCGAATCCCGCCCTCTCCGTTACATTGCTGAGGCTCGCTACAAGTGCCTGAACTTCCGGCACTTGTAGCGTTCTCTCGATTTTTGACGGGCGGATTGCCCTTGAATTGCCCTCAGGCGGAGCTTCCTCCTTGTCGTCACGGGACCCAGTCGACCCCGATTCGGCCAGAGCTTCCATGGCCCGCTGGCTATCCTCATCGTGCAGGTGGTAGTACAGGTCCAGCATCTGCGACGAGCTGTGCCCCAGCCAGGCCAGGGCCTTGCGGTAGGCGACGTTATGGTTCGCACAAAGGCTGGCGAAATGGTGGCGGAACGAGTGGAGCTTGTACTGCTTCGGATTCTCAAATCCGCACGTCCCGCATAGCTCCTTGAGCCGCTTGAGCAATTGACGTTCGGTGATATTCTCGAACAGCGTGGTGGCGTTCTTGTGCGGCTGTCCGAGCAGTGCGGCGATGACCGGGTGCACAGGCACGAAACGATCATCTTTGTCCTTGGTCGTATTGGATGAGCCGCCCCGCCTCACGTGGATCATCGTGAAGCGGCCACTGCTGAGGTGAAGATCATCCCAACGCAATTGCTCGACTTCGCCAATGCGCAGGCCGGCATAGCCCATCAAGGCAAACGCGAGCTTCTCCTCCCGGTCCCCGGCCTGTATCAGGGCCTCGACCTGCCCGGAAGTGAAGCACGGCTGCGGCTCGGCCTTGGCCTTGGGGAACGATGTCGCCGAGAACCGATAGTCATTCAGCAACCGTTGACGCCAGGCCCACTTGAACGCTTGCTTGGCCAGGATGACCGCCGCCTCCACGGTCTTGTCGGCGAAACCCCGTTCCTTGAGCCATTGCCGATAGCGGCACAAATGATCTTCCGTGAATTGCCGGACCAGTCGGATCTCCGTAGCGACGCAATACTCGTCGAGTTTGTTCAGGTCGGCGGAGTATTTCTTCCTCGTCTTGGGCGCCATGCCCTTGGCCTCATAGGCCTCTGTATACCTGGTGATCAGGTCCTTGATCGCCAGGTTGGCCCCTCGTATTGGATCAATACCCAATTCCAGTTTCTGCTGGATCTCAATAGCCTTTCGCCTGGCCTCCCGACGACTGCGGGTGTGAAGATTCCGGCAGGTCTGTTTGCCATCGGCGTCCCGGTACTCGGCCGCGTAGCAGGCCGATGCGGTGGGTTTGGCCTCGGTCTGGCCGGATCTCCGCTGGCCCAGGACAGTGAAAGATCAAAAATCAAAATGCAAGAGTCAAAGATGCGGAATCGCTTCGCGATGGCCATTTTTGAACTTCGATCTGTGGCTTTGACCTTTGATGTTTGATTCTTGATGTTGCCTGGCGCGCGAGCAGGCATGTGTCCCGCCTTTGACATCACAGACCAGATCACACTGGCGTTGTGGGTGAACCCGCGTGATATCGGAAACGGACAGGACAATGAGTGGCTCGGCAAGGATTCCCAGGAGTTGTTCGTATGTGGGCTGGGACATCGCGGCCACTCCTGTTGCCTGTTTGCTCCCGATTCCGGGGACGGCAACACAGAATAGTCCGGCTCGTAGGGCCGATAAAGATGAGCTTTTCGGGGAAGATTGGTTGACTTATTATGGGGGGGGGTAGAATAGAATAGCAGAGAGATGGCCGGTTGCGTCGGCCGGTCAACTCGCTAAACAGATACACTTCTATCATGCTATTGGACCAATGCGACAAATGCCAGGGGCTTGGGGACAGCGTCCCCAAAAGGCAAGGAAGTACGCAAAAACCGGATGAGCCAGAAACAAGACACCGATGACTTTTCAGGAAGGGGTAGAACGATGAGAACGGCGATTGTCTTGATCTTGGTGCTCGGCGCGATGGGTATCGTGCAGGCGGGCCAGATTACGGTTGTCAATTGGAGCGGTACTATAGATGTACCTGACAATGGCGAGTACGCCACGTCTTACCTGGTCAGTAGCCCGACTTCGCGGATTCGGGGGTTGGAACCTGCGTAGCGGGGTCGAAAACGGGCTTTGAGAGCCAAAGTCTTCACTACATGCCGGCGTCCATTTGACCGGATGCCACAGTGATCCGG